>Ga0310695_10013661_pt1 | contig 11107 bp, 13 predicted proteins | sample RumenRJG_04DNA_FD_203882 | JGI IMG/M metagenome (GOLD analysis project Ga0310695, IMG submission 203882) | Bovine rumen microbial communities from Lethbridge, Alberta, Canada - RJG_04 (v2) (version 2) | ecosystem: Host-associated > Mammals > Digestive system > Stomach > Rumen | place: Canada... | reverse complement strand
TGCTGAACGTCCGCATTTTCTTAGAGTATATTCCGCAGTAGCCTTAGCCCTCCCAAGCGGAGACACATAATAAGCTGCGATATCCATAGGGGCTATACGCTCGGCAAGCATTTCAGCCTCTCTATGACCTTTTTCTGTAAGCGAATCGATAGTATAGTCAGGATCACCGTGTCTGATAATCAGCAATTTCATAGTATTCTTCCTTTCTTGTTTTACCAGGCATACAACGCAGCTTTGTGATATCCGCATATGATCTTATTGTTTGAATAGCTTTATCGTTCTGAATACCTGTTCGGCTGTATCGGCGAGATTACGATAGGCAGTGGTCTTATCCATAGCCTCTTCAAGTGTAAATACTTGCCTGATTATAGGAAAATATGCGTCTATGCCATTCTTGTTGCATAACTCCGCTCCGTTTTTAACTGCTCCGCTGAAAGCTATAACAGGCTTATCGTATTTCTTCGCTATCTTTGCGATTCCAACGGGAGCTTTTCCCATAGCGGTCTGGCTGTCGAGGCAGCCTTCGCCAGTGATAACAATATCTGCATCTTTTACAGAATCTTCAAGCTGAGTTTCGCGCATTATCAAGTCTATACCTGATTCAAATTCTGCGTTAAGATAATACATCAGCGCAAATCCAAGACCACCTGCTGCTCCTGCACCGGGAGTATCGGGAGAAGCTGTAGTGTTATATTTTTTTGTCAGTTCAGCGTAATTACGGAGGTATCCGTCCATTACAGGTATCATCTCAACTTTCGCTCCCTTTTGAGAAGCAAATACAGCGCTGCACCCATTCTCGCCGCAAAGAGGATTTGTGACGTCGCAGGCTACTTTGAAACTGCACTCCTTTAGTTCTTGCATAACATTCGTGTCATTTATTTCTGTAAGCTGCGAAAGCCCTTTTGCACCGAACCCGACCTGCCGACCTTTATCGTCGAGCATACCGAAGCCGAGAGCCTGCAAACAGCCGATACCGCCGTCATTAGTTGCACTTCCGCCTATACCGATTATGAAATCACGGCAGCCATTGCGTATCGCTGAAAGAATGAGCTCGCCTGTTCCGTAAGTAGTAGTGAGCATTGGGTCACGTTCATTATCAGAAAGAAGTGTAAGTCCCGAAGCCGCAGCCATTTCAATAACTGCGGTATTGTTGGGGAGAATACCATATTTGGCGGCTATCTTTCTGCCGAGAGGATCGGATACCTTCGCTTCGCATAATCGTCCGTTCAGTCCGCTGACGAGAGCTTCAACAGTTCCTTCTCCGCCATCTGCAACAGGTTTTATTATTGTATCAGCGTCGGGAAAAACCCGGCTTATTCCCTCTGCAACAGCTTTTCCAGCTTCGATTGAAGAAACGCTTCCCTTGAATGAATCCATTGCGATAACTGCTTTCATTTTTTGCCTCCGATAGTATCGTTTATCCTATTATAACATTTTTCAGATGTATTGTAAATCCTTTCAGGCTGTGCTATAATGTAATCATCAAACAAAAAATTCCTTTCAGGTGATGAATTTGAAGATATTTATAGATGCAGACGGCTGCCCTGTGGTGGATATCACGGTGAGGACTGCTAAGAAATACGGCATAGAGTGTATAATTATTTGCGATACATCTCATTCCTTTCATCGTGAGGAAGTTAAAACTATCATCGTTGATAAAGGTGCTGACAGCGCTGATTTTCGCCTTGTGAATCTTGTAAATGCCTGTGATATCGCTGTAACTCAGGACTACGGACTTGCTGCGATGTGTCTTGGTAAAAAGGCAATCGTGCTCAATCAGGACGGAAAGCGCTACACAGAGGAGAACATTTCGGGGCTGCTGGAATTTCGAGCGATCTCGGCTAAGATACGCAGGGGCGGAGGCCGTACAAAGGGTTTGTCCAAACGAACTGTTCAACAAGATAAAGAATTTGAAAAGGCTTTGACAGAGCTGATAGGAGCAGAGATATGAGAATATTGAATTTGCACGGCTTCATGGGTGAAGCCGATAACAAGAACTACAAGGCGCTTTGCGAGATATTTCCTGCAGAAGATATCATTTCGCCGAAGATAGATTATATAAACACTGCTCCTGAGGAGCTGCTGAAATATCTTTCGGATATGGTCAATACCGATGATTTTATCTTTGTGGGGCAGAGTCTCGGAGGCTGGTATGCGGACAAGCTGAGCCGAAAGTTTAAGCGCCCATGTATACTGACAAATCCTTGTAATTATCCGCATAAATTGGAGCTTATCACAGCTTCGGGAATACCCGAGGATTTCGTTGAGCAGTATAGCAAAATGTCATCTTTTGATGAAAACGAACGTGCCTATACTCTTTGCAGTGACGCTGATACTGTCCTGCCTGATAATTATGCGGATTGCGTAAAACTGTTCCGCACTGTAAAAAGAGTTCATGGCAGTCACAGCACTATCGAGAATGTCGGAGAACATATCTTAGATATGCTTGCTGAGATACAGAATGACACTTTGCTTATGTTTCTCGGCAGAGGTTCGGCATTTGCTGACGAACATAATTCCGCTTTTTTTGTTGAGGGTAACGAGCTTGTACTTATCGACTGTCCTGCGACTTCATATCAGAAGGTCAAGAAGATGAACTGGGAGCAGTACGATAATATCTATATCCTTATTACTCATACTCACGGCGACCATAAAGCTCGAAAACGTCATTGTTCATGGTTATTGTAGTAGTAATGTGTTATTCATGGCTTTTAAGTTTTAGTTCAAGGGCTAAGTTATAAGCCGACCATGTGGTCTATATTCTATTGCGGCTTCAAGGCAGCCGAGGTTCGGTTTCAAGCTGTTATTAATAAGCCTTGACAAGCAGAAAAGCTTGTGCTATCATAGTCTAAAATAAGAAAGAAAACTGAAAGCAGGTGAAAAGAATGGTATATATAACAGGAGATATACACGGTGAACTTGATCCAATATATGAATTGTTCATAAGGCATAGGCCATCTAAAGATGACATAATCGTTATTCTCGGGGATGTCGGAGTAAACTACACAGGCACACTGCACGATAGAGGACTCAAGACTGCAATGAGCAAACTCGAATCTACTTTCTTCTGCATTCATGGTAACCATGAGAACCGTCCTCAAAATATAGCTTCTTACGAAGAAAAGGAGTGGAATGGCGGTCGTGTCATGTACGAAGAAGACTTTCCCAACCTATTATTCCCTATAGATGGTGAGATCTTTGATATTGAAGGAAAGAAATGTATAGTGATCGGCGGAGCTTACAGCGTGGATAAGTATTATCGTTTGAGAAATGGCTATAAGTGGTGGCCGGACGAGCAGCCTTCGCCGACAATAAAGGAATATGTGGAAAAGCAGCTCTCCGAAAATAAAATAGACGTTGTTTTCTCTCATACCTGTCCTGCCAAATATATACCTACTGAGTGCTTCCTTTCAGGGATAGATCAGTCCAGAGTAGATAACAGCACAGAACAATGGCTGGACACTATCGAAGAAAAGCTCGAATACGAAGCATGGTATCTTGGACACTGGCATACAGACAAGCGAATAGATAAGATGCACTTCTTGTTCCACGGCGTTGAAGTGCTGTAAGAAAGGTCAATTATTATGAGTAAAATAGAGTTAATAAATTCCTCATGTGCAGATCAGACGGTAGATGCAGTAGTAAATGCTGCAAACAGCGGGTTATGGGCTGGCGGTGGAATCTGTGGAGTTATATTCAAGAAGGCAGGTCTCAAGGAGCTGACACAGGCTTGCTCTGCGTATAAGACTCCGTTAAATGACGGAGACGCTGTCATAACTCCTGCATTCAACATGACAAATGCTAAGAATATAATTCATGCTGTAGGTCCTGACTTCTCATATACTCCTACAGCTTTTAAGGAGTTATTCGATGCGTACTATAATTCTCTGTGCGTATTAAAGGAAAATGGGCTTCACAGCATATCATTTCCGCTTATAAGCTCCGGTATCTTTGGCGGTGATCTGCCGGATCCTGCCGGTGAGTCTACTAAGCAGTGCTGCAGAGCATACAATAAGTTCATTGCCGACTATCCTGACTATGAGATAGAGGTAAAGCTTTGCGCATTTACGTCCAGAGAAATGGCTTCAGCTCAGAATATCTTCAGTAAGTATATAAAATGACGAAACTCCCTGTGTTTCCGCACAGGGAGTGATTAATAATACGAGATTTCTATTGCTTTTAAGGCACTATTATGTTATACTAAATTTAGAATAAATGAAATAACAAGTAATGAGGTGAGAAAATGAATGAATTATCGAAATATCTGTGTTTGCTCCTCAGACATCAACCTGAGAAAGCGGAGCTGGACATGGATTCACATGGCTGGGTATCAGTAAAACAGCTGATAGACGGCGTTAACCGCCACAGCAGCTATAAGCTGAACCGTGAACTACTGGAGCAGATAGTATCCGAAGATAATAAGGGACGCTACAGATTTGATGAAAGCCACGAAAAAATCAAGTGTTGTCAGGGCCATTCGGTTCCTTGGGTTGAACCTGAGTTGAAGTATTGTGAACCGCCTGAGTTCCTTTATCACGGAACGACTACAAAGGCTCTCGAAGCCATTGAAGAAAGCGGAGCTATAAAGAAGATGGCGAGACACGCTGTACATATGCAGGCTGATATAAGCAAAGCTTGGCAGTCTGCAGAGCGCTGGCACAAGATACCTGTTGTGTTGAAAATAGCAGCATCTGAGATGAACAAAGACGGATATAGGTTCGGCGTTACCGAAAATGAGGTTTGGTGTACCGAAGAAGTGCCTGTGAAGTATATCTGTGACAGGGTATATAGCAAGTGATAGAGGTGAAAAATGAGCGTAGATATACTTGTATTTGATAAAAGCAAAGCTCCGACAGAGCCTATGGAGTTCCTGAAATGGTTCTACAAAAAGAGCGAATGGAATTCGGACAGAGACTATAACGACATCAAAGGGACATCACAGCCTCTTGTAGATTTCTTTATGGAGCTTGTTAAGGAGCATCCCTCAATGAACGGAGAGTATGCTCCTACTGATGATGAACTTGAAAACGATCCCGAGCTTGAAAACAAGCTGATAGACTACACTATAGATGACGACCTGATATATATGGGGATTGCATATTCAGTGTCGGACGAGGCCTTTGATAGGATCGAAGAATTAGCCTATAAGCATGGGCTCGGATACTATGATATGTTCAATGTTCATCTTGACAGAGAAACGGTGATAAAAATACCACAGATAAGCCGTGATGAACTAAATAGCCCTGACACAAGAAAGAACAAAGGCTTTTTTTCAAAGCTGTTTGGAAGATAATAAAAATGTAATTGCAGTTGGCGCACTTCTGAATGCAGTTCACGCACAAATGTATTGACCAAAGGCTTCTTTTCGGATATAATTCAGACATACCAAAACGAAAGGAAGCATTAACCATGAAAAACACATTAGCTGTCACAGCACCTGTCAAGAAAGAAAAAGGAAGATTCCTCAAAGGACTTGATATCCTCACATACGCACTTACAGCATTTCTTGCATTGGGGTTGGAGGGTGTACTCGCATTCGTTATAGAGCAGAATCTTTATCGTTGCAACATAAAGGAATTTAACACATGGCAGAGCATTCTTCACTGGGTGCTGACATACATCATATGGGGAGCATTCGCATTTTACATATGCCGGAGCACTAAGAAGAAAGGCTATGAGCTTTTCCCGAAAACTGACAAGAAGATACGTCCGTGGCAGTGGATATGTATTGCTGTGGGAGTTACAGTCTGCCTGATATCCACATGGATAGACTGGAACGGAAGCAAGGTCCTGACTGAGCTCGAACATAAGGGACTTCTGCTGTTCATCTTTCAGTATATCTACTACTTTGTTGAGGTATTCCTCGTAATGCTGATAATCGTCTGCGGACAGAAAGCCTGCGAGGTATGGTTTGGCAAGGAGAGTATTCCTTACGGCGGCATTATCGCAGCTCTCACATGGGGCTTGGGACACTGGTGGAGCAAGGGTTCATTAACAGCAGGATTGTTCACAGCATTCTGCGGACTTGTTCTCGGCAGCGTTTACCTGCTCACCAACAGAAAGGCAAAGCTCACATACGCTCTGCTTTGCATAATATTCATTTTATAAAGGAAAAAGAATGAGATTCATTAAGACAAAAGAACACGAACTGAAAGAAAACTATCTTGAACTCCACTATGATAAGATAGACGATGAAACAAAAGAGCTCATTTCCCGGCTTGATACCACACTTTCAAATGTTGAGGGAAGCTGTGAAGAAAAACACGTTTCTGTTCCTGTTACGGAAGTACTGTATTTCGAGACAGTTGACAGAAAGACTTTCGCATACACCGACAAAATGTGCATTGAAATGCGTCTGACGCTGAATAACGTCCTCGATATGTATTCAGATGCAGGACTTATACGAATAAGCCGTTCCGCAGTCGTGAACGTCTACAAGATAGACCACCTTCAAGGTGACTTGAACATGAGGACTGTCATATTTCTCAAAAATGGTGAAAAACTCATAATGAACCGCGGATACAAAAAAGAGTTCCTCTCGGAACTTGAAAAGATAAAGGAGAGAAACCAAAAATGAAGCTGATAAACAAGAAAAATTTCATATCTATAGTTTGCATCAGCTTCACGCTGATAGTCTGCGGAAAGCTACTCATCGAGAAAATTGCAGGATTTACTGACGTTCATTATACCGGTAACATTTTCACCTGTCTGGCGTTTTCAGTTATAATAACCGCGGTACTTGCACTGCATTTCTATCTTCAGCGTTTTCCGTTTATACCCGTTCTGATAGGACAGTATGCAGGCGTTATCGGAGCAACTGTAGCCTTTGTAAAAGTAACCGATATCATCGCAGGAACTGCCACTAACGCTATGTGGCAAATGCTTTTATCGGTCACGATACCGTTTTTTGCAAGTGCTTTTGTCTACTATATCATTTTTTTCAAACAGATCAAAAAAGCAAATAATATCATCGCTGAACTAAACCAAAGTCAGCTTTGAAGAATTATAATTTATAGGAAGATATGATCACATATGGATAATACTTCAAAAAATAAAGCATATTTTCATCTTCCGGGTCTGTTTGAGTTCTATGACCTGTACAGTGCGTTTCTGCCGCTGTACCGCAAGCACCGTGAATACTTCTACGACTGGTGCGAAATAGCATCTGTCTATGGTGCTCCGGCGGACTGTGTCTGGGGCGGGGGACGTGTCGGATTCGGCGAATGTGAAGCTGAAGATGTACTCGCACTTATGAGTGAATACGGCATTTCTTCAAGGCTCACTTTCAGCAATTCGCTTATAAAACATGAACATCTCACCGACAGAAAATGCAATGCCCTGTGTGAGCTTTTCGCAGGAAGCAAAGGTGTACAGAATGGTGTGATAATCTACTCAGATCTTCTGCTTGAACATATTAAAAATAATTATCCCGATCTTTATTTCGTTTCCTCGACCACAAAGGTCCAGACTGATTTTGATCAGTTTTTAAAGGAAACAGACCGGGTTGATTTTAAATATGTTGTTCCTGATTTCAGGCTGAATAAGCTATACGATAAACTTGATACACTCTCGCGGGTTCAGAAGGATAAGGTCGAATTTTTGTGCAATGAATGCTGCTCGTTTAACTGCAAAGACAGAAAAACTTGCTATGAAAATGTCAGCCGGAAAAATCTCGGAGAGAACTGTACCGAGCATATATGCACTGCACCTGATTCCAGTGACGGATACCGCTTTTCAAAGGCAATGAAAAATCCAGGATTTATCAGTATAGATGATATAATCAACACATATCTGCCTCTTGGTTTTTCTAATTTCAAAATAGAAGGCAGAGGACTCGGAAGTGCTGTCAATCTCGAATTTCTGCTTTATTATCTCATAAAGCCGGAATACCAGCTTACTGTTCGTGAAGAGATCTATCTCGACAGCATGCTGGATCTGTTCTGAATAATCGAGATTAACGAACTTAAACACTGTAAATAGAGAGTTTGTCATTGAAAAAGCAAACGAACTACATGATTAGGAGATCAACTATGAGCAAAAGCAAAATATCAGATATAAATAGCTTTAGTCTGCTTTCTCCATGTGAAAGTGACTTATACTTCAAACTAAGCAAAAATACAGAAAATGATCTTGCAGTGAGTTTTTTAACTCAGAATATTTCAAGCAATTCATCAGAGGAGATCGTACTCAGAAGGATACTTCTTGAAATGCCTGTTAGTGAACGGACAATAAGCAATCGCAGAGCAATATATAACGAACTGCGCGACAATACCGATCTCTGCGAAGAACTCTACAATATATTTGGATCCATGCACTTTTATGCCGCGGATCGTCTTGTAAAGTTCGGAGACAGCTCAACCATAATGGAGCTCCTGACACGACTCAGAGACCTTGATGCATACGTTACTGCAGTTCTAAGAATAAAGGATGTCATAAAGGGACATGAGTTTAGTTCAGATGGCATGAAGCTCTTTTCGGAGTATATAAACGATATCTGCAGTAACAGTGGATTTGAGGAACTGGAAAAGGATCTCGCCGTAGTCGGAGATGATATAAACAATATTAAAAGTATTACTATCGGTGTAAATCTGGATCAGGAGTTTTATCCGAGAGAAACGGGCATACTATCCCTCAATAATTTCTACTTTGAACGTCAGAGTGCTCTAAAGCGATTTATCAAGTTTCATTCTAAGGATCAGATTAACGATAAGGACCTGCTGCCCTTTGAAATGGAAATGCACAATGAAGTGAGCAGCCGAACAGGTCGGAATTATACTGGATTGCCATCACCTACAAACCGTCCCACTGACAGTATGCTTATGAACAATTTAAACACTATTATCGAGAGAATGCTACCTTCTTCATCTTCCAAGCTGAAGCGAGTGCTTAACAAGTATGTGGATGTCAGCGGGCAGGCTCTCGGAAAACTAGCAGACGAGATATTGTTCTATCTAAGGTTTATCGAACTTGAAAGGAAACTCAAAGAACATGGTATGTCTTGCTGTATTGGAGAGACTTCCGTAGGCGATACTATACTCACGGATTTCTACAACATTAAACTCGCAATTTGCCATATGAAGGGCGAAGTTGAGGAGGAAATAATATGCAACGATATTGAGTTCACCAAGAAAAAAACTGTTCAAATACTTACGGGTCCAAATCGTGGCGGAAAGACTATACTCACACAGGGTATTGGACTTGCTTTTTTGATGTACCAGTGCGGAGTTTTTGTCCCAGCATCTTCTGCTAAGATACGTCTGTGTGACGGCATTTACACTCATTTCCCGATTGAAGAGGATAAGACAGTATCTCTCGGTCGCCTTGGAGAGGAAGCTGAGCGGTTCAATGAGATTTGCAAGACTGCAGGACCCGAAAGCTTGATTCTTTTCAACGAGTCATTTGCTACTACCAGTCATACAGAGTCGCTGTATATCGCCGAGGACGTACTAAAATACCTGTGCTGTATCGGGGCACGAACTTGTTTCAATACCCATATGCACGAACTCGCTGAAAATGCAGATAAGATAAGCAAAGCAGCTGATTCTGGATACGGTGCAGTAAGCGTAGTGATGGAAAACAACAACGGAAAGCGCTCATTTAAGATAAGCTACAAAAAACCTGACGGAAAGAGTTATGCTCACGAGATTGCATATAAATATGGAATTACCTTTGAACAGCTCAGTAAAAACAGTGATAAAATAAAAAAGCTCCATGTGTAATTCACACATGGAGCAGGATTTACAAATTGATAATCCGTTACATACATTTTTATGATAATATGAATACATATTCGCTTAAAATTTTCAGTTTTTTCTTGACAAAGTAAGCGTATTGTGTTATAATAAAAAAGTACTAAACAGGAAACTATTTGATCTTGACGCAATGATGATTCGGAAACAACCGAAAAATAGCGAATTATTATGCGTCATATTTTTAGTCATGGACTGACAGAATTTTGGGACTATGTTGCTAAACATAGTCCCTTTTAATTTTGCCTAAATATAGGCGTTTATTGAATGTGAGCAGCTGCTCGTAGGATTGATTTTGCACCATCTTGTGAGCAGTTATATTTTTTGATTATATGTCCAAAATACGATTTGTACATCAATTATACATCAATTGTGTTATTTTTTCCCTATTCTACCACCTAATATCAGTGTGTGTTTTTTATATCATAGAATTATATGTTAACCAAGGTTAACGAAGCGTGAAGAATAACGTATATTAGTATTAGTTAAATACCGCAGCCGAAGCTGCGGTAAAATGTTTTATTTATCTTTAACCGTTTTTCCGTCTATATCAACCTCTATCATGCCATGTTCTTTAGGGTCAAAGCCTTCTGGGAAAATGGTTTTAGCCCTTGGGTCATTACAGTATTTCGCACATCTCAAATTTGCCCTTGTCAGATTTGCTCCAGCTAGATATGTTCTTTTTAACATTACATTTGTCAAATCTGCATATTCCAAATTTGCACCTTTCAAATTTGCATTTCTAAAATCTGCACCTGACAAATCTGCACCGAACAGATCTGCTAATTCTAAATTCCACCCCAAAAAGCAAGCCTTATTTAACGAACCATGTATAAAGTTGCCTATTAACATGCATTCTGGTATTTTTTCCTTATTTGTGAAGCTATGTCCTTTCAGAAACAATGTAAAATTAGCAAATGCAGTGCTCGTTTGAGCGTAACCGCCCAATAACATCCCCCCTAAATGAAAGAACCCCCGAGTTTAGGCTCGGGGATTACTCATATCGCTTTACAAATTTTCTGCACAGATTCGTTCCAAGGCAGGAGCTCTTCCAGAATATCCGGATTTGTCAGGAACGCCATGCTTGGCAGTACAGTGAGAAGCAGTTCAAAATACTTGAAAACATCAAGGCGATTTGCCTTGGCAGTTTCTACGATACTGTAGACATCAGCACTTGCTTTAGCACCTTTGGGAGTATCACTGAAAAGCCAGTTTTTTCTGCCAACTGTAAAAGGTCTGATAGCATTTTCGGCTATATTATTTGAGATAGCACAATTTCCATTCTCAAAATAATTACCAAGATATTCTCTGCGCTTGAAAGCGTAATCAAACGCCTTCCCAAGCTGCGTCTTTGAAAG
>Ga0310695_10013659_pt1 | contig 11111 bp, 1 predicted proteins | sample RumenRJG_04DNA_FD_203882 | JGI IMG/M metagenome (GOLD analysis project Ga0310695, IMG submission 203882) | Bovine rumen microbial communities from Lethbridge, Alberta, Canada - RJG_04 (v2) (version 2) | ecosystem: Host-associated > Mammals > Digestive system > Stomach > Rumen | place: Canada... | reverse complement strand
GGGGGTTTTGGTTTTGGGGTTTGGGGCTTGGGGTTTGGGGCTTGGGCCACAACCCCAAATCCCCAATCCCCAATCCCCAATCCCCAATCCCCATTATTTATAAAATTAAAATGAATTTAATTAATTAATTTAATAATTAATTAAATAAAATAAAAAATAATTAAATTTAAATTAAGTTTAATAATTCAGTCTTTTATTTAATTAATAATTAATTAATAATATTAAATAATAATTAATACACCAATAATGAATTTAAATCAGTCCAATTCATTTTTATTTCCGAGTAATAGATTCTCATCACGCTGTTCATTTTTACTTTGAGCAAAAGAAATTTGTTTTACCTTTTCAGCGAGATCTTTATTTTTGGAATTATACCTTAAAATGATTACAATTAAGATAATGACAACAACAAGCAAGATAGTACTTACACTAATAACCACAGCCAATGTAGTTTTATCACTTTTTTTTTCTTCTTTGCCTTTATTACCATCATCTTTTTTTTCATCATCGCCATCTGAAGGAGATGGAGGCATATAATCTATAATATTTTTTCCTTCTGAATTAACTGCTTGATAAGAAATATATTCAATAATAGGTCCTTCAATTATTGTTGAAATAACTTGGCAATATTTATAATTATCTGGGACATTTTCAAATTCAACTGTGATTGGATTTGAATCAAAATGTCTAGCATGTCCAACTTGTTTTGCTATAACATTATCATCTGTCATTGTAATAACGTTAAGATATTCATCATTTGGCTTTGAAGTTATTAATTTAACTGTGTATGAAATGAATATACCAGCATGAGTTGGAACAAAGGAATGCTCAATTGGATTGAAAGTGATATTAACTTTTTTATTGTTACCTTTAATTAATTTAATTTTTGTATTATTTTTTACAACTTTGTATTCGACGAATTGATCTTCGGTTTCAGCATTTATATATTTAAATACAAACTTGTTTAATTTTGGATCTGTAATTTTGCTTTTTAGGAAAACATTCAAATATAAGAAGTGTGCATTTTGTGGCTTTTTAAAAGTAATAAAAAGAATACCTCTTTCTTTTTTGGTTTTGAGTTTCAATTCTGTATCGTTCACTTTTTGATTAGGAGTTTTACTTATAGCTAAATCAATATATTTACTATTTGGAGAGAATTGAATCCTCATGAATTCAGTACCATTATAATCTGCAATTAATTTAAAGCAATTAATTTCATCTTTATTTCCAATTTTACCAAATTGATATAATTTTTGAGTTACAGGTGCATCACCATTTATAGTAAATAAGCCAAATTCTCCTCTGATTCTACTATATTCTATATCTTTGCCTTTTTCTCCTTTATCTATTGCTATATATATAACTGGATTTTTTATTCCTTCTTTTTTTAATTTATCACTTGGGAATATTATATTTCCTGCTTGCATCACTGGATCATATTCTCCTACTATATCCATATCTTCTATTTTTGGTTTAAAAGTTTCATTTTTTTTTATATTATAAATGTCAGTTCCTTCAAGAATTGTTCCTTTAATGATTAATTCACCAGAAACGATTTGTCTACGGTTTTTTTCAAAGTCGGTATATCTAACATGATGCAAATAGAAAAATGCATTTATATCTTTTGTTACATTAGTTACTCTGGCATAATAATATACAGGGAAATCAGCTATATTATAAATAAGTTCCGAAGTTTCGTCTAATTTTAATTCGTCAAGATTGAATTCTCCTCTTAATTTAAATTCCAATAAGAAAGCAAATCCTGGATTTTTTAAATCTGGTTTATTATATCTTAAATTTTCAATTGTTAACAAGCTATTTCTTGCCATTCCCCCTTTTAAAATTAAGTCAAAGCTATCTTCTGCTCCCCTTAAATGATAGATATCGTGCATATCTTTCATTTCTGAAATTCTGGCTTCACCATATAAAGAAATTATTCTAATAGCAATGCTTTTAGAAGTAATAAAATTAATCCTTAGATCCTTTTTATATATATCCATAGAATAAACTTGGGCCGAACTTGGATCAGGACTCAATCTATCTTCGAAAGTCTTAAATGAAGTGTAAAATTCGATTGGTTCAGGTGAATCTGAAATGACGCTCACGAAAGCGTTTTGAAGGACACTACCATATTCAAAGAAAATAAAGTTAGTTTTAGTGACTTTTGTACTGTATTTTGCTTTTCCTTCTTCTGGAATTAATTTTTTAAGTTCTGATACATTAAATGAATTATATAATTCATTATCCACGAAATCAGCATACATATCTATTGTTGCAGAAGGTGCTTGAGATTTAGCATATGCCAATAAATCATTAAAGTATTGGGTTTTATCATAAATAATCATGAAAAGACAACGATATTCATTCTCTTTGTAGAATATCGGTTTACAAATTGTCTTTTGGTCATCATTAATTTTATATATATTTAATTCACCACTGAAGAAATGGACCTTAAATGAATAAATTGTTAAACCCCTTGAATCATAATATTTAGTATAAACTCCCAAATATATATGAGTATATTTTAAAGTAAAATCTTCATCATCTAATAATTCCTTTTTAGAAAAATATATATTTGTATCTTTTCTTCCTGTAAATTCTAATTTGTGGTCATTTAATGTGGGATTAGGTGATTCAACATTAATATATAATTCAGCAGTATCTGATTGCCATTCAATTTCTAATCCTTCAGCGTCATCAAAAGGACATTCTATATGGTAATATTCATAAATTCCTTTATTTTCTATATCATCTTTTTCATAAAGTGAACCTATGACATATTCATCATGGTTTATATCAATGCTTTTTTGAACAATGCCAGCTTGGCTGTAAGTCTTAGGAGAAAAATCAACTAGTAGAGTGAAAAATTGGAAGTCTTCATCTTGCAAATCAGGTTGAATAATTGAAGTCTTTATGCTAATTAAAATATAGCATCCATGTTCACATCGTTTAGTGTCTTCTTCGGTAAACAAAATTTTTTTGCTAAAAAAGTCGAATTTAAGAGAGCCTGGTTCATTTATAGTAGAAGGGAATCTATATTTTCTCCAATTTGCTTCTGGTTCTTCGTTTTCTTGATAAATTTGAACAACTCTAGCAAAAATAAAACCACTTCCTCTAAAGAAATTAATAGTAATATAACCATCAGATTTTCCTACATCAGTATATAAGTATAGAGAAGAATTTCCATCTATGAAATCATTTTTTACTATTCCTCTTGGAAGATAATAAGGTTCATTCATAATTTGTTTTATAGTTGTTTCTATTTGGGGATAATTATTCTGAAAAGCTTCAAGCTTTTCTAATTCTACAGTAATAGTACAAAGCTCCCCTTCTCTACAGCTATTTTGAATCCAACTATTATGAATGTATATAACTGTGCTTTCTGAATAAACCATTTGGTGGTCATATTCACTATCTCTAAAGAATATTTTAACTTTGAACTTACCAGCAACTATCATATGAATACTTACAGTTATATTTTTGTATCTATTAGCATGAGGATATACATATCTCATTATACGTAAATTATCCTCAAATAAAGTTCTTTGAGGTACACCTTCACTTACTAAAATTTCTTTCCTTATACCAGATTCTTTATTATACATTTCAAGTCCCGCTACATATATCATACAAATATCTCGATCACTTATTAACATTCTGTCATCATTTTCTACAGTGATATTGTAAGAATTTTGAAATGTCAAATTGGCTTTTGGATTAATATTATAAAAATCTTGGGCAAAATTATAATGGGAAGGAAGACTTCTATCACTCTTATCTTCTTCATCAGAGGAATCGTCTTTCCCGAATTTCTTTATATCTATTTTACAATTTAAAGAATAAAATGTTACTATGACAGACTCAGGTTTTACTATTTCAACACTATCAATTGTTAGTAACTTATATCCTTCTTTATTTTCATTTTGGAAAACAGGGATTAAATAATTTATATTTGAATAAATATGATTGGAATTTTCATCAGTATTATAAGTGAGTACTCCGTATTCGATAATATAATATGAAGGAATTTTGCATCTCATATTGACCTTTATTTTTTTTAAGTTTTTGTTCTCATTTTTCGTCATGTCAATACTATAAAATATTTTATTTGCCAAATAATATATATGTGCATCAACTAATTCAATGGGGTTTTCAGCATTTTTTAATTCTATGGAAACATCGCCACTAACAACATAAAAGTCTATTTGAACTTTTAAATAATCTCTTTTTTCTTTAGAAATGTCGATCAAAAAGTGATCTTCAGTATTTCCTTTCATATATTGACCAAAAGGTTGTTTTTCAAGAAGAAGGACATCCTCTTGATCCCCAAAGACTGAAGTCATAAATTCGCAATGATCATATTGTTCTTTATTTGCCTGGACACATTTAACAACTAAAATTTGTTGGTGTGGGTCAATGGGAGAAGATCCTATATCCTCTATCTTAATATCAAATGTTGACATTCTATTTATTTCAGAAATTCTTTGAACATTGTCAGCAGATTCTATGTTATTATAATCTAATTCACAATTTGGATATGTCTTACAGTCATAAATATACATTTTAGGATAACCCTTTGTTGTGATCATATTGTATACCATGTATTTTGATCCTTCTTTGGGATAAAGATTATTGAAATATACTAAAGACCCTGCTGGGGTTATTCTTGAATAAATAAATCCTGTGTGTTGAGGACTATAATTATTATTTACGAATTGTTTTTTTGATTGTAATTGAATAGAATAAGAAAAACTTTCTTTGGTATATTGTTGAATATCTAAAAATGAAATGCATATAAAGGCTCTTTTTGATTCTTTAGAGTCAATTATTGTTGAGAAAAATCCTTCTCTTATGACTTGAACTTCATCTTTTATTGGATCCATTTTTTCATCTAAAAATGTCATTTGTGCGATACTATTATAAAGAGTTCCTGTGATATAATATATATCTTCATTTGTAGGTAATCTATAGCACTCATTTTCTAAAACTTTTCTTCTTAAAAATCCACTTACTGATCCTGAATCAGGCTTTAAATCATTTATTACACTACGTCCAGTTTTTGAAACTACTTTTCCTCCAACTGTTATATAATCTCCCTTTTCAGCTGTTAAGGTAAGATCATAATATTTATAATTGGTTGTATTGATCGTTATAGCAGAACCATCGGCGAAATTAAATTGTTCACAAGTCTCATCGAAGCAGCTATCAAGGAATAAATTGATTGGTTTTCCTCCTGTTGCATATAAAGTCAAAACTTCATCAACTGAATAATCATATTCATTTACGAATTTGAATAACATTTTGGTATTACCTTCGCTTACATAATAACTATATGTTGTCATCTTATCAAATATTACACTTCTATCACCTGAAATTTCGAGGCTATAACCACAGGTGGTGGGTTCATAACATTCTATTACAAAATACAGACTACCTCCTTTGAATTGATCTTTTTTTATCCACATTTCATTTTGAATTAGATTTCCTTTGGTTAATTGCAATCTATCTTTTATACAATTTTCATCAGTAGGAGAGAAATATAAAATAGGACTATGAATGTCTCCTTTTGTAATTACTTTTATTTTGAAATAATCAGGTAGTAAATCAAAAGCTGTGGCTGAGGTTTCCCCACTTGTTAATGCTTCGGCATAGGTTAATTGATATTTTTGGACTTTATTTACCTCTTTTGCTACTCCTTTAACCTTATTACTTTTGAAATTATAAGGAATTTGTATTAATGCGTCTGATTTTTTAATATCTATAGGATCGGGTTCTGGTTCTTCGAATTCATATGGAGTATATAAATAAAACAATCTTTTTTCTTTCTTAGTTACTCCCGCCATTACTTTGATATAGCTGAGTTCTTCGGCGCAATTTAAAGTAAATTCTAGTTTTTCTTGGGAATTATAAGGAGGGTCAATTACTTGCATATAAGTTCCGGGTGATTCAGAAATTGCTATTGTGTTAATTTCTTCATCAGGGATACGTCCATTTTTATATCCACCTTTTATATAATAAATAATATTATATGATTTAATTGGATCCAGTTTAATTTTGTAGACGTTTTTAACAGAAGTATCAACTTCGAGCCCTGATTTATCTTTTTCTATAAATTCAATAAAATCTGTTTCTCTTTCAGCAGTTAAATACTGAAATACAAAGTAATCTAATTGTGGATCAATGTTTTCTTGATTTTTGATTATGATAACATATAGATTTTGATACTGGTTAAAGAATTGATTAGATAATCTAACTGTTATGAGCTTTCTTCCGCTGATTTCTTCATTTTTTAAACCAGGGAAATTATCGCTGTGATTAGCATTAACATTAGTTGAAATGATAAATCTAATCTGATTAGAAATTGTGGCATATTCCACTCTCAAATAAGGCCTATTTCTATTTAATTGTAAAAGATATAAAAATCTATCTTCATCTATTTTTGATGATGCTTTACCATTTAAATAAACCCCTTCTGGAATGGATCTAACTCCTCCCATTTGAAAGTAAGAATAAATACTTGATTCTAATCCCAGAGTTGAAAAACTTGGAGCATCATTATTTACCTTTTCTATAGATAAAAATAAATAAATAGGTCCTAATGTTTCAGTTCCATATATTCTTTTAATATCATCTTCAGTTAATAATAAGGTACCAAAAGCAACATCGAATACACCATCAACCGATTTTTTAGGATCATACTCAGGTTTATGAGTTGGATCAAATCTTGCTAAAACAATTTGACTTTCATTCATTACAGTAGCCCAGATTTTAAAAATTTTTCTATCATAAACTAAATCATGATTATCTTTTAAGCCCATATCATAAAAATTGAAATTAATAGTCCAAGCAGAATAAGAATATATTTTAGCAAAATAGTTAATAGGCATTTTAACTTCTCTATAATGAATTTCAGTGGATCTCCCTTGGCTTAATTGATCTATGGTATTTCTAGGATAATAGGAAATATAAAAAATGAATCCTTCTTTTTTTTCCTCGAAAGAATCAACCATTAAAGGAGCTAATTTTTTTTCTTGATCTTCAGTAAATGCAGTTAAAGAAAGTCTATCACCATCTCCTGATAAATAGTAATTTTTGATTTTTTCAATATCATCATTCCAATAGATAGTTGCCATTCCAGATACAGAAACTATATTTATTAAAAGATCTTGTGTAGTCATAAAATTAAGACTCACAGAATTACTTCCAATACCAAAAATTTGAGTTGTACTCGGATTTGGGAATATATTTAATTCATTCTCATATGAATAAGTTGAAGATAATACTTCAACAATATTAGGTGTTTTCGAAATTGTTACGAATAAATATGATTCACTTTTGTTAATATTTTCTTGAAAAATGTAATTTTCATTAACTAAATAATCTTCGTTTTCATATATTTGTTCAAACATTTCAGCCATGGACATGACATCATTTTTTTCAATTGGTTTTGAATCAAAAAAGCTTCCATAGATGGTTAAAGGCTCACCATTTCGACTTCTAGGATACACTATCAAATTACGTTCTACATCCATATCATCAAAAATTACTGCAAATAAACATAAATATTTATATCTTTTTTCTCCCACTTTCTCTTCGGTAGTAAGACATTGTACTTTTTGGTCAGTTCTAATATGAATAACTTCAGCCACAATTTTTGTGATAAGATCCAAAGTTGGAGGCACGAAAATTTTGAAAGCATAAGGAGATGTTTGTATACTATCACTAACATTTGCATAAATTCCAATAGTTAAATCTAATCCTCTTAAACCTTGATTCTCATCTAAACCTGCAGCTTTAACAAGTGTTTTTCTTTCAATTTTATATACAAAATCTTGTCCTAATGGGAAGAAAGATAGATGATTTTTTGTTATAGTTGGTCTTTCTTTTCCAACATTTATTAACAAATTAGGGCTATCTGCTTGAAAATCAAAAATCAAAAATTCACTTTCGAAAGGTAAATTAACAGTATAATAATCATAAATTCTATTTTTGGCAAGACCAAATACTATATCCCCTATAACAAATTCATTTACAATCATTTTAACTTTAGGACTTTCTACTGTTGGATCTGTTTTCATAATTCTTGGATTTATACTAATTCTATAAGGGACATTTTCAAAATTATGAGTTCTTGAAATATTCATATTACTTATAATAGTTATTAATACATAACATCCTTCATCACATTTCTCAGTATCAGCTTCTCCTATTACTATTTTTTTTCCATATGTTCTATAATTCAAAGATTCATCAATAGTCATCGGGAAATGATATAATCCTCTCCATTCAATGGTACCTTTCATTGGTTCATTCAAATTTCTTTTTTGAACGGATGCATAAATGTTACCACTTCCTCTTTTAAAATCTAAAGTAATATCTCCATATTCTTCTTTACCTATATCAAAATAATAATGCTTAGGAATATTTCCATGAACAATATCTTCTTTTATTACGTTTTTCTCTAAATAAAAAGGCAAACCATCCATTTGATACATAGTAAATTCGACTTTTCTTGCTCGTTTTGAAAGTCGCATTTGAACTTTAACTGTAACCGTACATACTTCTTCTTTTTCGCATTTCTCTTTGAAATCTTTTGGGCTAACATATAATTGAGTATTTCTATAAATTGTTTTCTGATTTTGTAATTGTTTCCTATTAACAAAAATGTCAACAACGAAGTCACTTTTATCAATTAAATTGAAATTTAAAACTAAAGTTTTTTGGTGATCACTTACATGATATGAATAATATATAGTTGGATATTCTTCAGTAAAAGTATATAAATGAGGAACTCCTTCAGAAAGTGATATAGATCTTTCATTCCATCCACTTCCTGGTTCAGTCAATTCGAGACCTGCTGTATATACCATACAATATTTTCTTGGATATTCCGATTCATCGGCCTCTTGAATTGTGTAAAAGAAATTATATAATTCCCTTTTATATTGAGGTAATGATAAATTTAATATTAATTGAGCATAATTATCAATCTTTGATTCTATTTCAATATTTGACTTTTCATATTCCATAAAAGCTTTTATTTGGCAATTAGGAGAATAAAATGTAACTAAAAACGGATGCCCATATAAATATTTTAGGTTAGCCATATATATATGTTTTTCTTTGGAAGAAGTATCTTCAAGATTTTTCGATGTAATATAATTAACACCTGATTCTAATTTGATTGAATCTTCAGTGCCACTTTCTCCTACTAAGTTATATTCGATTTCATAGAAACTTTTTCTATTGGCCTTAACAATAACTTGAAAGCTTTCAGTCGGTTTTTTTAAGGTAACATCATAAATTATTTTATTAGATAAATAATATTTATTGGATTTTCCTTCAAGGCTATCAATACCAAGATCGGCATCTCCACTGAATAACATTAAATCAATGGTTAATTTTTTTCCTTCGCCATAATTTTCTGGTAATTGAATTTTATAGTTATCAACTTCTCCTTCAAGTAAAAATTGACTAAATGGCCCACCTTCAAAAATTTTTATAGTATCTCTATCTGTAAAGTAAGAAGTTTCAAATTCGCAAACAAGGCTTTCGAAAGTACCTGTATTTCCTCCTTCTCCGCATAAGACAATCATTAAAGGTTGGATTTCTGAAATAGGATTATAATTTCTATATTCATCAGTTTCATTAAGATAAAAGGAATAAACAGTGAGTGTATTAGAAGGAAGAGGACTTTCCATGCTGTCAAATGAAGTGTTTGTATAATGACAATTTGGAAATGTAGTGCATTTATCAAAATACATTCTAGGAAAACCTTTTAAAGCTTTGAGATTAAAATTTGCTTCTTTAGCTTCATCATCTGGTTTCATTCCATAAAAAATTGCCCACTGATCTCTGAATATAATATGACGTCTAATTTCTCCTGGGATTAATGGAGGATTAATAAGATTATTTTTTAGATAATTAACCACTTGTAAAGAGAAAATTTTTAATCCTTCAGCATTTAAACAAAAAGTTCCTTCTTTTTCTTCTGTTATATTAAAAACATTGAGAATATTGGGCACACTTATTATTCCATCATTTATTATTGTTGAACTTTCATCATCATCAATTATCTTTCCATCTTTCTCACAAAAATAGGCTTTTACTGTTTTTGTATTATATATTTTCCCAGTAATTTGGTTAATATGTTCAGGAAAATCTATTTGAACACATATTGCATCATTTTCTGAAGCTATAGTTATTTCATTTGAATTTTCCTTCAATTTTAAAGTTTTTCCTTCTCGATTTAAAGTTGTTGAACCTACAGTAACATAATCACCAATGGAGGCTTGAACTGTTATAACAATATCTGAATCTGTAACATTACCATAACATAATGAGCCTGAATCAAAAGACATACATTTAAAAGAGGGTCCTTTATCTTTCATTTTTAGACTATTAATCTTTTTTCCTTTTGCCCAAAAAGTAGCGTTTGTTGGCCGGGTTGATCCCAATTTAAATTGAAAAGTCATGGATTTCATAGCTTCATTTGAGATATAATAGCTAGTTTGTTGGTCTAAATCAATATTTGCTATATTTTCATTGGATATATTAATATAATAGATAAGATTGTTTGGCTTTTCTCTACTTTTGACACATATATAGAATCTTTTGTTTACAATTTGGTCCTTTTTAAGGAAAATATAAATGTGATCATATAATTGATTTGACACATGCATTTTTCTTTCGCAATTTTCATCTTCGGCCACGAATACAAATGGATTAACAACAGAAGTGTCTTCATAGGAAAATTTAATGCTGAGGTAATCTGAATATGAAGATATATCTTCCTTCAAAGCAATAGAATGAGTTTCATCACCATCTTTTCCTCCCTGAATGGCAAGTGTATTTTTTGGAGTTAGATCATGATCACTATTCAATGCAAGGCAAAACAAACAAAATAGTAAAAGAAATCTTTTGTTAGCTTTTAATTCCATCTCTAATTTAATATATCTTATTAACATTATTTCTTGATAAATAATAATTTATTTTAATATAATTAATAATATATTTAATTAATTTATTTTAAATTTATTAATAATGTAAAATTATAATATTTATTTTTATTATTTTTTTATAAAAAAATTTCATTAATGGGGATTGGGGAT
>Ga0310695_10013658_pt1 | contig 11111 bp, 11 predicted proteins | sample RumenRJG_04DNA_FD_203882 | JGI IMG/M metagenome (GOLD analysis project Ga0310695, IMG submission 203882) | Bovine rumen microbial communities from Lethbridge, Alberta, Canada - RJG_04 (v2) (version 2) | ecosystem: Host-associated > Mammals > Digestive system > Stomach > Rumen | place: Canada... | reverse complement strand
GACATCGCGTCGATCTCCGCGCCGATCCCGGCGATGGCGCGTTCCACGATTGCGTCCGCCGCAGGCGCGTCTCCGTAGGCGTGCATGCCCATCAGCGCCTCCTCCCGCGCGAAGCGCCCAGCATGAAACGCCAGACGGCCCGCAGCCAGCCGAGGGCCGGCGCGCCGCCGATGCCGCGCGCCACGCCCGGTTCTTCTATGTCCGTCCACGCGCCGGTCTTCGCGTCGATTATCCGGCGCCCGGCCGCAATCTTGTCTTCAAGGTCGAGCGCGTCGCCCAGATACGTGCCGGGGCAGACCACGGTGCGCGAGAGCCGCGTTCCCGGGCCTATGAACGAGCCTTTGCCCACGATCACGCCGCCGTCGAGCAGGACGTTCCGTCCGCACCACGTGTTGTCGCTGAGTATCACGGGCGGCTTCACTTCCGTTCCGTGCTCCATCACGGTGTTGCGTCCCAGATGCACGCCTTTCTCCGCGGAATATCCGGGGAGCATGAAAAATCCGGGATCGCCGAGAATGCGCAGATTGACGTCGAGCCACGACGCCGCGTCGCGGATTTCGAGGTTCTCCGTAGCGAGGCGGACCCACCCGCCGTTTTCGCGGCGGTACAGGCCCGGCGGCGTAACGCGCTTCTCCTCCTCGCCTACGGGCCTTGCGGCGGCGTCTTCGGGCCGTCCGGTGGCGAGAACCAGGCCCCATGCCACGACAAGCCCGTCGTCGATGTTCTGGGTGAGGGGGCTGTCGTATCCTTCGATGTCGGCGAGGCCGCGCGGCGGTTCGCCGCGCCCCTGCTCGTAGAAGACCGGGCATTCGCCGCGCTCGGGTTCCGCGAAATCGCGCCTGAGATCGTCGGACCAGCTCCAGTCCAGCACCTCCGCCAGCGCGATATGGAACCTGCGCGCGCATTCGAGCGCGCAGTCTATGTAGCGGCGCCCCGCGACCGGAAGTTCGGAAAGACACGCGCCTGGCAGCAGTTCGCGCGCCCAGGCCGTCTCCTGCGTATAAGGCACGAAAAGCGCGGCGTCCATCAGTATGCGCCCTTTCCGCTCAAAATCGCGGGAATCGTCTTCAGGAGGATCGCAAGATCCTTCCAGAAGCCCGTGGTGCGGATGTATTCCTTGTCCAGGCGCACCTGCTCGTGGAAAGGTATTTCGCTCCTGCCCTTGATCTGCCACAGGCAGGTTATGCCGGGAATCACATCCAGGCGCTTGCGGTCTTCAAGCGTGTATTCCTGGACTTCCTTCGGGACGGGCGGGCGCGGCCCCACGAGGCTCATGTCGCCCTTGAGCACGTTGAAAAGCTGCGGCAGCTCGTCGAGGCTCGTGCGGCGCAGGAACCGGCCGACGGGGGTGATGCGCGGATCGTCCTTCATCTTGAAGATCACGCCGTCCTTGGATTCGTTTTTCGCGAGCAGTCCGGCCTTCCGCGCTTCCGCGTCGCGGTACATGCTGCGGAACTTGAAGAAGCGGAAAAACCTGCCGTAGCGGCCCACCCTGACCTGCGTGAAAATCACCGGGCCGGGGCTGGAGAGCTTGACCGCCGCCGCGATCGCCAGGAACACGGGCGAGAGCAGCACGATTCCGCACAGACTGCCCGCTATGTCCACGAACCGCTTCAGCGCGTAGGACCCCAGCACCGTGGCGCGCCACGCCGCAAGCCTGAAACTGCGCCGCGCGCCGCCCTGCGCGCGCCCGGCGAGTTCGCTGGCGAGCGCTTCGAGCGAAACGCCGCCGGCCATGTTGTCGTTTTCTTCCATCTTGCCTGGACAGCCGATGGCTGCCGCCCGTCAAAGTCCCGCCGCGAGTTCCCCGAGTTTCGCGAGGCATCCGCCCGCGAGCGCGGCGTCCTGCAGCTTGGCCGCGTTGCGAAGCGCTATCGCGGCCTCGGCGGTTTCTCCGTCGCCGGCGGCGAGCGCGTTGCCTTTCACGGTGTGCGCCACCTTGTCGAGCGCGTCCCATTGCGCATCCGCGAGAGCGCCCGCGGCTTCCGCGGCCTTCTCTTTCACGGACTTCGCGTATTCGGCGTAGATTTCGGCGATGACGTCCTGGTCTCCGCCGAATTCGGCTTCCATGTACGAACGGCAGCATTCTTTCATTTTCATTTCCTTTCGCCCGCGCCTTCCGCGGCTGCGGAGGCGTCGAAGGGCACATGGTAGACGGTTTCGTTCAGGTTCCCGAAACGCTTGCGCTCCACGCCGCGGCATATTTCGCGCAGCATGAGCCTTCCGCGTCCGTGGTTGTTCATGGCGCGGTTCGCAAGCTCGAACGCGGTTTCCGCGCTCCCTGCGGCCACTTCAAGGCTCGGCTCCGGGGTTCCGGCGTCCCACACGGTCAGCGTGGCGTCCGCGCCGCGCCTGCGCAGCCGCAGCCCGGCGACTTCCCGCATCCTGTCGCGGTCGTCGAAGCCGTGGTCGTGCACGTTCATCAGTTTTTCTTCGATCACCAGCTGGATGCGCCCGGCGATGTCTTCGCTCCATCCGTGCGCCGAGCACCACGCGGCGGCTTCGCGCGCGGCGGCGTCTATCGCCGCCGGGGATATGCACACCGACGTCTCGAAAATCTCCGGATTGCGCCTGTTCGGGCCGAAGACGAATTCCGTTATGTCGTCCTGGTATTTTCCGTACCCCATCGCTTCGCAGGCGTTGACGGTCTTGTGCGGAATGGCAAAGCGCGAGCAGTTGTCCACCGCCTCCGCCGCGAGTTCGGCGCGGAGCCGCCGCAGCAGCTGCGGAGGGATCTTTTCAAGCCCCTCGGCGTCGCGCGAAAGATCGGTTATGCCGTCGGTGTAGACTATGCACACCGCGTCTTCCGGGAGTTTCGTCTGAACCACGTCGTCCGGCCCGTACACGGTGTCCGGCATGAGTCCTATCGGCAGGCCGCCGAGTTTCCACGGGTTCGCTTCGATGTACTTCCCGCCCGACACGACCTCGAGGCCGGGCGCGCCGCAGGTTATCCACGAGACTTCGTTCTTCTTCCAGTCGTATATGCAGATGACCGCCGTCATGTACGACACTTCCGCGAGGTTCGCGCGGAAGAACCTCTGCAGGAGGTTCGCGATGTGCTGGGGCTCGAGATCCTGCTGCCCGCCGCCGCGCGAGATGTTCTTCAGGAACGACTGCACCGCGGTCATCGCGAGCGCGGCGCTCGTGCCGTGGCCCTGGATGTCGCCCACGATGAAAAGCTCCCTGCCGTCGCCGCACGGCGCGGCTTCGAACAGGTCGCCGCTTATCGTCTCCTTCGGCAGCCAGCGCGAAGTGTAGAAAAAGCCGTCTTCAATCGCCGCGCGCGGCGGCAGAAGACTGTGCTGGATGTGCGCCGCGAGCGCGAGCGACTGCCTGGTCTCGGCGACCTGGCGCTCGATGAACTGCCCGATCCTGCGGGAGGCCACGACGCGTTTCATGCGTTCTATGAGGACGTCCGTTCCCGCCGATTTGGGCAGATAGTAGCTCATCGGGTCGGAAATGATGCGCTTCAGGAAGCCGCTGCCCTCCTCCGGGTCGAGCGCGGTCATGAAGAAAAACGGCATGGAATTGTCGAAGCCGCGCACGATGTCGCGGAACACGAAGCCGTCCATGTCCCCCATCATGATGTCGGAGATGATGGAGCAGAACGCTGTGGAGCTTTTCTTCAGCAGCGTCACCGCCTCTTCGACGCTTTCCACCGCGACCGGGTCGTAGCCCGCTTTCTTCAGCTTGGCGCAGAGGGTCAGGCGTATGAGTTTTTCGTCGTCCACTACAAGGACGGACGTGGTTTTTCGCAAGTCTGTCATGGTTTGGAAACGAGTATACCAGAAACCCCGCCCGCCGTGTACATGTTCCCCAAGAGTGTTTGAGTGTTTGGGTTTTTGAGTGTTTGGGTGTTGAATGTTGCCAATGTGGAAGTGTTGCCAGTACCAGTGTTGCAATTTCCAATTGAGAATTGGTATTGGAATTGGATATTTTCACATTGGCAACATTTTACAAGTGTTTGGGTGTTTGGGTTTGGAACCGGGAATGCCGCAAGAGGTCTATGGTTCCATGTTTCCAGGCTTCTAGCACGCCGGGGCCGCAACCGATGTGGTATACTTGCAACATGTTTTTCCGCAACCGCAGAACAGGCGGCGCCGCGCCGCACCGCGCGGGCTTCACGCTGATCGAGCTGCTCGTGGTGGTGGCCATGCTCGCAGTGATGGTGTCCGCCGCCGCGGTGAATGTCATTTCCGGCACTTCCTCCGCAAAAATCAACGCGGCCGTGCGCGGAGTGGTGCAGATGACGCGCTTCGCCCGCACAATGGCGCTACTCAAGCAGCGTCCCGTGCGCGTGACGTTCCATTCCACCGGGAAAATCGACCTCCAGACGGAAAGTTCCAACTCCATCCCCGGCGCGGATTCCGGCGATTCCGGAATCGGACCGCTCGCGGCGCCAGTCTCCGGCGGCGCGAACGCGGACGGCGGCGAAGACGGCTCGTTTTCGCGGCCGGCTTTCACTGTGGACGGGAAAGGCGCCGGCGCCGGCGACGGCAACGGCGAGGAAGAAGACGGCGCAACAGACGGCGGCGAGGACAAATTCGCGTCGGACGCCGAAAAGAAGGAATGGGACGACGTCGAATTCTTCGTGGAGATACTCGACGAAACCGGGAACGTCCTTTCAGACGAAGAGATCGCGGAAAAGAAAATACCCGGCGCGTCCATCGGCGAAACGGAGCCTGACGCGAACGCAAACGCGGACTCGGACTTCTCCGGCGGATACGCCGGGCCGGCGAGAACGGTTTCCGTAGTCTACGAAACTACGGGCCGGTGTCCGTCGTTCCGCGTGGGCGTGCGCAGGAAAGACACGGATTCGCAGTTCAGATACGTGATCGTGGACCGCTTCGGGCGCACGAGGGTGGAAGATCCGGAGGAACGCCGGTGAACAGGCGCGGTTTCACGCTGATCGAAGTCATCATCGCCACGGTCATACTGGCGTTCGGGCTGACTGCGATACTGGGAAGTTTCAACCAGTGCCAGAGGGCGATGTCCGGCTCGAAACGCTTCGAGACCGCGCAGTACGTGCTGGGGCTGGGGGAAATGCTGCATCCCATGCCGGAGCCGGACCAGGTCACGGACGATCCGCAGGACAACGAACGGCTGAACATACCGGCGGAGTCCGCAACGTCCATCGCCGACGATCTGGGGATCGAACTTTCATCGCAGCGCAAGGAAGAACTTTCCGACTACACTTTCGAGCGCAGCGTGGACAAGATCGAAGAAGAGGATCTTTCGCGCAACGGCGGCATCTACACCGTGCGCACCACGGTGCGCTGGGAGCTGCGCGAACGCAACCCGCGCGAAGAGACGGTCATAACCTTCTGGCGCAAGAAATAGGCCGCGTGCGCCGCTCCAGGACGAGGAACGTCTCGAAACGGGCCGTGCGCGGAAACATGTCGAACATCTCCGCCGACCCGACCGAGTAGTTTTCCAGAAGCGGCGCGAGATCGCGGGCGAGCGTCGCGGGATCGCACGAAACGCACATTATCCGCCGCGCGCCGCATTCCGCGAGCGCCCGCGCCACGCCCGGCTCGAAGCCGCCGCGCGGAGGATCCGCCACGACCGTGCTTTCCGGCCGCACTCCCGCCCTTTCCAGAAGCGCGGCCACGGGCCCGGCCTCGAACCTGGCGGATATTCCGTTGCGCGCCGCGTTCCGCCGCGCGCATTCCACCGCCCGCGCCGATATTTCAAGCCCGGTCAGCGCGGGGGCGCGTCCGGTCTTCAGCGCGGCCTCCCGCGCGCAAACTATCCCGAAGGAACCGGCGCCGCAGTAGAGATCCACGAGCGGCGCGGACGGCGTTTCAAGACAGCGGTCCGCCACGGCGCGCACGAGGGCCGCGCCAGTCGCGGGATTCACCTGCCAGAATCCGTCCGCCGCCACTTCGAACTCCGCCCCGCAGACGGTCTCGACGAGCGGCTGCGCGGGCGGCGCCCCGCGCGACGTCCACCACACCGTCCCGTCGTGCGGCGTGAAGCGCACCGTCACGTTCCCGCCGGGGCGGAAATCCGCGAAGACCTTCCGCCGGACCTCCGGCATCGCATCCGCGATCTGCGGCAGGGCCAGCGGGCACGCGGGCAGGTCGAAAACGCGGTGCGACGGCTCGATCATGTAGCCGAGCGCGCGCGAGCCGTCCGGCGCGAATCCGGCGTGCAGCACGGTCTTGTTCCTGTAGCGCAGAGGCGAAGGGGATGGATGGACCGCGACCGGGACTGCGATTTCCGCGCCGGCCGCGCGCGCGGCCTTTGCGAGAAAATCTTCCAGCTGCGATTTCTTCGCGGCGATTTCGGCTTCGTACGAAAAATCCCCGTAGACGCAGCCCGGGACCCCGGATGCGGGCGTATGCGTCCTGTCCGGAGACGGCTCCAGTATCCGCGCGGCGCGGCATTTCACGAAACTCTTTTTGTCCAGATACGGCTCCGCCGCCACGCGCTCTCCGGGGAGAGCGCCGGAGATGAACGCCACGCGCCCGTCGGGCGCGCGGGCGATGGCGTCTCCGCCGTAGGCGCATTTCTCCGCGACCGCCTCGAACGGGGGAGGGAGGGGCCTGCGCGCGCATGGCGGCGCCGCCCTGCGGAAGCGTCTTTTCACTGCGGCTTCTCCGCGGACGCGCCGGAGCCGGACTGCGCCAGAAAGCGCATCACGGCTTTCAGCGTCTCCCAGATTTCACGCTTGGCGGAGACGAGTCCGGAGCCGTCCGACGAATCGAACCGGAGGATGTAGGAAGGATGAAGCGTGCATATCGCCGGGATTCCGTTCCAGACATGCCACTGGCCGCGGCGCAGGCGGCGCGCGGGAAAGACCGCGGCCGAGGCGGGCGTCGTCAATACGACGATGCAGCGCGGCGAAACCAGGCGTATCTGGTTTTCAAGGTGCGGGAGACACGCATTCTGGCATGCGACCGGCGGCGGCGCGCCGCCGGGAGTGCGGCATTTGCAGATTGTCGTCAGGAACACGGAAGACCGGTCCAGACGCATCGCCGCGAGCATCTTGTCGAAGAAATCGCCGGCGCGCCCCGAAAACGCCAGTCCGGATTTTTCGTCGTCCGCCCCGGGAACGTCGCCCACGAACATCACCTGCGGCCTGACGGCACATCCCTGTCCCGGCACTGCGCGGGAGCGCGTGGAATGGAGCGGACACGCCGTGCACGACGCGATGCGCGCATCGAGCGCGGCGAGCGTCTGCGGCGGCGTCCGCGGAGACGCGTCCGGCGCTTCCCGCGCGTCCGCGCCGCGCGGAGCGGCCGCGCGGGCGCCGGACGCCGGCGGCGCAGGCGGCTGCGGCGTTCCGGAAACGGTCTGGAGCGGGGCGGCGGCGGGAAGCGGCTTCAGGAGCGCGCGGTCGCATTCCACCGTGCGGACGCCGAGCTCCGCTTCGAGCGCGAGCGCGCGTTCGAGACCTTCGAGTATCGCGTCGAGGGCGTCCACTTGCTCAGGATGCGTCTTCCGCGCCGCGGAAGCCGTCCGGATTCTTCGTCTGCCAGTTCCACAGGTCGCGGCACATTTCCTCGAGCCCGCGTTCGGCCTTCCAGCCCAGCTTCTCCGCCGCGAGCGAGGGATCCGCCCAGCATTCGGCGATGTCGCCTTCGCGGCGCGGCTTGATTACGTACGGGACTTTCACGCCGTTCACGCGCTCGAACGTCTTTACGATGTCGAGAACGGAATAGCCGTGCCCGGTTCCGAGGTTGTACGTCTCAAGCCCGGGCTTGGACGCAAGCCTGTCTATCGCCTTTACGTGGCCTTTGGCGAGATCGACCACATGGATGTAGTCGCGCACGCCCGTGCCGTCCGGCGTGGGGTAGTCGTTTCCGAACACGTTCAGGCTTGGGAGCTTCCCGATCGCGACCTGCGACACGTAGGGGAGCAGGTTGTTCGGGATTCCGTTCGGATCTTCGCCGATCAGCCCGGAAGGATGGGCGCCGATCGGGTTGAAATAGCGCAGCAGGATCACGTTCCATTCCGGATCGGCCTTCTGGACGTCGCGGAATATCTGTTCCATCATCTGCTTGGTCCAGCCGTAGGGGTTGGTGCATCCCGGCGTGGGGAAGTCCTCGCGGATCGGCACGGACGCGGGCTGGCCGTAGACGGTGGCGGAGGACGAGAACACTATGTTCTTGCATCCGCGCCGCGAAAGCTCTTCGAGCATCGTGAACGTACCGCCCAGGTTGTTGGCGTAGTATTTGAGCGGAAGGCGCACGGATTCGCCGACGGCCTTCAGCGCGGCGAAATGGATCGTCGCGTCGAAAGACCCCTCGGCGTCGAAGAGTTTTCCCCACGCCGCGGTGTCGCGGATGTCCATTTCGAAAAAGCGGACTTTCCGGCCCGTTATGCGTTCCACGCGCCGCAGCGACAGCGGCGAGGAATTGCAGAGATTGTCGACCGCGACGACCTCGTGTCCGGATTCGAGCAGCTCCACTATCGTGTGGCTGCCGATGAATCCGGTTCCGCCGGTTACAAGTATCTTCATTTCAGCGCTCCTTCCGGGTGGATGTTCCGTTTCAGGCGATTTCGAGGCACCAGCCGTGCGCGTCCGGGACGCGTCCGTACTGTATGTCCTGCACGGCGTTGAAGAGTTCCGACAGGACGGGGCCGGCGGAATCCGGGCTGGAGATTTTGATTACGTCGGATCCGCGCGTTATCTCCCACACCGGCGTCACCACGACGGCCGTCCCGCAGGCGGCGACTTCGGAGAACGTCTTTATCTCCTCGTACGGAATCGGGCGGGTTTCGACCTTGCGGCCCGTGTCCGCCGCGATCTGGCGCAGCGTGTCGTTCGTGACGGACGGCAGCACGGAATGCGAGTCTGGCGTGACGTACGTTCCGTCCGGCTTGATGCCGATGAAGTTGGAAGTGGAAAACTCCTCGACGTACTTGTGCTCCTTCGCGTCGAGATAGAGTTCCACGGGCCAGCCTTCCTTCTTCGCCTTTTCATGGGCGAAGAGCGAGGCGGCGTAGTTTCCGCCGACCTTGACGTCGCCCATGCCGTGCGGGGCGGCGCGGTCCCAGTCGTCGAGGATCACGGCGCGGACGGGTTTGAGCCCGCCTTTGTAGTACGCGCCCACGGGCATCACGATCATGAGGAACGTGTATTCCTTCGCCGGAGCCACGCCGATCTGCGGGCCGGTGCCGATCAGGAGCGGGCGCACGTAGAGCGAGCCGCCGGTTCCGTACGGCGGGACGTATTCGACGTTGGCCTTGACCACGCGCCGGAGCGCTTCGATGAAAAGTTCCTCCGGGACCGGCGGCATCACGGTGCGGATCGCGGTGCGGACCATGCGGTTGGCGTTGGCGCGGGGACGGAACGCGCGGATCTTCCCGTCCTTGCAGGCGAACACTTTCAGGCCTTCGAAGCATTCCTGCCCGTAATGGAGGCACGACGCGCCAACGTGCATCGTGATGTAGGGATCCTTCACTTCTTCGCCGCCGTCCCATGCGCCGTTTTTCCAGGTGTAGCGCACGTGGCAGTTTACGTCCGAGAATCCGAAACCCAGATTCTTCCAGTCTATGTTTGGCATTTTGTTTTCCTTTTGTTACCGTCCGCCCCCGGCGGGCGCGATTCGAAAATCATTCCTGTCCGGCGCCGACCGGCGCCTCCTGCGGCTCAGGCTCCTGCGCAGGCTCCGCCGCGGGCGCGGCGGCCTGCCCGCGCGTGGGGAAGCGCGCCGCGAACTCGCGCGCGAACGCGCGGTACGCCTCCGCGCCGCGGCACGACGGATCGTAGAACACCGCAGGCTGGCCGAAAGACGGCGCTTCCGAAATGCGCACGTTGCGCGGGATGACCGATTTGAAGACGAGATCGCCGAAATGTCCCGAGACTTCCGAGACCACGTCGGCGGAAAGACGCGTGCGGCCGTCGAACATCGTCATGAGTATGCCGCCGAGGGCGAGGCCCGGCGCGGCGCCTGTCATGGCGAGCCTGTCTATGAGGCTCGTTATCACGGTAAGCCCTTCGAGCGCGTAGTATTCGGACTGCATTGGCACCACTACGGTGTCGGCGGCGGCGAGGGACGCCGTCATCAGGATTCCGAGCGAGGGAGGGCAGTCGATGATCACATAGTCGAACGCGCCCGATTCCTTCACGCGCGCGAGCGCGTTGCGCACGGCCGCGATCCTGTCGTCGCGGCGGGCAAGCTCTATCTCCACGCCGGCCAGATCCACTTCCGACGGAATCGCGTTTATGTTCTCCCACTTCGTCGCGCTGATCATGTCCGCGACGTCCGCCTCGCCCGTCAGGACGCGGTAGAGCGAAACGCCCTGCCTGCGCTGCAGCCCCAGCCCGGAAGTCGCGTTCGCCTGCGGGTCGAGATCCACCACGAGCGCGGCTCTCTTCATCTTGGAAAGCGCGGCGGCGAGGTTCACGGCGGTGGTCGTCTTGCCGACCCCGCCCTTCTGGTTCGCTATCGCCACGACGACCGTTTTTCTTGAAATCGCCATTCCGTCCTCCGCCTCTTTGCGGCTTCAGCCCCTCAGCAGGGCGAAAAACCTGTCCTGATACTGTTCGAAGACCCCTTTGTCGCGCAGGAAGCCGCCGAGTTCCCCGAGGAGGGAGCGGTCGCGCGAGGCGCGCTCGAACGCCTGCTCGACTTCGCTGCGGAGCGACGGATGCAGAGCGGCGCGCGCCGACTCGTTCCGCGCCTTCTCGAACTCCATTATGTTCTTGGGCGCGGACGCGTTTATTTCCAGCCAGAAAAGTTTCACGATGCAGACGTCCCACGGCTCGTCCACGCCCTTCACCACGGCCTCGAAACCCGGGCCGCGGCTTTTCACGTCCGCCACGATCCGCTCCGTCACGCTGTCGATCGAATCGTGCACCACCTGTTCGGAAAACGATTCCTGGCGCAGCCTGTAGCCGTACTGGAGCAGGCGTATGCCGTCGCCCTGCGTCTTCAGGAAATCCACGTACCGGCGCGCCTCGGCGCTGAAGCCTTCCATTTCCGTCTCGGCGAGATGCGACGGGATGATTATGGAAGGGCGGCTCGCCTCCATGCGGCCCTCGCGCACGCGCACCGCGCCGGGATCGTCCGGCAGCTCCGCCGCGAGATGGTAGTGGAGAAGCGTGGTTCCGAAAGTTTCCAGCCTGCGGGCGGGCGGCAGCAGCACTTCTGTGTTCG
>Ga0310695_10013654_pt1 | contig 11115 bp, 9 predicted proteins | sample RumenRJG_04DNA_FD_203882 | JGI IMG/M metagenome (GOLD analysis project Ga0310695, IMG submission 203882) | Bovine rumen microbial communities from Lethbridge, Alberta, Canada - RJG_04 (v2) (version 2) | ecosystem: Host-associated > Mammals > Digestive system > Stomach > Rumen | place: Canada... | reverse complement strand
TAGTTACTCAGATATTAGGTATTAAAACGGTTGCTCATATTGAGACTATACCTATGGCAATACTTTTTCTTTTATTAGGTCACTACTGTAAGAAACCTGAATACATACATACTTACTTACTAATATGAGTATTCAGAAGTTAAGACATTTTTGGGTTTTTGCAATTCCTATAGTTGTTATTTGTTCTTACTGGAATAAACCTGTCACTATGTACAATAATTCGTATGGAAACCTGCTGCTATTTGGGATTACTTCATTATTAGGTATTTGGATGTGTTACGAACTCAGTGTTTCTTTATCAAATAATCAGGTTTTACAATGGTCCGGAAAAAATTCCATAATTATTTATGTCTTTCATGCACGGGTATTAAATGTCTTGCATGGTATTGGGAAAACCGTTCCTTCACTTGCAAAATCAAACTATTTGTATCCAGCAAACTGGCATTATTTTTTGATTACCATGTTTGTACTTGCTCCCATCGTATTTTTTTGTAATAGACGCTTACCGTTTTTGTTTGGAAGAAGCAAATCGAAACAAGCGTAACTTCAATTATTGAACAGCTATCCCCGAAAAACACCATAATCCACTCGTCAGAAACGAAAAAGGAGCCAGACTATCATGCAAATCACCGAATCATTCCAAGACAAAACGCTAGTCATCACGGGCGGCACGGGCAGTTTCGGCTCAACCGTCCTCAAGAGGTTCTTAACCTCAAACGTCGGCGAAATCCGCATTTTCTCCCGCGACGAGAAGAAACAGGATTGGATGCGCCATGTTTTACAGGCGCAATATCCGAAGTATGCGGGCAAGGTGAAGTTTTTCATCGGCGACGTGCGGAACGTGGACTCCGTTCGCGACGTGATGTTCGGCGCGAATTACGTGTTCCATGCGGCGGCGCTGAAGGAGGTGCCTTCGTGCGAGTTCTTCCCGATGGAGGCGGTGCGGACGAACGTTATCGGGACGGACAACGTCATAACGGCGGCGGTCGAGAATAGGGTCGAACGGGTCGTGTTTCTCAGTACGGACAAGGCGGCGTATCCGATCAACTCGATGGGGATGACGAAGGCGGTCGCGGAAAAGGTCGTGAGCGCGAGAGCGCAGGTCGCGTATGAGCGGACCGGCACGACGCTCTGCTGCACGCGGTATGGCAACGTTATGTGCAGTCGCGGTTCGGTCATCCCGCTTTTTATCGACCAGATCAAACGCAAGGCGCCGATCACCATAACGGACCCGAATATGACGCGGTTCCTCATGAACCTCGACGAGGCGGTCGATTTGGTCGCGTTTGCTTTCGAGCATGCGGAGCCGGGCGATCTCTTTATTCAAAAGGCGGACGCCTCGACGATCGGGGATCTTGCCAAAGGCGTGATGAAGCTCTTTGGCGAGACGGAAACGCGCGTTATCGGGACGCGTCATGGCGAGAAGCTCTATGAGACGCTCATGACGCGCGAGGAACGGCTGCGCTCCGTCGATATGGGACGCTATTTCCGCATCGCGCCCGACGGCCGGTCGCTGAACTACGACAAGTTCTACGTCGAAGGAAACGTCTTGACCGAAGGCGACGAGGCCTATACGAGTCATAATACGACGCGACTCGACGTCGACGGCGTCGTCGCCAAAATCCTGACGACGGATTACGTCCAAGAAGAACTACAAGGCCGCCCCCACCTAGTAGAAGCCTAGCAACGTTAGGACGTTGCATCCCAATTACGCGCCTGAACGCGTTGACTAATTTAGCGCGAGTCGGGCGCGTGATTCTAGGTCGCCGCTCGTTGGCGGCGACGTCTGGGCAAGTTAATTCTGAAACAGGCGCCTGACCGATAGAAAGGTTGGCGTTACACGGCGGCGACCTCGCCGCGCCAGCGGTAGGCCGCTGGACCCCAATCACGCGCCGGAGCGCGTTGACTTGTTTACCACTTCTCGGGCGCGTAACTCTAGGTCGCCGCTCGTTGGCGGCGTCGTCTGGGGCAAGTTAATTCTGAAACGGGCGCCTGACCGATAGAAAGGTTGGCGTCACGCGGCGGCGACCTCGCCGCGGAGGGTTCGCGCTTCCGCGCGTGCGTGAATACCCGCTCCCGTTGGTCGCTAGCCCGTTAACAGACGCCAACGCAAGGCCGTTGGACCCCAATTACGCGCCCGCGACGTCGCGGGGGACGATATCGCGCCGGAACACGTTAACTTGTTTAACGTCTTTAGGGCGGCGACGTCGGGTTCATATTAATTCGGAAACGGGCGCCTGACCAGCGGGAAGGCTGGAGCTACGCGCGGAACGCCCGTCAGATTAAGTACGCGAGTTAAAGCGCGTTACCCTCCGCGGCGAGGTCGCCGCCGCGTGACTCTAGGTCCGCGCTCGTTGGCGCGGACGTCTGGGGCAAGTTAATTCGGACCCTGGCGCCTTTGCGTTGGAATTCTTATCTTGCGGAGACAAGTCAAGCCTTGAATTTTAGGGGTCCTTCGGTTACAATACTCTCGGGATAGGCGGGGACGTCCGACTGTCGTGATATAAGCTGGAATGGAGGCGTATTCATGGCAACTTCAACGATTGTAGAGAAGATTCGTGTGAACAATCCAAAAGTTATCGAAGAGTATGCGGCGACCATGGAGGCTTCTGCAAATACTCCGATAGAAGCAAGAAAAACGGCTGTGGCAAAACAGGTGACCGATCCTGCTGAGCTTAAGCAGATTATGATGCGCGGCGTCGCGAAGTGGGGCAAGAAGTGACCGTCTGTGTATCAAACATTCGGGATATGATTTCTTCAGGGCAGGAGGATTTGGTCAGGGCGTATATTGACACATTCTCCTGCTCGATTACTAATGAGGATGGAACGGTATCGTCGTTGAATCCAGACATTGAGCATTTCCTAGAGGTCAACTCGATTCAGTTTGCAAAGATGAAAACGGCGATTACCTACCTTGTTTTCGACGAAGAGGACGGCGCCCTGCTTGGGTATTTCACTCTAGCGCATAAATCGCTGGACGTTCCAGCGGATGGGGTGACCAGAAAAATCAAAGATAAAGTTAAGCGGTTTTCAGCTCTGGACGAGACGAACAACGCCTATACGGTTTCGGCCTTCCTTATTGCTCAGTTCAGTAAGAACTACGCTGTCGACGGAGGGACAAGAATATCCGGCGGTCAGCTCATGGAAATTGCGAGGGATCAGCTGGCAGACGTCCAGAATAAAATTGGCGGGACTATTGTCTATCTGGATTGTGAAGCCCATGCTGAACTTATTCGGTTCTACGAAGGAGAGCAATTTACCCTCTTTGGCGAACGAATCAGCGAAACCGACGGAAAGCGATATTTGCAGTTCTTGAGTTTCATTTGACGACAGCGCCCGCGACGTCGCGGGAGGACGATATCGCGCCTGAACGGGCGAGATAATTCAAAGTCCGCCGGGCACGAGATTCCAGGTCCGCGCTCGTTGGCCCGCCGAAGGCGGTTTTATTACGCGCCTGAACGCGTTGACTTGTTTACCGCTTCTCGGGCGCGTGATTCTAGGGCGACGCTCGTTGGCGTCGCCGCGTTATTCAAATTAATTCAGAAATAGACGCCTGACCAACGGGAAGGCTAGAGTCACGCGCGACACGCCCGTAAGATTAAGTACGCGAGTCAAAGCGCGTTATAAAACCCGCCTTCGGCGGGCGCCTGACCAACGGGAAGGCTGGAGTTACGCGCGGCGGCGACCTCGCCGCTGAGGATCCGCGCTTCCGCGCGAGCGTGAAAACCCGCTCCCGTTGATCGCTGGAGCTTTGACAGTCGCTAAACGGATACTGTAAAATACTTTGGCAACGGCAAGCGTCCCCGCGGGATTTTGAACGATCTTTTTAATCGTCGCTTAGGAAAATATGAGATAGGTATTCTCCCACGGATAAAACGTTATTGGCGACTTCGACAAAGGAGAAGCGTGCGGCGTACGGTTCTGAAGCGCAGTAGTTTCGCCATAGACGTCTGAGATTGTCGTCCATAATAATCTCAGCGCAGATTGATTTATAGTCCGCCAATATGTCGAGAGACCCTCTTTTCCGAGCTGTGTTCTCGACCGCCAATTTAAAACTAATCGGATTGATTCTATCAACGTAACGTTTGAAAAGAACGTGTAGATCGTAAAAATCTCTTGACCTTGTATTGCCGATATTTCTTCTAAGAATTGTTTCATACTTTTCGGCCAGAATCGTTTCGATGGCGTACGCCAAATATCAATTTTAACTTCGTCAAAAAAAGATGAAAATGAATAGTTAATCGCGCTGGGGATAATTCTGTCGCCCGTCGTAACGTCAATTTTCATTCTATTGCAAATTTTTCCATATTCGGCGATAATATGGACGCGAAAATTATCATATTCGTCGTCTTCTCGAATCGGTTCCATGCAATCATATCGAAAGACAATTCCGTCGCCGACGTCGATTGAAAGGATCTCTTTAAAAGTTCTTTCTAACATGTCTTTATCGACCGTTATTCCGCAGACGGAGGCGTCCATATCCATCGTCGTTCTTTCTGAAACGCCTATCATTGACGAAATGAGAAGTCCTCCTTTCAGAATGAAATTCTTCCTATAAGGAGAGACGGACAATCGTTCAAGGAGTCGTTCGAACATGTACCTCTGCAAAACTTCTTGAGCGGATATGTTATTTTGCCTCGAAATATTGCGAATGGCGCCTTTTAATTGTTCTGGAGTCTTCATGATTTTTGCTCTTATCGCGTTAAAATTTCCATGTAGTCTCTTACCAATCTCTCGACGTTAAACGCTTTCGCATATCGGAGCAATTTGATATTGTCGCTTTTCCCGTCGGTAAAATACGCTCGCAACGTCTTAAGGTAAAGTTGGCTGTCGACAGTCTCTTTGCGCCGAACGAGGTCGACGACGCAACGTTCCCGGTCGTAAAGTCGAACGGCGTTTCCATAGGGAGTCGTCGTTTCCGCGACGCCGATCGACCATTTCTCCGCTGAAACATAATGAAATCTAACTCTCTCGTTCCGTTTCTTAATTCGACTTGCGTTGAAGCCTTGTGGAACCGTAACGTCCCAGATATGCGGGATTCGATCTGATATTCCCCAAAGATATAATGCGGAACCGTAGGAAAAAATAAGCTTGACGCTACGACTCTGAAAGATTTGCCATTCGTCCGGAAACTCCCCAGCGTCGTAGTAGACCCCGCGACCCTCTTTCGAAAGAATCCCCAAACTGACAAACTCGGCTATCGCCGCCCTGCCGATTCCCGCCGCCTCTATCTGCGAGGTCGTCAGCAGCCCCCCGTTTTGCTTCGCCAGCTTCCTTATAACTTCCACCCGCTGATCTCGAATCGCCGACGCCATCTCATAACCTCGCCCAAAATTATACAAACGCTCTTTAAATTATAAAAACTAAAGCACGTTTGTAAAGACCAGCGCTCGGGAGCCCGCTATAGCGCCAACGCCCTAGCGTTGGGAAAAAGCCAACCAAGCGGACATGGATCGGATATGACCTATTGCTGCATACAAGACGATCTTCCTTCATGCAGAAAGAAAGGATTTTCTGCATAAAAAGCTCAGAATTTTCTGCATAAACAAGTTGACTTTCTGCATAAAAAGAGCTGTAATTATATGCAGAAAGGAACTGAGGTCATGCATAGATTTGATTATTCGTTTCTAGACGTCGGGATGCTTCCCGCCGGATTGTTGAATGTCACGGCCGACGTCTATTCTCTCCGTGCTTTGTCTTGGGGCAGAAGAGATCAGTTTGCGGAAGTATTTACCGAACTGGCTGCTATCGCAAAAGTTCAGTCTGTTAAGAGCTCCAACGCCATCGAGGGGATTGTGACTACGGACGAACGCATTAACGAGATCGTTAACGGCGGCGGCGCCCCGCTGAATCATAGCGAGCAGGAAATTGCCGGGTACAGGGACGCCCTTGCGGCAGTCCATGCCGAGTATGGGAGCATGGACTTCAGACAAGCGGATATTTTGCGCCTTCATGCGATCATGACGAACATTGCCGGTTACCCCTATGCTGGAAGGTACAAGGAGTTTGACAACGATATCGTCGAGGAAGACCAAGACGGGCGCAGAAGAGTCCGATTTCATCCGACGTCCGCCGCGGAAACGCCAGATGAGATGGAACAGCTTGAGCTGGCGTATCAGGAGGCAAGGGACAACCCTAACATTAACCAATTGCTTCTGATCCCTTGCGTTATCCTTGACTTCCTTTGCATCCATCCGTTCCGCGACGGGAACGGCAGGATATCAAGGTTACTGTCGCTACTCTTGCTGTATAAGAACGGTTTTGACGCAGGCAAATATATCTCCTTTGAGGAACAGATCAATAACCGTAAGGGTAATTACTATGACGCGCTGAAACAGTCCTCATTCGGATGGCATGAAAACCAGAACGATTATTCGGCGTTTATTTTGGAGTTCCTGACCACTCTATATGCGTGTTACAAGGAACTGGATAAACGCTTCGCGGTGGCAGGAAGCCGAAAGGCGACGAAACAGACAAGAGTTGAAGCGACTGTTTTGAATTCGCTTACGCCAATCTCAAAAGCGGACGTCTGCAAAATCCTGCCCGACGTAAGCGCGACTACCGTCGAAGCCGTCCTCGGACAGATGGTTCGGAATGGGCGGATTCGCAAGGTTGGAACAGGCCGGGCAACCCGTTACGTCAGAGCCGACGTCTGAGAGAAGAGATCGGAAGAATCTTTTCGGAGGCAGAACACGGCCGGGACGTCCCGGCTGACGGTTATGAGCTACCGCTCATGCGTAGATACCCGCTCCCGATGGTCGCTAGCGCGTCAACTGAATGATCCTTCTTCAGTCAACTAAAATCACGTCCGGGACGTCCCGGCTGACGGTTATGAGCTACCGCTCATGCGTAAATACCCGCTCCCGATGGTCGCTAGCGCGTCAACTGAATGATCCTTCTTCAGTCAACACGCCCTAATTGAATATCAAGAACTTACGTAATGAAATTCTCTCGCGACTATCTCGCGAAATCGGAAAATAATCCCTTGATTTCGCCAGAAAATGCATTATAACTGCATTTGGAGGCGAAAATATGCTAAAATCGACGGCTATGTTGCTACAGGAGTACTCGTCCTATGCGAATCCTGCGGCGAAGATTGGCAGGATTGTCAAAAAGGGAGAACTCGTCCCCGTCGTTAGAGGATTGTATGAAACGGATCCGACGACGCCGGGGTATTGTCTTTCAGGGGCGCTCTACGGGTCGGCGCAACTTTCTTTCGAATATGCGCTTGGAAGACGCGGGTTTATCCCGGAAGAGGTTCGGGTCTATACCTGCGCCGTCTGCGGGACGGGGAAGCGAAAACGATATTCGACCCCGTTCGGCGTCTTTACCTATCGGGACGTGCCGACGAGAGTCTTTCCGTACGGGGTCGAACTGCTCGACGAACGCGGCTATGGACATATGTTGGCGACCCCGGAGCGCGCGATTTGCGACCTTCTCTATACTCGCGCGCCTTGCGCGAATCGTCGCGAACTCAGAGAGCTGCTTTTCGACAACCTCCGTATCGACGAAGACGAGTTTCGCGCCGCTAATCTCGACGAAATGACGGAACTCGCGGAACTCTACCGAACGACAAACTGCCGATTGCTGGCGTCTTTAATCAAGGAGATGAAAAGACATGAACGGAGTCGTTGATCAGATGCTGGCTCGCTGGAAACGCGCGACGGCAGACGACCAGAAAAAAGCCATTAAGAGAACGGTTCAGGAGATCGCGCTGCGTGGACTATCGCGCGCGGGCTTCTTTCAAAAAGCCGCGTTCTACGGCGGAACGGCGCTGCGAATCTTTTACGATCTCGATCGTTTTTCCGAAGACCTTGATTTCTCGCTGCTCGAATCCGATCCGAATTTCAGACTGGCCGACTGGCTTCCGAGCGTTGAAGAGGAACTTCGCCGATACGGGTTCCGTTTCAAATCGGAAATCAAAGTTAAATCGCCGCCGTCCGCGATCCAAACGGGGTTTGTCAAGGGAAACGCGCGCGAACATATTCTTATATGCTATGCAGACGAAAAAACGGCTCGATCCGTCGCCGGAACTGAAACGATCAAGGTTAAAATAGAAGTCGACGTCGCCCCGCCGCCCTACGCGCGCTTCGAACGTCGTTTCGCTCTGCTTCCGATTCCCTACGAGATTACGCTTTACGACGCGCCGTCCCTCTTCGCGGGAAAACTCCACGCAGTAACGCATAGAGCGTGGAAAAACCGCGTCAAGGGTCGCGATCTTTTCGATTACGTCTTCTACGTTTCGAGACGGATTCCCTTTAATTTAAAGCATCTAAACGCGCGATTGGTCGCGTCTTCGTTTGACGGCGCGCGCGAAGACGCGACGCTCGAAGAGGTTAAAGATATTCTGCGACGACGCTTCGAAACAATCGATTACCGGCAAGCGAAGGACGACGTCGCGCCGTTCGTCGACGACCCCGCGTCCCTCGACGTCTGGAGTAAAGAGTTTTTCATCGCCATTACGGAAAATCTGACGGCTGACTCCAAATAGCCCCCTGCTGCCGTTGTCGCCGCCACGCCCGCCGAAGGCTGTTTTATTACGCGGCGGCGACCTCGCCGCAGAGGATCCGCGCTTCCGCGCGAGCGTGAAAACCCGCCTGAACGACGTCAATTCGGCGCGTATGCCGTCGGTAAAAAAACGGGGCGAATTCAAGGAGATTACGCGCGACGCCTAGCGTTGAATTCGGTTTTTTGGTAAACTATTGCAACGCAAAGTTAAGTTTCTACGGCCCCGCCGAAGGCGGGCTTGATACGCGCTTTAACCTGCGTTCTTACTGAGGCCGCGTTCGGCGCGTACCCCAGCCTTCCCGTTGGTCAGGCGCCAACTCCAAAACATGAAATAGATTAAGGAGCCGTTTGTATGATCTCTTGGCAAGAGAACGGAAAAATCAAATTGATGATTATCGTCGGGACGCGGCCGGAGATCATTCGGCTCGCCGCCGTCATTAAGAAAGCGCGGAAATATTTCGATACGATTCTGGTCCATACCGGTCAGAATTACGACTATACTCTCAACGGCGTCTTCTTTAAGGATCTCGGACTCGCCGACCCGGAGTTGTATCTGGACGCGGTCGGCGCCGACCTCGGCGAAACGATGGGCAATATTATCGCGGCGAGCTATAAGGCGATGGTCGAACTCAAGCCCGACGCCGTCCTCGTCCTCGGCGATACGAACAGCTGCCTCTCCGTGATCGGCGCGAAACGGCTCCATATCCCGATCTTCCATATGGAGGCGGGCAACCGCTGTAAAGACGAATGTCTGCCGGAAGAGACGAACCGCCGCATCGTCGATATCATTAGCGACGTGAACCTCGCATACTCCGAACATGCGCGACGGTACCTCGCCGACTGCGGGCTGCCCAAAGAACGCACCTACGTGACCGGCTCGCCGATGGCCGAAGTGCTGACGGAAAATCTGCCGTCGATCGAAGCGTCTGACGTTCACGCGCGACTCGGGCTGGCGAAGGGAAAATATATCCTCCTCTCCGCGCACCGTGAAGAGAATATCGATACGGAGAAGAACTTCACGTCGCTCTTTACGGCGATCAATAAGATGGCGGAGAAGTACGACATGCCGATCCTCTACTCCTGTCATCCGCGGAGTCGCAAACGCCTCGAAGCGTCCGGCTTCAAGCTCGATTCCCGCGTCATTCAACATGAGCCGCTAGGATTCCACGATTACAACTGCCTCCAGATGAACGCGTTCTGCGTCGTTTCCGACTCCGGCACGCTGCCCGAAGAAAGCTCCTTCTTCACGAGTCTCGGACGCCCGATCCCCGCGGTCTGCATCCGCACCTCGACGGAACGCCCCGAGGCGCTCGACAAGGGCTGCTTCGTTCTCTCTGGGATCGATACGAAAGGGCTCCTCCAGGCGGTCGATCTCGCGGTCGAAATGGTCAAGAATGAAAAGAACGGCGGCGCGATTCCGGTCCCCGATTACGTCGACGTCAACGTGTCCGACAAGGTCGTGAAGATTATCCAGAGCTATGTCGGGGTCGTCAATAAGATGGTATGGAGAAAAGACGCATGAAAATCCTAGTCACGGGCGCCGCCGGATTCGTCGGACGCAACCTCGTCGAAAACCTCAAGAATATCCGCGACGGCAAGAATAGAACGAGACCGAATCTCGTCGTCGACGAAATCTTCGAATATGACGTCAACAACACGCTCGAGGAACTCGACGAAATGGCGGCGAAAGCGGATTTCGTCTTTAATCTCGCGGGCGTCAATCGTCCGAAGGACCCGAAGGAGTTTCGCGAGGGGAATTTCGGATTCGCGAGCGAGCTTCTCAACGCGCTCAAACGTCATGGCTCCGCGGCGCCGGTTATGCTCTCGTCGTCGATCCAGGCGACGCTCGCCGGACGGTTCGGAACGTCTGAATATGGTCTGAGCAAACGCGACGGGGAAGAGCTGTTCTTCCGCTACGCCGAAGAGACGGGCGCGAAGGTCTTCGTCTATCGCTTCCCGAATCTCGTCGGGAAATGGGTTCGCCCGAACTACAACTCCGCCGTTGGCACGTTCTGCAATAATATCGCGAACGACCTGCCGATTACGGTCAACGATCCTTCCGTCGAACTGGAACTGCTCTTTATCGACGATCTGATCGAAGAGATGTTCGACGCGCTCGAAGGCCGACCTCATCGCGCGGAATATCCCAAGCCCGGCGAAACCGTCGACGGCGTCGGTTACGACGGTCTGACCCCGAGAGCGACGGAAAACGGACGGTATTGCTACGTCCCGACGACCCACAAAGCGACCCTCGGCCGGATCGTCGAGTTGCTCCATGAATTTCACGATCAGCCGCGCAATCTCGTGATGCCGTCGATCCCGAACGGAAGTTTCGAAAAGAAGCTCTATTCGATGTACCTCAGCTATCTGCCAAAGGAGAAGGTCGCGTTTGACCTCAAAATGAACTGCGACGATAGAGGGTCCTTCACCGAGCTCCTCAAGACCGCGGATCACGGTCAGTTTTCCGTTAATATTTCAAAGCCCGGCGTTACGAAAGGCCAGCATTGGCATAACTCCAAATGGGAGTTCTTTATCGTCGTTTCAGGTCACGGGCTGATCCAAGAGCGTAAGATCGGCTCCGACGAAATCCTCGAATTTGAAGTCTCC
>Ga0310695_10013653_pt1 | contig 11115 bp, 15 predicted proteins | sample RumenRJG_04DNA_FD_203882 | JGI IMG/M metagenome (GOLD analysis project Ga0310695, IMG submission 203882) | Bovine rumen microbial communities from Lethbridge, Alberta, Canada - RJG_04 (v2) (version 2) | ecosystem: Host-associated > Mammals > Digestive system > Stomach > Rumen | place: Canada... | reverse complement strand
CAGACGGAAAGGTTATTGACGGACACTTTCTGCTGCCTTCGGATATACCCACGGAATCGGAAGTTTCGAGAGCAATGAGTGCGGATATGAGAAAGCGCGGCATGGCCTATGTCGGTCCGGTGATTACTTATTCCTTTCTGCAGTCCATCGGGATCGTGAATGATCATCTGGATGACTGTGAGTACAGATAACATTCACCTAAGGATAATATTATGTTAAAGCAGAGAAGCTCATCACCTTCGGGTGGCGGGCTTCTTTTCGGCCTGCCGGCTTCCACGGGATTCAGTGTATCACAGTTCGAGAGAAACGATGATGTGCGGAACTGGGTATCGCAGCTGTCCAGAAGAAACATCGAGGGCAACCAGCCGATCGTGGAGATGCTGAAGGACTTCGCCGGCAAAAAGAACGCAACGCCTGCGCAGATCTCCCTTGCCTGGATGCTCCATAAGTACCCGAATGTGGTTCCGATTCCCGGATCGAAGAATAAGGAGCGGATCATTGAGAATCTGGATTCTGCAGATCGATCGTCTCTTTGATTTTCTCGAAATACTTTGGTTCAGTTTTTGGTCTCCGCTCCGCTCCGGTCGGCTCAGGACCGATGTCCACTGGACATCGTGAGCCCTTCGGAAACGATCAGATGATATTCCGGAGAGATCATCTGCCGGGAATCACGACGAGGCTTCATCCAGGACTTGCCCATGTCCGATTTTTTGGGAGGCTTACGGCTCATCGTCACACCTCCCAGCTCAGCATATTCCTGAGGTATGGGTCAGCCCCGTACCGACCTTCCAGATACTGCTTATCATAAGCAGCCGTATTGTTGATGGGATCGTTATTCTCCTTGCGAAGCTCAGAGAGAGAATAGACCTCACTGCTGTTTTCCGAATCCAAAGCGGCGAACCAGATCTCATCCCTGCGGAAGATGCTGTTCTTCATTGTGGACATGTCGTGCGAAGTAAAGAGCAGCTGGGCTCCGTTTCTGTTGATCTCCGGGTTTGTAAAGAGCCGGATGACATAGCGGAGAAGTTTCGGATGCAGTTTGGCATCCAGTTCATCAACGATTACCAGACGTCCCTCCTTCAGGGCCATCAGGATGACCGGAAGAGCGGCAAAGAGCTTGCGGGTTCCGTCGGACTCACTGGAAAAGGGGAGCTCATAGAGCGTATCATGCAGGGTCCTCTGCAGGTAAAATTCATTGCTCTGCTGATCAAAGCGGTACCCGGTGATGCCGATCCCCATGTCGTTCATCATGGTAAGGAATTGTTTCTTTGATACGTCATCATCGGAGAGAAGGATCTGCTGTTCGGCTAATGGATTCGCATAGTTTCGGATGATGCACTCTTCAAACCAGCGAATGACTTCTGCAATCACGGGGATGGAATAGTTGATCGCAAGGAAAGAAAGCAGAGGCATCTTGGCATTTACTTCGGTGTTGATGTTCTTACTCCCGAGGATGGTTCCAAGGGAGATTCCTTCATGATTTCTTTCAAAGACCTTCGCTGCCCGGCTGGCCCCGAGCTTGCGGCGATAGAGTGTTTCCTCCTCTATTACGCCGCCCCGAAGCACGATATAGTAGCGGTATTCATATTCACCGACGCGGAAAAACAGCTGGAAGCGGGAAGGCTCCTCCCGGGAATCCTCATCGAACAGATAGGGGACACAGGATACCTTCTGCTGCATAATGAAACGGGCGTGATTCTTGCCAAGCTCATAGACGGGCTCAGTAACAAGAGAGATCACGCACCCCAGGGCGGCAAGAAGGTTGGACTTGCCGCCGCCATTCGGGCCGTAGATCACACCAACCGGCAGAATATCATTTCCCTTTTCAGTCTTTATAAGGCTGTCCTTGAACTCAGAAAGAGCCGCAGCCTGGAAATCGAATGTGGTTTCATCTCGATAGGAGCGGAAGTTGCTGAATGAAAACTGGCATAACATGATAGCCACCTCCTTCAACTGGTCTCATTCATGCCAATGATATCATGAACTCAGCGGAGAATCAATGTTTAAAGCTAAAATATTAAAAATTATTTCGGAAAATTATATTAAAGCAGAAAAATGAGGGATATCAAATGATAATGGAACCACTCAATGTCTTTTCTTAAACTGATGATTGCATTGATGTATACAATCATATATATTGAAGTTGTAAGGTATTTTCAACGAGTCGTAACAGTGTTTGAGAAAGAAGGTGGCTCTGTTATGAAAAAGATATTCGGCCGGATAGGCAAGAGGTTTTCAGTCCCTGTTCTTGCAGCAGCGATAGGCTTGGGGCTCTGCTTTACCGGCTGCGGAAACGCCGGCACATCGGCAAGCACCGCCGCTGCAAAACAGGCAGATCCGATCGTGGGTAAGTACATTCCGGTGGTCGGCGAGATGATGGGCGTCGCCCTTACAGGAGATGAGCTCGAAGGCTTCGGCATTGACCTCCAGGATGGCGGCAAGGCTGTCATGACGATCGACGGGGAATCCCACAATGTTAAGTGGACGAGCGATGACAGTACCGTTATGGTCACCGTCGACGGGGAGAAGATCACCGGCGAACGCGGAGAGGACAGTATTCTTTTTAAGGACATGCTTGGGATGGGCATGGATCTGACCTTTGCGAAGGAAGGAACGCCTGCCACGGATCCCGCACTATACCTGTCAGAGGCGGAGAAATACATGCTGCAGGACTGGATGTCTGTTTCTGTGACGGATATCCTGGGAGATCCGACGGACGAGATCGCACCGGATGCCCTCAAGATGAGCTTCCAGGGAGATCACACCATGGATCTTACCGTTGAGGGAGAAGAGTTTAAGGATCTGCCCTGGTCCAACCTCGGTGACTACGGTTCCGTGGATTCGGAGAATGTCACACTCAGCTGGGAAGTGCAGGAGGACGGACTCAAGACGGACTACGAGAAGGACGGAACCTATTACACTTTCTTCTGCCCGAAGGATCCGGCAGCTTATGATACAAAGACGGATGCGGCAAAAGGGGAAATGCAGGGTGCGGACACTGCAGGCGTCACACAGAGGATCGAAAGCTTCACGGTCCACGACATGCCGGAACACTATGGAGGCAGCTTTGACTGGTATTCGCTTTCTGATGGGACTAGAGAATATAGCCTGGATAAAAACACGGTCCTGGAAACCCCTGAAGAACTGGACGGATGGGAGAAAGGCGACGATGCCCTGAGCTGGATGGGGCGGCTCTGCGACGAGGATAATACGTATACGCCGGCGGGCGTCTATGACATCACAGTCACCGGAGATCACATTGACATCATTCACGGGCTGTACTGGTGGGACTGAGAGCATAACGGTTTGATCAAACTGTGTCACGGGAGGTATATCGATGGATAGTAAAGTTTGCAGTATATGCGGGAAGACGCTTAATGTAGGTCCCGCCCCGGATCCTGGTGAGGTCTTTTCGGGATGGCAGGACGTCACTCTGGCGGATGGAAATATGGTCTGCAGCGACTGCGCCGAGAAAGTGAGGATCCTGTATCCTCTGCGAAGTTCAAAGAGATTTGTTGAATCAGGTTTCCGTTTCGGCTATGACGAGGTACGGGGAAAAACGATTACCAGAAAAGGCTGGGTCAATGCGTTGGTCGATCCGTTGGAGAAACTGACGCTGGAGGAGTTTGTAAAGGCGCAAAGCGACGCACAGCAAGCCGCACAGGACGCGGCAGTCCGCTTTCCGGGTGCGAAGGCTGCAGCGGAAGCGGATTTCATTTACCGCCATCATGTAGGGGCTGTCAATACAAATCATAAAACGCTGTACTCGGACAAGAAAGAATATGTTGCCTGTGTGAAAGTGCTGTTTGGAGAAATCCGGCCGGGCGATGTCGTCAGCATTTCCCATAAGGATCGGGAATACACGGCGAAAGTTGAGGAAGTCTGGTTCTGGAATTATCTGGGTACCGCCGAACGGGCGATTGATAAAGCCTTTGCGGGAACGACGGCAGGGCTCTGGTTCCATCAGGATGTGCCGTTCATTTATCCCGGCGACATTCTGGTCGTAAAGGAAAGCTGAGGGAGGTACGGATATGGCAGAATACAGAATCGGTGATACCCGCGATCTGGGTTCCTGCAGCGCCTGCGGGAATGTGATTGTGATCGAACCGGATAATGACGTCATCCACCCACAGGGATGCGGCAATCCTGTGAAGCTGGCGGACGGCAGCTGGCTCTGCGGGTCCTGTCTTAGGAAACTGCGGGTCAAATATCCCCAGGAATACCGGATGGATCCGAAGGGGAAAAAGATGCAGCCCTATGAACGGGCAGCAGACCTGACTGCGGATAAGGCAAAACAGGAACTGGACCAGGTCCATGATTATCTGGAAGACCTGAGGGAAAAGTATGGTTTTCATCAGGCGGTATTTTCAGTGGAGAATGTTGACGTGAAGAAAGGCGGCTTCCTGAAGCCTTCGTTCTTCAAAGTTACCGGGCATGTGATCTATGGAACGTTTACCCCGCTTGATGAGGTCAGCATTGGGATGAACAGCGGGCAGAAAGTAAAGATCAGCTGCCTGGACAATCCGCACAGCACGCTGCCGGTTTCGGATACGACAATTCAAAGCCGTACAAATAAACTGTTCATCGATTGGGCGTGGGTGGAAGGCGGTGAGGAGGCTACATTCATCTTCCGGGAGAAGAGCCTGAATCTGAAACCCGGCGACCTGATCGTGAAGGATTAAGAACCTGATCCGGGACCGGCCGTAAGCGTTTTACAAAAAAACGTGCAGCCGTACGAAGTACCCATGTAATGAAACGTTTGTCTGTAAGGTCTGCGGGAAAAACGTGGTGCCGACAGGCGCATGGAGCGATCATCGGAACCATTGTCCGTATTGTCTGTCCAGCCAGCATCTGGACAACGAGCCCGGAGATAGGGCGGCAGAGTGCGGCGGTGTGATGGAGCCGATGCGTCTCATTGACGTATTGGCTCCAATTATTATGAGCAATTTTGAAAAACTCCCGTGTTAGGCATTGACTAACGAACGAACGTTAGGTATAATAAGCGATGAAATTGAGTATTACTACTATATTGGAGAAAGGGCGAAAAGTATGGAAAAGAGCAACACACGGGAAGAAATACTGGAGGCAGCGCTGGATCTCTTCGCTGTCAATGGATATGAAGCAACCAGTATCTCGCAGCTCGCCGATGCGGTGGGTATCCGTAAGGCATCCCTCTACAGTCACTTTGCCAATAAACAGGATATTTTGGACACGATCGTAGAAACCGTATTGAAAGGCTATGCCGATCATTCGATCTTTGTCCGTGCAAACTGGGACGATCCGGAATTCACAAAAGATAAGACCGGCATGAAGGCGGAAGATGTAGCTAAGCTCGTGCAGGGACAGCTGCGTTACATCCTGCATGACCCGCGTATCAGCAGGAGCAGAAAGATGCTTACTATCGAACAATTCCGCAATGCAGAGCTGGCAGAGCTGCAGACAAAACAGAATTATGAAAATGTCCTGAATTACTTTATGGGTATGATGAGATTCCTGATCCGAGAGGGAACTTTGAGAAATGCAGATACCGAGATTATGGCCGCGCAGTTTTCGTCTCCGATCACAGTATGGATCAATCTGTGCGACCGGGAACCGGATCGTGAAGATGAAGTGATGGAACTGGTCAGGAAACATGTCATGCAGTTTTTTGAGATCTATCGGAAATAGATCTGTTTGAACGGGGATTTACGATAGCCGGTCAGGTCGGAAACGGCTGGCCGGATTTCTTTCCGACACGAGACTAACGAACGATAGGACGCCATGGAGGAATCAACGATGAAAAATAAAGTGTTTCAGATATCAATGACAGTTTTATGGGGTATGGTATTCGATTCAGCCATGCATAGCCTGACAATGGGGATATGTATGGGTCTGATGATGGGAATTGCATTCGGGCTGTTCGATTCCGATAAAAAGGAGAACCAGGAAAAAGAGTAGAGGTTAAAGTCAAAGGAAATGAATTACAGGAGCAGAATATTTGGTTCCGGTATGTTTTATAAAAACGCTCTGGTCATCGCTGTGCCGATCATGCTGCAGCAGCTGATCCAGAGCCTGGTATCACTGATTGACAATTTCATGGTTTCCGGATTGGGCGACGTATCCATGTCGGGTGTAAATGTCGCCGGGCAGGTGCTGTTTGTGTTTGTGGTCTTCCTCAATGCGATCTGCATGACAGGCGGCATTTTCATGACGCAGTTCTATGGAGCCGGGGACCGGGAAGGGATGGGACAGGCCTTCCGCTATAAGCTCATCCTTGGTTTTGCGGCATTTGTCCCATATTACCTGGTCTGCATGGCGTTCCCGCGGCAGGTGCTGTTACTGATGCTAATCGGGAACAGCCAATCGGGGCCGATCCTGGACGAAGCGGTGAAATACATCCGCATCATGTTTTTCATGGGGATTCCGGTGACCATATCGATGTGCATCGCGAGTTCCCTGCGGGATATGGGGAAGGTCCGGATTCCGCTATACGTGACCATAGCAGCTACGCTGACCAATACAACGCTCAACTGGCTGCTGATCTACGGGAACCTGGGATTCCCGAAGATGGGCGTCGAAGGGGCCGCATTGGCTACAGTCATTGCAAGGATACTGGAATTTGTGATCTTTGCGGTGATTTATGTTCGTACAAAGCCTGAATTCGCCGTGAAGGCCGCTGATTTTGTGAAAATCAACAGGAAACAGTTCAAAGAAACACTTGTGAAAGGATCACTTGTCCTGTTCTGCGAGATGGTATGGGTGCTTTCCGAAACCATAACGACGGCGATCTATAACGGCAGGGGCGGCGCGGATGTCGTATCCGGTATGGCATCCGGCTTTGCAATCGCCAATCTGTTCTTCGTGGCATTCGGAGGTATTTATTCCGCGACCGGCGTGATTCTCGGGAAAACGCTGGGTGCCGGAGACCTTGAGGAAGCGAGGAGGGAAAAGACCTGGCTGCTCTCCGGATCCGCTGTGTTCGGCCTTCTTATGATGGCATTCGGGTTCGGGACAACCCTGATCGTCCCTGTCGTATTCGGAAGGCTGAGCCCGAGCGCGGTCACCATCTGTCGGAACATGGTCATACTGATGGCGCTGTTCATGCCGGTCTGGGTCTATATGAATACCCAGCAGGCCGTTGCCAGGGCAGGCGGGGACACGGCCATGGGAGCCTATGCGGATTCCCTGCTGACGCTGTTTGTGATGATCCCGATGGTGATCTTGCTTGGCCGGTATACGGTGATTGGGCCGGTCGGGATGTACGGCTGCGTGAAGCTTATTGACCTGATTAAAGTAGCGGTCTTCCATGTCTGGCTGAAGAAGGAGCGATGGCTTAAGAATCTGACAGGCAGGGAAGCATTAGTGAGGAGCTGATTTTATGGTATATGGCATTATCGGAGAAAACTGCAGCGGGAAATCCACCCTTGCAGAAAAGATAATGGAGACCCTTGGCGGTGAGATCATCACTGGCAAGGACTACCTCCGGATGGCAAAGTCGGAAGGCGGAGCCCTCTCCCTTTTCAGGGAGAAGCTCCGCAGGGCCGTTTCCGGAGACAATATCATCTATGTGATTGCTGATCCGGAGCATGTGGAACTGCTTCCGGACGGGGCAGTCCGGATTCTCGTGACAGCAGACCTGGAGACGATACGGAACCGGTTTGCAGCAAGAATGCATGGAACGCTGCCTAGAACTGTTGCTCTCATGCTGGAGAGAAGGCATGGGATGTTTGATTCCGGGGAATATGATTATCGTTTTGACGGAGCCGCAGGAGATGCGAATTCTTTTTGTGAAGTCCTGAAAAGCGGTACGGCAGACAGAGAAAAAGCCTTTACGATCCACAGGCTGTTCGAAGATGAGAGGCAGGCCGCATTGGATCTGGCGTGGGTCGTGTTCTCGGAATATGAATCCCCGGATTACTCTGCAGAAGGGACAGAGGAGTTCCGAAAATGTCTTCACGATGAAGCGTATCTTTCCGGTCTGCATTATTACGGTGCTTTCGATGGAGAAAAGCTGATAGGGGAGATCGCCATCAGGCCGGACAGAAAACACATCTGCTTTTTCTTTGTGGACGGCAGGTATCACCGGCGCGGAATCGGCACGCGAATGTTTCGGAGTGTGCTTGAAGACTACCCAGGGGAGACGATCACTCTCAATTCTTCCCCCTACGGTCTTCCCTTCTATAAGGCGATTGGGTTTGTGCCGACCGATGAAGAAAAGACAGTGAACGGTATCCGGTTTACACCGATGAAATATGAAGGCAAATAAGGAGGTGCTGCTGTAATGAATAAAAAAGCCCTTGTTGTAATCGACATCCAGATCGACATTACGAAACACTACAGGGATATCATCGATAACATCAATGCGGCCATTGACTGGGCTGTGGAGCAGGGAATGACAGTCATCTATATCAAGCACAACAATCTGTCCCCTGGGACGCGGACGTTCAAACCGGACACAAAAGGCGCGGAGCTTGCCCCGGAACTGAAGGTGGTGTCGAACCATATCTTTGTTAAGACAAAGGCCAATTCGCTGACCAGCAGAGATTTCTCGGAGTACATCCGGGAAAACGGCATCAACGAGTTTTATATTGCCGGCGCGGACGCCACGGCCTGTGTAAAATCCACTTGCTTCAATATGATCAAGGCAGGATATATGGTGCATGTCATCTCCGATTGTGTGACCAGCTATGACTTAAGGAAGATCCCCGAGATGCTTACCTATTACGCAGATAAGGGCTGCGAGGTCAAAACGCTGACGGACTACATGAAATCGAATTAAACGGCAGTACGAAAAGAAATGAAAGACGAGATAGCAAAATAAATACATTAAAGACAATACAGACTTTATCGAAAATCGGAAAAATCCTCAGCAAGATCGTTTATATCTGCTGTGTGGTTGGCTTTTGCGGATGCATCGTCGGTATTATAAGCCTTGGATGGCGCTGAATTAACCGTGATGGAAGAAGGAGAGCACTGGTTCCATACGGATGAGCAGATGCGGTTTCTGGATAACTGGATTATGAAAGGAAAGCAGGTGTGAGATATGAAGCAGGAACTTGTTGCCGGTATCATCCTGGGTGTTATCGGATTAAGCCTGGTGGCAGTGCCGCCGGCAAAATGGTGGGCAGTTACGGAAAAATGGAAAACGAAAGACGGCAGCCAGCCTTCTAAAGGCTATGCGGTGCTCATGAGGGTATTGGGAGCAGTATTCGCATTGGTCGGCGGAATGCTTATTAAATGGGCTGTAAAATAGAAAATGCTTTTGGGAGGATAAGCCAATGAAGATACTTGTTTTGAACGGGAGCCCCAAGAGGGACAAAAGTGATACCATGCACATCACCCGTGCATTTCTGGACGGGATGAAGGAAGCGGCACCACAGGATATCCATATCATCCACACCGTCGATCAGCACATTGAATACTGCACTGGATGCTTTTCCTGTATGCGGAACGGTGGTGCCTGCATCCATAACGACGATATGAAAGCTATACTGGAGGAGATCCTGGACAGCGATCTTCTGCTGTTCAATTTCCCTCTATATTGCTATGGAATGCCTGCATCCCTGAAGGCCCTTATGGACCGCACGCTTCCCCTTTCCAATATGGCGATGCAGAAGGTCGGTGACCGTTACGAGCATGTGGGGCAGGCTGATTATTCCCACCTGAAATACCTCATGATCTGCGGCTGCGGTTTTCCTAACAGCAGGCATAACTTTGAACCGGCGGTTATGCAGTTCAAACTGTGCTTCCCCTGTGAACATATGATCATTACAGTTCCGGAAAGCCCGATGTTCAACGCGCCGGAAGCGGCAGTCGTGACTGTGCCAAGACTGGAGCTGATCAAACAGGCTGGACGGCAGTACGCAGAAAAGGGCGAAATTGAGGCAACGCTTCTGGCAGAGATCACCTCCCCCATGATTCCTGAGGACCAGTATGCGGCCATTGTGAACAGCGGCGTGTAATCCGGAAATATGAGAGCGAGTCTGACGGTATTCTTTGAAGATCCTTTCTGGGTCGGTGTTTTTGAACGTATCGAAGATGGAATGCTTTCTGTCTGTAAAGTGACCTTCGGGGCGGAACCGAAGGATTATGAGGTCTGGGATTACATCCTGCACCACTACTATGAACTGGTTTTCAGTCCGGCCATCGAAACGGAAGCCAGGCAGACAGCGGATAATCCCAAAAGAAGGTTCCGAAATGCCAGAAAGCATTTGGAGAACACCGGCATCGGCACGAAATCCCAGCAGGCGCTTCAAAGGCAACGGGAGGAAATGAAAATGGAGCGCAGGCATTTCAGCCGGGAGGAACGGGAGGCGGAAGCCCAGCGCCGATTCGAAATGAAGCAGGCGAAGAAAAAGGAAAAGAGGCGCGGACATTGATGGCAAACACAATAACATTTTTCAGAATAGCTGCCAGTATAGTTCTGCTTTTCTGTCCGGTGTTCTCTCCTGCCTTTTATGTGTTTTACATAGCGGCCGGGTTGTCTGATATGCTTGACGGATTTGTGGCGAGAAAAACAGATACCGTAAGTAAGTTGGGGGCAAGGCTGGATACGATTGCGGACTTTGTGCTTGTGGTCGTATGCCTGATCAAATTGCTTCCGGTCCTGCGTATTCCTGCATGGCTGTATATATGGATCGGAATCATAACCCTAATAAAGGTTGTAAATATCATTTCCGGATTCGTCGTACAGAAGAGGTTTGTGGCTGTTCATTCAGCTATGAACAAAGCAACTGGAGCTCTGCTGTTTCTATTGCCGTTGACGATACTCGTTTTCCCACTGAAAAATTCTGCGATTGTCGACTGCGCGGCAGCAACGTTCGCTGCAATCCAGGAAGGCCATTTCATCCGGACAGGAAGAGAATAGCAGCTCGGGATATGCGGAGCGGGGCTTGGGAGGAAAAAATGATTTTTGTTATAGCATTGATGGTAATGTTTATTTCAATAATATGCTGCATAAAAATAAAGAAACCGACGGTTAGAGTAATTCTGGGAATGGTGGCATTCTTTAAGGCTCAATCACAAAACTTGTGGGATTTAGGGTTCCGGACATAGTCCCGTCGGCTCATGTCAAATAGCTTCAGGAAGAAGTATTCGTCATCCGGATAGCCATAGCCCTGTCTGCGAAGAGTCTTG
>Ga0310695_10013652_pt1 | contig 11117 bp, 11 predicted proteins | sample RumenRJG_04DNA_FD_203882 | JGI IMG/M metagenome (GOLD analysis project Ga0310695, IMG submission 203882) | Bovine rumen microbial communities from Lethbridge, Alberta, Canada - RJG_04 (v2) (version 2) | ecosystem: Host-associated > Mammals > Digestive system > Stomach > Rumen | place: Canada... | reverse complement strand
CTCCTATGCCGACTATCACATACTTCACCTTTCCTTTTTCAGGAATCATTTCAGTAAGTATCCCGCATATCTTCTTATGGGAAATAAGTATATCATTCGGCCACTTGATCTCAGTCTTCAACGGATAGAGTTCCTCCACCGCCGACGCCACTGCCATGGCAGCTGCTGTCGTGATCCTCGGAACGCATTCGATCGGCACATTTGGATACATTATCATACTTGTTGCTACAGAATCATGCGAAGGAGATTTCCATACGTGCCCGGATCTTCCCCGGCCTCCCGTCTGCTGTCCGGCAGAGACGACCGTGAACTCCGGAGATGAATTCCCACGTCTCTTCAGCTCATTATTTGTAGAATCAATAGAGTCAAAATATTCAAAATGAATCAAACCAATTCTCCTGTCACTCTACTCCGTCATCAGCCATAGGAGCGACCTCGCTGCCGTAGACCCTTTTAAAAAATATTAAAGACAAGGTGAAAGAAGCAAACTCAGCTATGAGGAAGCACCACCAGACATTATTGACATTTCCGGTTTTTGATAAAAGCCAGGCCACAGGTATGAGTATCACAAGCTGCCTTCCCATAGACACAAAAAGCGAATAGAAACTCTTTGAAAATGCCTGAAATATCGAACCCATGACGATTCCCATCGCAGCTATGGGAAAATGTATGGCAATTATCCGAAGAGCTACGACGCCCATCCGCTTCATATCAGCTGAGGCATTGAAAAGCATAAGGAGCTTATCAGGTATCAGCTCGAACGTGGCCGTACCGCATAGCATCACGCATACAGCGAGAAGAAGCGCGAATTTCAAAGCCTTGTTTATCCTCCTCTTGTGCTCGGCACCGTAATTAAACGCGAGCACCGGAATAAGTCCGTTATTCAATCCGAACACAGGCATAAAGAAAAAGCTCTGAAGTTTGAAATATACTCCGAACACGGCAGTCGCCGTGGTTGAGAATGAAATGAGTATTAGATCCATAAGATATGTCATTACAGAACCTATACTCATCATAAGAATCGATGGAATTCCTACAAAATAAATTCTTCCGATGATCTTTCCGCTGGGATGTAACACAGATCTTATGCTGAAATGTATCTCCTTATTCAGCTTCAGATTCATAAACAAGCCCAGAACCGACGCTATGCTCTGTCCTATGACAGTTGCGTAAGCCGCGCCCGCGACTCCCAGCCTCGGGCAGCCAAGGAGACCGAAGATCATTATGGGGTCCAGAATAATATTAATAATAGCACCCGTCAGCTGAGATATCATCGAAAGCATGGTCCGGCCGGTGGACTGGAGCAGTCTCTCAAATGTGATCTGCAATAAACAGCCATAAGACAGCGTCATGACAATTCCGAGATATGTGCTGCCGTATTTAACGATAGTATCGGAGGAAGTCTGGCTTTTTAAAAAAGGAACGGTTATTGTAAGACCAAGTATTGAAAAAACGATTGCTGTAATTACGGCAAGAAATATTCCGTTATTGGCAGCCTTGTCTGAACGACTGTATTCTTTTGCCCCAAGCGCTCTTGAAAGAAGAGCGTTTATTCCGACTCCTGTACCTGCTCCGAATGCAATGATCAGGTTCTGCATGGGAAAAGCAAGAGTAACTGCTGTAAGCGCGTCCTCGCCGATCTGCGCTACAAAAACAGAGTCAACTATGTTATAAAGCGCCTGCACCAGCATTGAAATCATCATCGGAACAGACATATTTACAATAAGCTTCTTTATCGGCATAACGCCCATCTTGTTGTCACGAATATCATGATCTTCTGTATTATTCTTACTCATTTATATTCCTGTCTTTTCTTATATTATGATGAATTATGATAATTTTCGTTGCAAGGATTCATTGAAGCTTGCTTACGGATGCACAGATGGTGGCGAACATTGTGTTTTTCGTTGTGAGCCACCACTGTGACATCTGTAAGCAAAAAGCGAATGAATCCTTTGCAACGAAGTTTTTCATTATCTGTATGTGAAGTTTTAGTTATCAAGCCGCAAACAAGTATTATAACATAATGAATAATAATCGCAATTACTCCCCTTCCCTGAGTATCCCCCTGTGGCGCACCGATGTGGAAAAAGCTATAAGAGTCTTTGTATGTCCGAATCTCTGCAAGTCATTTACCAGGTGGTCGAGTTCTTCGGGACGCTCGTATTTTACTTCAATAAGCATTGAATAATCACCTGTGACACAGCTGCACTCGACTACATTTTTCAGACTTTTGATATAAGGATAGAATTCAGCCTTGTCGCTCGGATTTACTTCCAGATTTATAAATGCCTTGATGTGATATCCGAGTCTGGCGTAGTCAATAGCCGCGTGATAACCGCTTATCACTCCGCTCTCTTCCAGTCTCCTGATTCTCGCGCTCACTGCAGGCGAGGAGAGATATGTCTCCTTGGCCATTTCCTTTACGGAAATCCTCGCATTGTTCTCAAGCATGGAAATTATCTTGAGATCTGTCTTGTCAAGTGATATGTCTTCTTCCATTTCATACTCCTTCCTTTATTCGTTTTTTATTAAACGGTAAATGGCGTTTTTTCACCTATATCATTAAAACTTCCCGCATCCGCCGATTAGTCTCCTCAAAAATCAATTTGCGTACAATCGTAACAGTGAATAATGCATCCCGCAGAATTTCATCTTCATTTTCATTTTATCACAATATATGCGGTTTGGCTTTCGAAAATTAAGTTTAACCTTGTATTTTTATTATATAGTGACGTATTCAGATTAACTATTTACAGCAGCTGCATAATGAATTATATTTTCCTGCAGAAAAAGAAATCAGAAAAACAAAGGCTTCAGTTGATAAAAAGCCGAAGGCTTATTATGAAAGGATGGACATTATGAGAATGAGGATGGAATCGGATTCAATAGGAACTATGGCAGTGCCGGAGGAAGCCTACTACGGCGTCCAGGCTGAAAGAGCTGAAAAGAATTTTCATATCACAGGACTTAAGATGTCAGGAGCTTTTATCAAGAATATGGCTCTGATAAAAAAGGCAGCAGCCATAGTGAATAATGAAGCCGGTCTCCTTCCCATAGAAAAGGCAGAGGCGATTGAAAGAGCCGCAGACGCTGTCATCGCAGGAAAATACGACAGTGAATTCATAGTCGATCCCGTCCAGGGAGGTGCCGGCACCAGCGCAAACATGAACATGAACGAAGTGATAGCAAATATCGCAAACGTTTACCTGGGCGGCGAGAAAGGCAGCTATGACATGGTTCATCCCAACGACCACGTGAACATGGCCCAGTCCACAAACGATGTGATACCGACCGCGGGCAAGATGACTGTGATCACACTCATCCATCCCCTCATCGATACTCTTTCGGAACTTGAAAAAGCGCTTCGCATTAAGGGCGAGGAATTCAAAGGAATAATTAAAATGGGCAGGACACAGCTGCAGGACGCGGTTCCCATGACTCTCGGTGACACATTCATGGGATATGCATCTATGATCGGCCGCTGCAGGAAGAGGCTTGAAAGAAGCGTCCGCGAGATGTACAGCATAAACCTCGGCGGCACTGCCATAGGCTCCGGAATAAACGCATCCGATTATTATATGGACCATATAGCATCAAGGCTAAGCGCGCTCTTCGGCGAATATCTGGAGCAGGCTCCGGATCTCTTCGACGCGACAGAAAACCTTGATTCTTTCGTAGAAGTATCGGGATCCCTCAAGGCACTCGCCGTATCACTTTCCAAGATGTCAAATGACCTTCGTCTCCTCTCATCCGGTCCCAAATGCGGACTACATGAAATAAACCTTCCTCCGAAGCAGAACGGCTCGTCAATAATGCCCGGAAAAGTAAACCCTGTCATTCCAGAAGTCGTGACTCAGGCTGCCTTCCTTGTCATAGGTCATGACGCGACCATAGCCATGGCAGCCGAAGCCGGACAGATGGAACTGAATGCATTTGAGCCCGTGGTATTTTATCAGCTCTTCGAATCGATCACATCTCTTACCGGTGCAGTGAAGACTCTGATTGCAAACTGCATCACCGGAATCACTGCAAATAAAGACACCTGCCTCGACTACGAAACTCATTCAGCAGGCATAGCCACTGCCCTCTGCCCTGTGCTTGGCTACAAGAAGTCGGCAGAAATTGCAAAGCAGGCACTGAGAGAAAACCGGACAGTAAAAGAGATCGTCCTTGGCGAGGGACTGATAAAAGAATCCCTGCTTGACGATCTCCTTGATCCGGTCAGATTATCAGCTGTAAAGACTAAGACTGCCTGAATTAGGACAGCTCTTTCAGCTTCAATATCCGCTGATTTGAACTTCCGCGAAATTCAAGCGTGATATCTTTTTTCTCAAGAACAAATTCTCCATCCACCAGGACATCTATAAGGCTTAAAAGCTCATCTGTACACGGCAGATGAGCTTTTCCTGTTTTTGCGAGAAGATCCGTCTCATAAGTATATCCGGTATAGACCCAGATATTCTTGTCAGGGCAAAGAGACCTTACCCGCTTCAAAAGATGGAGGACAGCCGGCTGATTATCAGGATCCATAGGCTCGCCTCCGAGCACCGTGAGGCCTTCCACGTATTGAGGACGGAGAGACTCTATTATCTCATCCTCGACCTCATCGGTAAAAGGCTTTCCATAATCAAAATCCCATGTCTCCGGCTGGAAACATCCCCTGCAGTGGTGACGGCAGCCGGATACGAAAAGAGAAGTTCGTATGCCCGTGCCGTCAGCTATATCACAGTATTTGATATTGCCGTAATTCATAGATGAAGCACCCGATCTTTGATCTCCTGAGTTCTGCCCTGATTCCAGAACTGAGTCCCGATATAACCGCAGGTCCTTCTGGCAACGGACATCTTGTTCTGGTCACGGTTGCCGCAGTTGGGACATTCCCATACGAGCTTTCCGCTCTCGTCTTCCACGATCTTTATCTCACCGTCATAACCGCAGACCTCGCAGTAATCCGATTTGGTATTGAGCTCGGCGTACATGATGTTATCATAGATAAATTTCATAACGGAAAGTACAGCCGGAATATTCTGCTGCATATTCGGTACCTCGACATAAGAGATGGCTCCGCCCGGAGACAGCTTCTGAAAATCCGACTCGAACTTCAGCTTGCGGAAAGCGTCGATTTTCTCCCGGACATTCACATGGTAGGAATTGGTGATGTAGTTATGATCAGTTACATCCTTTATAATTCCAAACCGCTTCTGGAGACACTTGGCAAATTTATAAGTGGTCGACTCCATCGGCGTGCCGTAGAGCGAATAGCTGATGTGCTCTTTCTTTCTCCACTCAGAGCATTTGTCATTCATGTGCTGCATTACCTGGAGGGCAAAAGGCTTGGATTCGGGATCAGTGTGGCTCTTCCCGGTCATCTCCACGCACATTTCATAGAGTCCGGCGTAACCCAGGGATATGGTCGAATAATTGTCGAAGAGGAGCCTGTCTATCTTCTCGCCTTTTTTCAGTCTGGCAAGAGCGCCGTACTGCCAGAGAATTGGAGCCACGTCAGATGTCGTGCCCATAAGTCTCTCGTGACGGCACTGAAGCGCCTTGTGACAGAGCTCCAGCCTCTCGTCAAAGATCTTCCAGAATTCATCGAATCTGTCAGTGTTGTTCTCCTTCGCTGCCTTAACAGCTGAGCACGCCACGTCTACAAGGTTTATTGTGACGACTCCCTGATTGAAACGACCGTAATACTTGTGAGCGCCTTTTTTGAAATCACCTGCGTTCGCCTTGTTGTCTGCGTTGCAGAGTCCTTCGGCGTTTGATTCATTATCAGGCGTCAGAAAAGATCTGCAGCCCATGCAGGGATAAACATCACCCTTGTCACGCTTCATGATCTTCGCCGAAATATAATCCGGCACCATCCGCTTTGCAGTGCAGCGGGCAGCCAGCTCAGTAAGATAATAATATTTTGAATCCGGAGTGATATTGTCCTCGTCAAGCACATAGATGATCTTGGGAAAGGCTGGTGTGATCCAGACTCCCTTCTCATTCTTTACGCCCTTTAAGCGCTGGATGAGCACTTCCTTTATTATCTTCGCAAGATCAGTCCTGGTCTGACCCTCAGGCACTTCATCAAGATACATAAACATTGTGACAAAAGGAGCCTGGCCGTTGCAGGTCATAAGAGTTATAAGCTGATACTGGATAGTCTGGATGCCGTTAGTGATCTCCTTGTCAAGGCGTCTCTCAACGACCTTGTCGATTATCTCATCATCAAGAGGCTCTCCGCACTCAGTCCTCTCAGCAATTACATCGCGTCTTATCTTCTGTCTGGAAATATCGACGAAAGGAGCCAGATGGGCAAGAGTAAAGCTCTGACCGCCGTACTGGTTGGATGCGACCTGAGCCACGATCTGGGTAGTCACGTTGCAGGCAGTAAAGAAACTGTGCGGCTTCTCGATAAGAGTCTGGGAGATCACGGTTCCGTTCTGGAGCATGTCATTTAAGTCAATAAGATCGCAGTTATGCTCCCTCTGGGCATAATAGTCGCTGTCATGGAAATGAATTATTCCCTCATCATGAGCCTGAACTATATCCTCAGGCAGAAGCACCCTCTTAGTAAGGTCTTTTGACACCTCGCCCGCCATATAATCGCGCTGGGTGGAATTAATAACAGGATTCTTGTTGGAATTTTCCTGCTTTGCCTCCTCGTTCTCACGGTCGATAAGAGAGAGAATGGCATCATCTGTAGTATTGGATTTACGGGAGATCTCACGCTTGTAACGGTATCTTACATATTTCTGTGCCACCTCGTAAGCACGCATCTCCATGATGCCGGTCTCCACCATATTCTGGATATCCTCGACATTCACGGCGTGATATGAAGCAGCCACCTTCTTTGCGATAGTCTCTGCGACTGCCACTATCTGGGCTCTGTTCATTCTGTGGATATCGTCAACTTCCCTGTTGGCCTTGTCAATGGCGTTTATTATTTTATCAATATTGAAAACGACCTCCATGCCGTTTCTCTTGATTACCTTTGTGCGGACCTCTGTAACAGAGTCCTTTTCCTCTCTCATTTAAGACACTCTCCTTTAAAATAAATATTTATCGGTTAAAAAAAGACGCGCAAGGCGCGTCTCACCTGTTGCTCATATAGAGTATATCAAAGCAGCAGAAAATACAAGATATATTTTTGTACAAAGTTTAATGCCACAATATATTGATTTATTTAACATCATCTATGGCTTTGCCTATATCATGGCGCATATACTTATTGGCAAAATTTACCCATGACGTCGCAGTATAGGCATTGTTTCTCGCTTCTATAAGATCATGCCCCAGAGCCGTGACTCCGAGCACTCTTCCTCCATTGGTAACGATCCTGCCATCCTTGTCAGTCGCAGTGCCGGCATGGAAACAGAAATAATTTCTGTTATCAAATTTGTCGAGTCCCGTGATGGGAAATCCCTTTTCATATTTGACAGGATAACCGTCCGAAGCCAGAACCACGCATACGGCGGCATTGTCTGCAAATTCAAGCGGCTGGCTGTCAAGAGTCCCGTCTATGCAGGCATTCATCACGTCTATTATATCGGTTTTCATTCTGGGAAGAATGACCTGAGTCTCAGGATCACCGAATCGGGTATTATATTCCACTACCTTCGGTCCATCCTCTGTAAGCATGAGGCCAAAATAAAGAACGCCCTTAAATTCCCTGCCTTCCTTTTTCATAGCCTCGACCGTCGGCGTGAAGATCTCTTTCCTGCAGCGCTCCTCTATCTCAGGAGTAAAGAAAGGGCTCGGAGAAAATGTGCCCATGCCACCTGTATTAAGGCCTGTATCTCCATCGCCTGCTCTCTTATGATCCTGAGAAGATGTCATCAGCTTATAATGTTTTCCGTCAACGAAAGCAAGGGCAGAAACCTCACGTCCGGTCATGAATTCCTCGATCACAAGCTCATTTCCTGCATCGCCGAATTTACGATCCTCCATTATTGTGCGGACGCCTGCCTTTGCCTCTTCGAGATCCTTGCAGATAAGGACTCCCTTACCGAGAGCTAGACCGTCAGCCTTTAAAACTATAGGCATCTTTGCATTTTCAAGATATGAAAGAGCCGACTCAGGATCGGTAAAGACCTCGTATGCAGCTGTAGGAATGTGATATTTTTTCATAAGGTTTTTTGAGAAAGCCTTTGAGCCCTCGATTATGGCAGCATTCTTTCTCGTGCCGAAAATCCTGATCCCGGCAGCTTCGAAGGCATCAACAATGCCGGCGCAGAGGGGATCATCCTGAGAGCAGACAGCCATATCGACATCATGAGACTTTGCGAAGTCAATCAGCTTATCAAATTCCATGACACCGATCGGCACGATCTCTGCCATGTCACGCATACCGGCGTTGCCGGGAGCGACATAGATCTTTTTCACATGAGGGCTTCTCGCTATGGCATGAAGAATGGCGTGCTCCCTGCCGCCGCCGCCGATCAAAAGTATGGTCAAATTGTCTCCGGATGTATTCATATGGTTCTCCAATCATTTATATTTTGTGAACGATCCTGTCATTTCCCACTGAAACCCTGCCGTTTGCGATAAGGTCAATGGCCTTTGGCAGAATGATCCATTCCGCTTCTTCCATGACACGGCGCTGCAATATCTCAGGCGTATCACCCTCTTCCACTTCTACAGCCTTCTGGAGGATAATAGGACCTGTATCCGTACCCTCGTCTACGAAATGGACCGTAGCTCCGGTGACCTTGACGCCGCGAGCCAGAGCAGCCTCATGCACCTTGAGCCCGTAGTATCCCTTGCCGCAGAAGGACGGGATAAGTGAAGGATGGATATTTATTATCTTATTTCTGAAACGCTTTATTACTTCAGGCGGAATAACCACGAGAAAACCTGCAAGGACTATAAGATCCGGATCAATATCATTCAGCTTTTCAAGAAAAGCCTTATTAAAAGAAGCTCTGTCCGGGAAAGATTTCGGCGATATCACATCCGTCTCTATCTCTCCGTGTATCCTGGCCCGCTCCAGTGCATAAGCACCTGCGTTATTCGAGATGACATTAGTAATAAGGGCATTTTTTACAGTGCCGTCATCTATCCTGTCCATGATATGCTGGAGATTGGTGCCGCCGCCCGACACCAAAACAGTTATCCTCAGCATAGATCCACGCCTTTCTCTCCTTCTTCAATGTATCCGATGACATAAGGCGTGTCGCCTGCTTCCCTGGCAGCCGCCATTGTCTTATCAACATCAGATTCAGCTACCGAGAGCACCATGCCTATACCCATGTTGTAGGTGTTGTACATGACACGCTCGTCAATATCACCGGTCTTTTGCATGAGCTTAAATATTGGCGGCACTTCATAGGAATCTTTCCTGATAACAGCTCTCATATCCTCCGTCAGCATCCTCGGCACGTTCTCATAGAAGCCGCCGCCGGTTATGTGCGAGCAGGCGTGAACCTTAACTCCGGCATTCTTTATTGACTTAAGAGCAGGCACATAGATCCTGGTCGGAGTCAGAAGTGCCTCGCCAAGAGTCGTTCCAAGCTCGTCATAATGCTTTCCCAGAGATTCTTCAGTCATGGGGAAAATACTTCTGACTAAAGAGAAGCCATTCGAATGAACTCCCGTGGAAGCAAGTCCTATGAGGATATCCCCGTCATGAAGAAGGGATCCGTCGATAAGCTCGCTTTTCTCAGCTAGGCCTACAGAGAAACCTGCCACATCGTATTCATCCTCAGGCATAAGACCCGGATGTTCAGCAGTTTCACCGCCAACAAGAGCACATCCTGCCTGTCGGCATCCTTCAGCCACACCCTTTACAATAGAAGCGATCTTCTCAGGGATATTCCGTCCGCATGCTATGTAATCCAGGAAAAATAAGGGCTCTCCGCCGGCACATGCCACATCGTTTACACACATGGCCACGCAGTCGATACCTATAGTATCGTGACGGTCTAAAATAAAAGCTATCTTCAGCTTAGTGCCCACTCCGTCAGTACCGGAAAGCAGCACCGGCTCCTTCATCTTCGAAATGCTGCCGAGAGAGAAGGCACCTGAAAATCCACCGATCCCGCCGAGCACTTCCGGTCTCATAGTCTCTTTGACGTAGCGCTTCATCAGCTCTACGGATTTGTAACCTGCTTCAATGTCCACACCGGAACTCTTGTAATCCATATTTACTCCATTCTGAAGGTCTTTATTTTTCTTCGAGGTACTTTTTCCAGCCGATGTCCTGAAGACGGGCATTCTTCTCCTGAACCTCGGACGAGAGCTTATCAGCATAATCTTTCACTCTCTGCAGAAGGTCGCTGTCCGATACGGAAAGGATCTTCGCAGCGAGAATGCCGGCGTTCTTGCCACCGTTGATCGCAACTGTGGCCACAGGGATCCCTGACGGCATCTGAACTATTGAGAAGAGCGAATCCTCTCCGCCGAGATCTGATGTCTTCATCGGTATGCCGATTACAGGCATGGGGAAGAGAGCCGCGCACATACCGGGAAGATGAGCTGCCTTTCCGGCGCCTGCGATTATTACCTTTATACCTCTGCCCTCGGCACCTCTGGCATATTCAAAGAATTCCTCAGGCTCCCTGTGGGCGGAGATCACGTTCATCTCATAGGAAATGTCGAACATATCCAGAATCTTTGCTGCCTGAACCATGACAGGCATATCGGAATCGCTTCCCATTACTATGCTGACTATAGGTTTCTTGTCCATAAATCCCTCCTGTGACTTTATTTCTTTTTAATATTTTTCTTCAGTGTATCAGTTCTCATAATATAGGCAAGCACGCCGTCAGGTATGAGCGGCATGAATATTCTTGACGCAAATGAAACAGGATTGGGTACCGACACTGCAAAATCATGCTTTGCAGCCCTGATGGAATATTTGACTACATTCTCGGCACGGGAAGCAAAACGCGGGTGATCGCTCCTGCCGATCGACCTCTTGATGAAATAAGTATCATATACCCAGTAAGGGCAGACAGCTGTGACAGATATGCCCCTTGGCATCAGTTCCACGCGAAGAGCTCTGGTATATGAATAAAGCAGAGCCTTTGACGCTGCATAAGCATTCATATTCGGAATAGGTCCGAATGAGGCAATGGAGCAAAGCTCGATAATTCTCGCTCCCGGCTTCATAAATGGAACGATAA
>Ga0310695_10013651_pt1 | contig 11117 bp, 8 predicted proteins | sample RumenRJG_04DNA_FD_203882 | JGI IMG/M metagenome (GOLD analysis project Ga0310695, IMG submission 203882) | Bovine rumen microbial communities from Lethbridge, Alberta, Canada - RJG_04 (v2) (version 2) | ecosystem: Host-associated > Mammals > Digestive system > Stomach > Rumen | place: Canada... | reverse complement strand
GCTCGACCATCAGGGGGCGCCAATCGCGGAACAGGTCTACACGGAAAGGCTCGCCTTTCAAGCGGTCGACAACGATGTCTTCGAGCTCGTTGCCACGTGTATCTTGACTACTGAAGATGATGGCATTATCCTTGGCCGTCCGGAAGATGTATGGGTTGGAACGCTGTACGGCAGAAGACTTGACGTGGGTGAAGCTGCGCTTGCCGTCGAACTGCTCTATGTCGTCGTCGGCATACCAGTTGCCCGCTATCAGCACATACCCGCTGTCTATCTCCAGTCCGCTGGCCATGGTCCGCTTACGGTCGAGACAGCCGAAGCCCTCGAAGCGGTGCGTTGCAGGGTCGTAAAGCTCTGCCGTGAAGGTCTGTCCGATGCCCAGCGCCTCACTACAGCCTCCGGCAATAAGCACCTTGCCCGACTTCAGCTGTACGGCTAATCCGGAGTCGTGGGTATAGATGGTGTTCACTGTATGCCAACGGCCCTGGCTGAAATAGTCGGCTGTGGCTGTCGGAACGAAGCCGTCGGTATGCCCTCCCACGACGACGATCTCTCCGTTCGAGCAGAAGGTGGCATGTGATGCACGCGCCATAGGCAGGTCGGGCAGTCGTTCTGGCTGTATCATGACCATCGGGCATTGATGCCGGCTCTTCGTCTGCGCTGTTGCTGTGAGCGTCAACCATAAAAGGAGGTATGCCAAAGAGGCCATTGTCTTCATCATTGCTGTAGTTGGTATGTTGTTGTTGTTAAAATGCCGTTTTCAGAAAACGGGTCGCAGCACACATCGTGACAGTTGCTGCGACCCGCTTGGTCTCGTTTGTAGTCTTTACTTCGTCTCCACCTCTTCTTTCATATCGATGAACTGTTTCTTGTCGTCGTAGAATTCGTATTGCAAGAAACCCATCTTCTGCGAGGGGATGACGCGAACGCCCAGTCCGTACTTCATCTGCCACCTGCGCTTCAGGGAGACAAAGCCCTGATTGATATAGGCAGCCACGTAGGGGTGGACGTGCAGATAGAAACGCTTGACGCCTATCTTGTTGACGAGTTGATCAATCTTTCCTTCCAGCTGGTCTGTGAAGAGAATGCTGGACTTAATCTTTCCGCTTCCGAAGCATGTGGGACAATCTTCATCGACGTTGACATCCATAGCTGGACGCACTCGCTGACGCGTTATCTGCATCAGTCCGAACTTGCTCAACGGCAGGATGTTGTGGCGGGCGCGGTCTTTCTGCATGTTCTTGCACATGCGCTCGTAGAGCATCTGGCGGTCTTCGGCGAGGTTCATATCAATGAAATCGACAATGATGATTCCACCCATGTCCCTGAGTCGCAGCTGTCGGGCCAGCTCGTCGGCTGCCCCGAGGTTCACCTCCAAGGCGTTTCCCTCCTGTCCTTTCTCTGCCTTGGTGCGGTTGCCGCTGTTGACGTCGACGACGTGCATGGCCTCTGTGTGCTCGATGATGAGGTAGGCACCATGCCTGTAGTTGACGATCTTGCCGAAGCTCGACTTAATTTGCTTTGTGATGTTAAAGTTGTCGTAGATGGGGACGTTGCCCGTGTAGAGCTTTACGATGCCTGCCTTCTCGGGTGCTATCAGTGTGACATACTCCTTCACCTCCTGGAACACCTGCTCGTCGTTGACGTAGATGTTCTCGTACGACGGGTTGAAGAGGTCGCGCAACAATGCCACCACTCGGCTCTCTTCTTCGTAGACGAGCTGGGGGCGTGTCGTGGTGCGCTGCACCTTGGCAATGGCATCTTCCCAACGCTTCATGAGAATCTTGAGCTCGGAGTCGAGCTCGGCCACGCGCTTTCCTTCAGCCACTGTGCGTACGATGACGCCGACGTTCTTTGGCTTGATGCTCTGGATAAGCTGCTTGAGGCGTGCCCGTTCTTCGCTGCTCTTGATCTTTGTAGATACCGAAACCTTATCATAGAAAGGCATCAGCACAAGATATCGCCCTGCGAAGCTGAGCTCGCATGTCAGTCGTGGCCCCTTGGTAGAGATGGGTTCTTTGACAATCTGGACAAGAACCTCCTGGTCTTTCTTCAGGGTGTTGGCCACGCTGCCGTCTTTCTTGAGGTCGGGCTGGTGTGTTGCCTTGGCAAAGGGATAAAGCTTCTTTCTGTCGCTCTGTACCTGCTTGAGGTACTTCTCGTAGGAACTGAATTGATTTCCCAGGTCAAGATAGTGCAGAAAAGCGTCGCGTTCATAACCTACATCGACGAAGCTGGCATTCAGTCCGGCCATGAGTTTCCTCACTTTGGCGATGTAGATGTTACCGACGGCGAAGGAGGCCGACCGTGGCTCTGTCTGGTATTCGACAAGATTCTTGTCTTCCAGCAGGGCGATGGACACCTCGTTCTGCCTGACATCAATTACTACTTCGCTTGTCATTTCTGCATTCTGCTTTTTGTTTTCAAAATTGAGTGTTTGACGGCCGGCACCAACATCAAGTTGCCGCGAGCCAACAAACACTCAACGTCTCATAAGAGGAGGCTTACTTGCTCTTATGACGATTCTTTCTCAGTCTCTTCTTACGCTTGTGAGTTGCCATCTTGTGGCCTTTTTTCTTTTTTCCGTTTGGCATGATCTTAAATGATTTTAATATGTTAAACTATTTTGATGAATAATGTCTGTGCTACTGGCTGCCGGGGCTCATCATTCAGCCTTCATCTTCTCGGCAAAGCTCTTGGCGGGCTTGAAGCCGGGATAGTCGTGAGCCTCAATCATCACCGTGGTATTCTTCTGGATATTGCGACCTGTCTTGGCAGCACGACGCTTGACGAGGAACGTACCAAATCCGCGCAGATAAACGTTCTTCTTCTCTATCATACTGTTTTTCACCACTTCCATAAAGGCCTCCACGACGGCCAGCACCTCTTTTTTATTGACACCGGTCATGGTGACGATTTTTTCTACAATTTCTGCTTTGGTCATCTTTTTTGTGTATCTGTTTGATTGTTAATATTCAGTCGGTTTTTCCGCACGAATGCGAAATCGGGTTGCAAAGATACGAGTTTTCCTTGGGATACGGAAATTTATTGGGATTTTTTTGCAAATTTAGCGCGAATATTTTTCAATAAGGGCCTCTGCCTGCTCATTTCCCAACTCCTTTGCTTTCTGCAAGTTAGCCAAGCCTGCTTCTTTCTGCCCGCTTCTTGCTTGCGCCACACCGAGCAGCAAGAAGCCGTCGCTGTAGCCATCATCGAGCTCGATACATCGCTCGGCAGCCTTGATGGCTTGGTCTACCATGTTCACCCGGAGCTGAAGCGAAGCCATCTCGGCAAAATAGAGAGGTTCGTCGGGGGCGAGGATGGCAGCACGCGCTATGTCGGTGAGTGCCTGTTGGTAGAGACGCCCTTTCACCTCAGCTTGCTCGCGCACATAGTAGAAGGGAGCCCCCACCCTACCCTGCATGAGAATCTCGTAGCGGGTATAGTCGAAGACGGCCTGACGGAAACTGTCAGCCTGCTCGTACATCTCGGCGCGCAGAAGGAAGTAGGGTGCCGTTTCGGTCATCCGCAGTGTGTCTGTCTCGCTGATGGCCTGATTGAGCTGGGCGATGACGTCCATCGGATTGGCTCCCATCATCTGCTGGCAGCGTGCCGCCTGATAGAGCAGTTCGCCGTTGGGTGCAAGGGCCTGGTGCTGTTTGGTAAAGATGTCGTAGGCCTCCTGATAGTTGCCCTTGGCAAAGAGTATCTGCCCCAGAAGCTGGTGATAGGCGGCCATGTCTTGTATCTCGATGGCTGCAACCATCTCTTGCTGTGCCTTGTCTAATGTCCACGATTCCGAATTGGCAGCCAGCTGCACCACGCCATCGTAGATGAGCTTGCCATATTGATAGTGGGCATCGTCTTTCGACGTCGCGCGACTGATGGCCTGCTGCATGGTAGCTTCGGCGGAGTTGAAATCGCCATGCATCATCTGCCAGCGGGCACGAGCCTCGTAGCCGTCGACACGCTGTGGGAAGCGCTCCATGAAATCAGTGATGGCAGCATCATACTTCAGGCTGTCGCCACTCTGTCCGGCCATCATCAATGCCAGCTGGGCCTGTGTCTCGTCTTCGGGGAGGGCTGTCGGTATGCCTATCTTCCGCAGGTTGGCATCGGTGACAGCAAGTCCGTTGACCGTCAGGCTGCAGATATACCGAACATCGGTGGCGTGGGTATCGAAGGTGGTGGTGCTCACCTGCATCAGACCGATTGCCTCGCCCTGTTCGTTGACAAACGGACAGGCCACGGCATTGTCAGGGGCATTCATTCCGAAGATGTAGTAGGCATACTGTTCCATGAAGGGTTCCATCTCCTTCACGGTTGTCTCGACAATCTCGGGGGTCTTGTTGTGATAGCCTACGAGCCACACCTTGCTGCCTTTCTCCATCCGTCCAGGCGAGAGAGGCACCGCCGTCGTCTTGCCGTCCACGCGGAAGTGGGCCACATCGTAGATATCGTTGACACCGAGCATCCTCGTCACTTCCAGCTGTCGGCCTTTCTGGTCGACCACCACAGCGCGGGCGGCACCAATGAAAGGCTTCAGGTTGCTCACCGCTTCGCCCGTCTCGCTGACAAAGATGCCATGCGACGTATCTAAGAGCGAGCCGTCGGCCCGGAATGTTGTCAACGAGAATACACCTTTTGCGGCATTCTTCACCGCCGTCGGCTGAGCCGACATACTTCCTACCGCCATTGCGACGGCTACTAAACACAATATCAGTCTTTTCATTCTGTTTTTTTTCGAGGGTACGGGGGTACGAGGGTACGAGGGTACGAGATTACATCCTATCAATTATCAATTCAATTATCAATTCTCAATTATCAATTATCAATTGTCAATTATCAATTATCAATTCTCAATTCTCAACAGTTCTCGCGCGTTGGCCACGGCGGCATCAGTCACCTCGCTGCCGCTGAGCATCTGTGCCAGCTCCATGACGCGCTCCTCGGCATCGAGGCGCTTCATCAGCGATATTGTTCCACTGTCGGTTTCCTCCTTATATACTTTATAATGTACGCGCCCGCGCGCAGCTATCTGCGGCAGATGGGTGATAGAAATGACCTGACGGTCGTTCTGCCCCATTTCCATCATGATGGTCGCCATCATCTCGGCTATCTTTCCGCTCACGCCTGTGTCAACCTCGTCGAAGATGATGGTGGGCAGCTTCACCTCGCCGCTGATCATGGCTTTCAGCGAGAGCATGACGCGGGCTATCTCACCACCCGAAGCCACCTCGCTGATGGGCTGAAGGGCCGTGCTGGTGTTGGCACTGAAGAGGAAGTTCACCTTGTCCTTGCCGTCGGCAGAAAGGGCCTTCTGGCTGATGTCCACCGCAAAGCGCACTTTCGGAATGCCGAGTGGCACCAGTCGGTTGGTGAGCTCTTTCTCCACCTTACGGGCAGCTTTGGCTCTTCTGTCTGAAAGCTTCGCCGCCAACGTGTTGCACTTGTCAAGCGCTTGCTGTTCTTTCTTTTCAAGGACTGACAGTTCGTCAGAGCTGTTGTCGAGCATACCGAGCCGCTGTTCCAGCTTCTCACGAATGGCCATCAGCTCCTCTACGGTGTCCACACCGTGCTTTTTCTGCAGACTGTAGATACGGCTCAGCTGGTCGTCGACCTCCTGCTGTCGCTGCGGATCGAAATCGACCGAAGCCTCTTGCGAGCCTATCTCCTGCTCGATATCCTTTGTCTCGATGTAGCAGCTCTCAAGGCGATCGGCCAGTTCGGCTGCCGGGGCGAACACATCGGCTATGGCCGCTATCGCCCGTTGTGCCTCGCGCAACTGTCCGACGATGCCTCCCTGCTCGCTGCCGGAGAGCTTCTGCTCGGCAACGTAGAGAGCCTGCTTGATGTCTTCCACATGACTCAGCGTCTCGCTCTCCTGCTCCAGCTCGGCCTGCATCCCTTCGGTGAGCATGGCATCCTTCAGCTCTTTCAGCTGGAAGCGCATGAAGTCGGCGTTGCGCTGTGCCTCTTCCATCTCGCTCCGCAGGGTCGCTACAGCCTGTCGGGCTGCAAGATAGTCGGTGTAGGCACTCTTGAAGGCCGACAACTCAGCATGGTTGTTACCAATAATGTCGAGCACGCCCATCTGGAAGTCGCCGTCTTGCAGCATGAGGTTCTGGTGCTGCGAATGGACATCTACCAACTGGCTTCCCAGCTGCCGCATCGTTGTCAGCGGCACAGGTGTGTCGTTGATGAAGGCACGGCTCTTGCCTGCTGCCGTCAGTTCACGTCGCAGGATGCAGTCGGCAGGGTCGTAGTCGATGTCGTTCTCCTGGAAGAATTGGCCCATATCGTATTTCGTCAGGTCGAAATGAGCCTCTATGGTGCACTTCGTCGTTCCCTGCTTGATAGCCTTCGAGTCGGCCCGCTGCCCCAAGAGCAACGCGATAGCTCCGAGGATGATGCTCTTGCCGGCACCTGTCTCACCCGTCACCACCGAGAATCCCGGTTCGAAATCCATGTCAAGACTGTCGATGAGCGCGAAGTTCTTGATATATAAATGCTTTAACAACTTATTATATTTACGATTTACGATTTATTTTCGATTTATTGATTGGTCTATTTGGTAATTAATCCCTCCCCTTTGGGGAGGTCAGGAGGGGTCCCTCCCCCTTCAGGGAGTCAGGTGGGGCCATTATTCTTTGATTTTCTCCCAATAGTTGTTCTGCGAGGCATTGATAGAGAAGAGGATGTCGTAGACCGTTTCCTTCTCCTTCTGTGTGCCTTTACCCTTATAGATACTGGCCAGTTCGTCTTTCTTATAGTCGGTCCAAATCTGAGGCAGCATGCTCAGCGGACGGTCTTCGTGGGCCTTCTTCAGGTCGTTCTCGAGAGCCGTCGTCACGTTGGTGCGTCCTCGCTCCACGTTGCTGGCCATCTCGTCGAGTCCCGTGCGATAGTAGTCGTACTGCAACTGTCGGAACGGCTTCATGGCACCCTCCATATAGTCGTTGATGATGGCAAAGCGGTTGCGGTCGTTGTCGAACGATTTCCATCCGGTGAAGTTCAGGTTCTGCGCGTTGTTGGCCAGGTTGAGGCAACGCTGCAGGATGTCCTCGCCGCCCATGGGTGAGAACGAGTCGAGGTTGAGACCGATGATGAGATAGGCATAGTAGGCGATGAGTGCCGTCAGCTGGTTGTCTATCTGCTCCTCGTTGAAGTTGAGCTGGTCGAACTGCGCAAACTGGAAGTTGAAGTCGTTGTCGGTGTTGTTGTACAGCGTTGTCGTGTACGAAGCGTTGTACACCGGGCGGTTGGCCTGTATCAGGGCCTTGCAGGTGAAGAGGTTCTCGCTCTGGTCGTACTTTGTCACAGTGATGTTGAAGTTGCACACGATACGCTCGTTGCGTTGAAACTGCAGCGAGGTCCACTGTGTCTCGTTGACGAACTGCTCGAGCGTCTCCTGCAGGTTGTCGAAGACAGAGGCATCGGTGCCCTGTATCTGGTTGTGGTTGATGGTGATCTTCGCCTGCAGTTCCTGCGCATGCCCCTCAACGGCCATCATGCAACAGCATACTGCTGCGAAAAATACTGTCATTATTCTCTTCATAAGTGCATATTTTAAAACATCTTGCAAAGCTAATCACTTTTTCTGACACAGCCAAATTTTTTCACCCATTTTAACGAGAACACAGACAGAAGGACATCGGGAGAGCAACTCCTTCTGTCCTTCTGTCCTTTATTCTTATTTCTAAAAAACTATCTTTCTCTTCTGTCACGGATGGGGGACGTGGTTGTTCTCGGGGAACACCACGGTAGGCTGGAACGTCTTCGCCTCCTCGAAGTCCATCAGGGCATAGGAGATGATGATGACCGTGTCGCCCACCATACACTTGCGTGCTGCTGCTCCGTTCAGGCAGATACAACCCGAGCCGCGCTCACCCTTGATGATATAGGTCTCGATGCGCTCCCCGTTGTTGTTGTTTACGATCTGCACCTTCTCGCCCGCTATCATGTTGGCAGCGTCCATGAGGTCTTCATCGATGGTGATGCTGCCCATGTAGTTGAGGTTAGCCTCCGTGATCTTCACGCAGTGCAGCTTGCTCTTCAAAACTTCTATCATCATATCCAATTATCAATTATCAATTATCAACTATCAATTGTATCTGATGTGGTCGATGAGGCGGATGGGTGTCTTGCCGCAGAACACGGTGATGCATCCTACGACGCTCTCAGCGTCGTCCCACTCATCGATGTCGAGTAGCGTGTCGCCATCGACGATGGCAAAGTATTCTACGCGCAACCCCTCGACGGTGTTGATCTGGTCTATGACCCACTGCTGCGTTTCCTTCAGCGTATGCGTCTTGGCATAGTCGCGGCTCTCGCTCAGCGCCTTATAGATGAGCGGGGCTATCTCGCGCTCGTCGGGAGCCAGCAGTCGGTTGCGCGAACTCATGGCCAGTCCGTCAGCCTCGCGAACGATGGCGCACTCTACGATCTGCACCTTCAGTCCCAGAGCCTTCACCATTGCTTTCACCACGGCTATCTGCTGCCAGTCTTTCTCGCCGAAATAGGCGCGCAGCGGACGGACGATGTAGAACAGTCGGCTTACCACCTGACAGACACCGTTGAAGTGGCCCGGACGGTGGGCACCCTCCATGACCGTCGTCACCGGGGGATACTCGAAGTGGCGCGTGTCGGGTGTGGGGTACATCTCCTCGACACTGGGTGCCAACACGTAGTCGGCCCCCACCTTTTCCAACAGCTGGCAGTCGGCATCAAGCGTACGGGGGTAGGTCTTGAGGTCGTTCTTGTCGTTAAACTGTGTAGGATTCACGAAGACGCTGACAACCGTCACGTCGTTCTCCTTGACACTACGCTCCACGAGCGATGCATGACCAGCGTGCAGAGCACCCATCGTGGGCACCAGTCCGATGGTCTTTCCCATCTTGCGGTCTGCGAACAGTTGGTTCTGCAGCTCGACAATCGTCTGAAATACTTTCATTTTTAAGACAATGCTTTAAATCAGGGTGCAAAATAACAACAATTTTCTCAATTACGCAAAGAATATTTTCATTTTTTATCTTTATGTGCCTTTCTTTATTCTTATTTAGCCAAAAAGAAGTCGTCTAAAGGGTTCTTGCCTATGTTTTTATCCATGAATTATCTTGACAAAAAACATTCAGGATTTTTCTCCGTTCTGGAGGACGAAAACGTCAGCGAAGCAAGATTCGGATGGCCGAAATGTCGTGTTATCTGGTCAGAGACGGTGTCTGAGGGTGCCAAAGATGGTCTGGGAGCCTCTCGTTTGCGTCAAACGACACCACAATATGCCATATATTGCAACCCAATTTGCCGCATATTGGTCACCAATATGACGCATATTGCATCGCGAGACATGGCTCTTTTCTCAGCGATTAGCGTTAACGCGCTCATTATCAACCTTTTGTGCAAAACGCGCTATTTTGCGATATTTTCGACCAAGAGGCATCCCGCTTCCAAATACACGAGTTTTAGAGGGGGTGTTTTCGGAATTATCTTTACAATTCACACAGAGAGACGATCAGGTCACACAGAAATCACAGACATTCACAGATATCTATCTTTTCCGTGATTTCTGTGGTTTCTGTGTGACAAAATAAGAATTATAACAGGAAGTTTTGATTTTTTTGCCGTTTTGTTTGGTTGGTTCGAAAAAATGTGTTATATTTGTCGAACAAATATATCATGTAGCAAAATTGTAACTATAATCATAATGTAGAACCCATAAAAACCGAGCGAACAAAAACCAGACAGTCAGAATCATCAACAGGGATGAGGAGCATCAGGCATGCAGCCCGCCCACAGAGAGACTAACCACATTAATCATCCTAAGTTCAATATAGAAGTGTTAAAATTGTTGTAAGTCTGCAGTAAATACATTACTTTTGCAACATAAGATATGTGTAATGTAACAAATAATTCTAAAATGCTATAATTATGAAGAACTTTTTACTTAAAAGAATGGCGCTTGCCGCGATCATGAGCGTGGCGGGTGTAGTCGGTGTCCATGCCGACGATGGTGACATACTCATCGTCAAGACCCAGGAGGGCGTGAAGATGACCTTCGAGGTGATCAGTGAGTATTACATGGAGTGCCGTGTTGGTTTGGCCGATTATGATTATGGTGATGGCAATTGCTGCATCGACAAGTCGACCACCGGCACAGTGACTATTCCCGAAAAGGTGCAAAACAAGTACCGCGTGGTGGAGATTGGCCCGTGCGCCTTCCAATACAGCAATGTGGAAGAGGTGGTCATTCCGTATACCGTTGAGCGTATCGGCAAGGCGGCATTCTACCAATGCGCTAATTTGAAAAAGTGCTGGCTGCCAAAAGCTTTGCAATGGATCAAACAGAGTACGTTCCGCGCCTGTAAGTCGCTTGAGGATGTTTATATCCCGGAGGGTGTGAAATTGATTGACGGTGGTGCGTTTATGTTATGCGAGAAACTTGATCACGTAGTGATTCCCAAGACGGTGGAGGAAATTCGAGATGCCGCCTTCATGGACTGTAGTGGTCTTTATTATATTACATTCATGAATACAACGCCTCCCTGGTTCGGAAAACAGGTGTTTTTCAACACGCCGTATGCTGATTATGGAGATGGCAAAATTTATTCTATGATGAATATTGCGGTTCCGAATCGAGAGAAATGTGCCTACGACGACGTACTGCCTGCTCTGTTTAACTGCGATGAGATTTACGTTCAGTATGGCTTAGAATATGCCTATGGCGATGTTCGCGACCGTGAGACCATGGGCTATATGGTGAAACTGTGGTTCAACTACAACGAAACGGAAAAGAAATATAAGGTTGACTACATGGGTGCGTTGGAGGAAATCAAGAGGTCGACCTTCACCGTACCGGCAAGTCTCCTCGGCTATGACGTGACGGGAGTGTATGCCTATGAGTATGGTAATTGGTATGATAAGTCTTCCTCAAAGAGCAGTCTGACGCAGGTGGTCATTCCTTCTACAGTAAAGACGATTGCACAATATGCTTTCAATAAGTGTGACAACCTGGCCGAGATTCAGATGGCAGAAGGCTTGGAGGATGTAGGAATTTGCGCATTTGCTAATACCGCCATTACAGAACTACATTTTCCCACCACAATGAAACGTTTAGGATTGGG
>Ga0310695_10013648_pt1 | contig 11118 bp, 5 predicted proteins | sample RumenRJG_04DNA_FD_203882 | JGI IMG/M metagenome (GOLD analysis project Ga0310695, IMG submission 203882) | Bovine rumen microbial communities from Lethbridge, Alberta, Canada - RJG_04 (v2) (version 2) | ecosystem: Host-associated > Mammals > Digestive system > Stomach > Rumen | place: Canada... | reverse complement strand
AAGAAGCCTGGCAAGAACTTCTGAAATGGATAGGGACAGGCTACATCAATAATGTGAAGTTGATGCCTTGACACACCAATATAGTCATCCAACCATATCAGGGTTATCCTTCGCGAGCTCAATGTTACGGCTGACGGTAGCGAGAATTCCCGAAGGGGATTCTCGGGGGTGGGATGGATGAAGTCATGTTTGGATAAATGGTATTCCCACCCCGTCGTTCGCATTCTACGGAGAGCGATCAAAACCCATGAAGACAGCTTTATAGAAGGAATATAGTATGAGTTCATTATACAATGGATCCGGCGGAGTGTCAACGGCTTTTTCACGATGTCCGCGGGGAAAGCGCCAGGAATGGGAGCCGCCCCTCCCGCAAAACGGTCCGATCCCCGTCCGGTCGGAAGAGGGGAAGCCGAATACCGGATATGGGAACGGTGCATTCAAAAAGAGCACATGTCCCCCCCAAAAGGATGTGCTCTTTCGATTTCAGCAGGGACGGTTCGCTTTCCCTTTTCTTTCATCCGTCGGGGAAGATCGGACCCCGGCACCGAGGTTTACTCCATCCGCTCGAGAACGCACCTGCCGTTGATCCCGGAGGGACAGTCCGGCAATGCTGCTCCGGCGTTTTCCCGCTCCAGCGTCGTGGCGACCTCGATCCGGATCTCGTTCTCTCCCTCCCGGAGCGCGTCCCCGATCTCATACCGGAAGGGCGGCGCGACACGGATCCCGAGGCTCTTTCCGTTCACGAACAGTTCCACTCCCTCATACGCATCCGTCAGCGTCAGGATCATGCGGGAGGGGATCTTTTCGATGTTCAGCGTCCTCCGATAGCGGATAAAGCCGGAGAAACGGGGCATTTCCTCCGCCGCGCGATCCGGCAGGCAGACCGGCTTCTCTTTTTCAAACCGGGGGTATTCGATCGCCCGGCAGGTACTGCGCATCCATCCGTCATCCAGAGGGATCGGCCTGCCCGCAAACGGAGGAGGCAGGAGGTCTTCCGCTTTCGCCTCATATCCGCGCACGACGATCACGCTGTGAAGGGGTTCCACACGCAGGCGCAGGCGGTTTTCCGCGTCAGTCTCCGCAAGGCGCAGTCCGTTCTCCCACGCGTCGTAGAGACAGACAGGGCCGTCCGGATCCGGGCCCATACCGGCGGAAAGATCGACCGTTCCGCTCCAGACTTCATCTCCCTCGTTTACGAACATCCACACGTCTCCGTCTTCCCCGCGGACGTGCAGGGAACGCAGATCCCGGTTTGCGGGGATCGGACGGGGGGACTCCGCGCCGTTCTGCTTCAGGATCCCGGGGATCTCCGCGGGGTCCGTCTTTCCGGCGTCGAGAATCAGGACGTTCTTCTTTTCCAATTCCGGCAGGACCTCTTTCACGGCGGGAGCGAGGTGATCGCAGGCCGGCAGGATCAGGGCCTGGTACCGTCTTCCGTTGACCTCCAGGCCCTCCGACAGATCCGTCCGGTACCGCTCCGGGCGCGAGAACACATCCGCGGGGATGAAGTCATAGCCGATCTGCTCCCGCGCCAGCGGCTCCGCCAGATCTTCCGGGGGCATTGCGCGTCCCATCCAGTCGCTCTCCGCCCCGTAGAGGACGGCAGTATCCGCCGCGGGCTCCCCGACTTTCAGCAGAGTGGAGACCCGGTTCATATAGAGCATCAGCGCGCCGAAATGCCGGATCTGCGGGTCGTTTCCGCGGGCGTAGAAGTGGGGCGGGCAGTCCCCGTCCGGGTATTCCGCCATGCTGAACGCGTGGGGGACGAAGTGGTTGATCCCCCGCACCAGCATGTGGTCCGCCAGATATTTTTCGACCCGGACTCCCTCCCGCCAGCCGTATGCGCCGAAGATCTCGCACATGCTGTCCCCGTGCTTCCGTGGATCGATCACGGCCTGGGATCCGGCCAGCCGTCCGAGCACAAAATGGTAAAACCGCCCGGACCGCCTCTCCTCGTCCGCCTCGCCGCCGGGTCTGACCTGACCGCCGATCACGTCGATCCCGGACATATCCTGACCGCCCAGCCCGCGGAAATAGTGGCCGAGGCTGCACCCGGACCGGGTATGCTGGTTCTCGTCCTCGATCAGGTGCCCGATGTACTTTACCCCGTGCTCCCGGCACCAGCCGCCCATCTGCTCGGAGAAATTCCGCTCCACAAGCCGCGTCACCGCATCCATATAGGAGAGCCGCACGTCCGCCGCCGCTTCGGGATCGAAATCCCGCTCCCACAGAAGGGGCATCCGGGCGGCCCATCCGTCCCCGTAACGGGCAGTCAGAACCGCCTGCACGTCCGCACTCCAGGCCTGATCCTCCATCTGCCAGATCGGCTTTCTCATTTCGTACAGGTGTCCGTTGCCGAGTTCCGGTTCATCGGAGAAAAAGCCGGCGATCGTCTTTCCGAAATCGGCCGCGTAATGCTCCCATACGGGTTCGTAGACCGCGTCGATCAGGATCCGGCAGGATGCGGCGGACATCATGTTGATAAACTGCCGCCGCGCGCCGCGGTTCCGGGTGAGGTGCAAGACATAGAGCGTCCACTCCCCCTCCGGCACGCGGAAACGAAGCTCGCTCTGCCCGATCTGCCCGCTGAGGTCGACGATGCCGTCCGGGAGCGATCCGTTCTTTTTCACCGCGGCAAGTCCGATCAGCCGGTCGTCATGATACACGCGGGGGTTCCGGTGCCGGACGTCGTATTCCTCCATCTCGCTGTTCGGCACAAAGGGCGTGGAGGGAAGGAGCCCCGCCATATCGAGGACCATCTCCGTTCCCGACGGGGGGCAGGAAACGGTGCGGTACACGAGTTCCTGACGGCACAGCTCCTCCGGGGCGTCCGCCATCTTCCCGTCCGCGAATCCCGTGGGGAAATGGCTGTCGTCCAGAAGCCACACCTTCATATCCATGCGCCGGGCTTCGTCGAGAATGATATCCAGATCATGCCACCAGCGGGGACCGCCGAAATCGGGATGGGGACGGCTCTCCACGCAGACCGCTCCGATATTGGATCCATGGATGACGCGCATATATTCCCGGAGCACTTCTTCCTCCTCGCCCCGGAGCCACAGGAAGGGGAGGATCCGGTTGTCCCACCCGCCGGCAAGCAGTTTTTCCACCGTGTTTCGAATCATGAAAGTCCTCCCTCAGAAAAGTCAGTCTGCCGCTTCGCCTTTCGCCTTTTCGATCAGTCGGCGGATTCCGGTCACTTCCAGGCCTCATCCACCGGATAAAGCCCTTCCTCCGCGAACTGCCGGTTGGCTTCTCCCAGAACGCGGAGCTTCATTCCGTCGTTGCCCGCGTCGGTGAAATCCTGGAACTGCCACGTGAGCGCGATCTGGATCCCGGAGGCGCGGATATCGTCGATCAGCGAGCGGAAGTGTTCCTCGAGATCCGGCGCGCCGTTCATATCCAGAAAGTCGCCCATCTCGCCGAAAATACAGCCTTTTCCGAGCCTGTCCGCCGCTTCCTTGTAGGCGGTGAAATACTCTCTTTGGGAAATGCTTTTGCCCCAGGGCTTCACGGTCTCGACATAAGCGGCCGAACCGTCGCCCGTGCCGTGCTGGAGGTGGAAGCAGACGCAGTCGAGGGGGTCGGGGGTCATCCGCCCGTTCATTTCGTCAAATTCTTCCCGGGTGTTCAGGGTCCAGTCGACGGTCCAGGAATGGGTCTCTTTCTTCATGCGCTTCGAGGCGTTGGCGCTGGCAAAGGCAAAGGGACGCATCTCCCCGTTTCCGGTCTCGATCATGCGCCAGCCGTCGTACTGCCGGATCACATCGGCGATCTGCCGGTAGAAGACGCACATCTCCTCGGAGGAGTAATAGTCAAATCCGCTCGGCTCCTCCTCCGGGTATGCGCTCAGCCAGTTCCAGTCGACAGTATCGCACAAGTCGGCGGAAAGATTGTATTCGTTGCCGATCTCCCAGGCCCAGACAGCATGGGACCCGGCGTACCTGCTGACAACGGCCGCCGTGTAATCCCGCGCGTATCCCACAGTCCCGCTTTCCGGATCCCCCATCGCGGAACGGTGTTCGCCAAGGTACTGGGGAAGCGCCGTATCGTGCCAGAAAAGGGAGGCAATGATCCCGATCCGGGCCTGCTCCGCCGCTTCCACGACTCTGTCGAGATACGAAAGCACCCCGTCCGGATCCCGCGAGAAGGCCTCGTAGTAATCGTTAAAATACCCTCCGAAAGGCATCCGGATGAAGTCGACGCCGTATTCCTTCAGCTTTCGGAACGCTTCGACGAAGGGCTGAATTTCGTAGTCCCCGTACCAGTAGTGGGCGAACGCGCCGAAATAGTTGACACCGAATCCGCTGAAGGGTTTTCCGGCGAGCGTGATGCTCCCGTCTTCCCCGACATGCAGTCCGATCCGGTCCGGGTTGCAGTCCGCGGGACCGGGAAAATCAAATTCAAAATAGGACGAACGGACCATCGCGATCTCCTCGTTTTCTTCCTGTATTTCTTCCTGTGTTCCGGCTTCGCTCTCTCCGGCCTCGGACGCCGTGATCCCGGGGGACACTTCCTCCGCTTTTCCGCACGCCGCGAACAGAAACGCGAGCGTCATGAGCATGACCAGCAAGTATTTCAGGCGCATAAACTCCGATCTCCTCCACAGCTGCAAAGAATCATCCGACGGCGGCTTTGCACGATTTCTCCTGCTCCCTCCGCGCGGAAGACGGATCCCCGTTCTCAGGGCTCTTTTCATCCCGGCTGCCTTCGGGAAATCCGCGTTTTGATTATACCACAACGAGCGATCCTTTACAATCCCCGGCAGGGAAAATCAGCCCCGGCGTAAAGACGGTCACGATGATGCGGGTCCCTTCGCCACAGATCGGAAAAGCGGCCGTCCGGCGGAGAAACGCAGAAGAGGGCAGATCCGCGCCGTCCCTTCACGTCAGCCGGGGCGATCCCAGGGATACCTGCCCGCAGCGCTTCATCTCCCCGTTGGGAGCGGAAATCACCGCTTCGAGGGTCTCGAGCTCCCCGATCGGCGAGGTGCTGAACAAGGCCGTGTCTCCCGGGCGAAGATCCGCGAGGGACACCGCCGCCCCGCCTCCCGCATCGGTGAAGCGGGCCGTCCGCTCTTCAAATCTTCCCGCCGTCAGCCGGTACTGTCTCCATACCGCTCCCTCCGGCAGATTCTCCGGGCCGGGCAGGGATACAAAGCAGTCTTCTCCGCGGAGGGAGGTCACCGTGACGACGCATCCCTCCGGGGTGATCTCTCCGCCGACCCGGAATCCGCCCTGCGCGTACAGGATAAAGGACGCTTCGGAACCGGGCTTCACGGCGGGGAAAACGCGGAGTACGCCTTCGTGGCTTTGCAGAAGGGACTCTTCGATCCCCATCGCGAGGATCGGTCCCGTTTCAAAATCGAAATGGGTGAAATCGTCGGTCTTCACCATGCGCTTTTCCTTCGATTCCGTCTCCGTATAGGCGTACCACTTTGGCCATCCTCCCGGGGATCCCCCTTCGCCGGACTCCGCGTTGAAGCCGTTCAGAAAGCCCTGATTGGCTTCGATCATCCCGCGGCAGTTTTCCGTGAATTCTCCGCCCATCCCCATGCGGGCCAGATACACCGGAAGCATGTTCCAGTGCCCGCAGTCCGCTCCGGTCTGATGGAGCATGAGCTGATTCATCATATTGTCGAAGAGCGGCGTGCCCCTGTCTTTCAGCCCGAAGATCCCCGCCGGATACAGGGGCGACAGTTCGATATCCGGGAAGCCGTATCCCCGCTTCGGACACTCGGGATCCCCGTAGGACTTCCGCACGGGCTCGCCGTCTCTCATGCCGATCCCGAAGATCCGTCCGTCCCCCGCGGGCTTCTTACCCTTCCCGAGGCCGTAGGTGAAGACCTCGCCGTCCCAGTCGACATCTTCGAGGGGCAGAAGCATCGGCCCGGGGAGCCTGTCGAGCACGTCGGTCAGCTTCGCTTTTTCCTCCTCCGAAACAAACTCCGCCAGAGCCGGGAACAGCGCGCGGATCATGACGTAGTCGGTCAGGGTGTCGTCCGTCGGGGCGTTCCCCTCGTAAGCTGTCGTCCCGCGGATGTGATAAAGACCGTCCTCCCCCTCTTCGAGCATCCCGAGGTAGAAGTCCGCGGCTCCCCGCATCATGGGCAGGGCGTATTCCCGGAGGAAAGCCTCGTCGCCGGTATACCGATAAGTCCGGAGCATTTCCATCGCGATCTGCGCGGCGGGGGTGCAGTTGAGGGAATCGTAGTCGGCGCCGCGTCCGTACCGGTCGGTGACGTCGTGAACGAAGATCCCGGGCTTCTTTTTGACCTTCTCCGCGTATTTCCGGAACGCCGGGATGCCGTTTCTGCGCAGATCATAATAGTTCCGGGCCAGTTCCTCATGTCCGGCGGCGGGGAGCGGGGCGTACATGTGCTGGATGTTGTAATGGAAATAATACACCCACGGCACATAGTCGTGATAGAATCCCCAGAGGCCGCTGGTAAAGTGCGGAGGATACGCTCCCCGGCTTTCGCTGTTCATGACATAGAGGTACAGAGCGTAGATGTTTTCGAGATAATCGTCTGAAATGGAGACGAACGACTTGTCCCAGAACAATTTCCACGCGGCTGAGTGCCGTTCGTACAGAGCTTCGGATCCGGCATTTTCCGCGTCCCTCAGTGCGGCGGCGCAGTTTTTCCGGGCGTCTTCCGCGTCCGCTCCCGTTTTGACGGTATAAAAGAGCGTGAAGGAATGCTCCGGATTCGAAGCAAGCCTGCATACCGCCGCATGCCGGTTCAGGGCGATCCCGGATTCCGGCTCCTCCCCGACAAGAGAGAGGCCGATGCAGAAGACAGCCGCGTTCAGCTTCTGCGTGATATAGAGTCTTCCGTCCTCCGCCCGCGCGTCCGTGCCGTCGAGACCGACCTCCGGCGCGAATTTCTGCTGGGAATACCACCGCCAGAGGGTCCGGCTTCCCCAGCGGGCGAGGGTGACGGCGGGAGAGGAGGCGTCCTCCGAAACGTTCTTGACCGAGAGAACCGTCACGCCGCTGTCGTGCTCCGCGAAAGCCCGGATCGAAACGCTGCCGAAGGGCGTCTCCGCGTCTACATAAGCGGCAGCGTCGGCAAGGGACAGCCGGGCCGCGAACCGCTTCTGATAGAGGTACTCGAAAACAGGCGCGCCGAATTTCAGGGTGATCTCCCCAGCATGTTTCACACAGGTCAGTTCTTCTTCGTGTCCCGAGCAGTAGCATTCGTCGTCCCAGGTCACCCCGGGAGGCGCGTCCTGCCAGAGATCGCATTTGCCCACATGGATATGCAGTCCGTCCTTTTCGAGCCAGAGCAGCGAACCCGTGTCGCCGTCCCCGATGGGGATCCCGGCCTCCGGCTCGTTGACCGGCGTTCCGAAAAACAGATCGTGCCGCGGGACATACCCGGACGTTCGGATATTCCACTCCCCCGTTCCGGTGTTGAAGTGCGTTTTCATGGTCATTCTCCTCCTGATGGCCCGGATGCGGAGTCCGGGACCGAATAGCCTGTTTTATTCCCCGCCGAGAAGCATGTCTCGGAGCCTTTGGATGTACGCCTGCCGCCGGACTGCCGCCGCATCGGGATCCTCGTTTTTTCCGATGATCCAGTATTCGCTGAGATAGCTGGAAATGGGATTCTGCCACGGAATGACGAAGATGTCCTCCTTCGGAACTTCATAGCCGGAAAGGATGGTCTTCATCTCGTCGATACTGGCCCCTTTCAGATTCATCAGCTCTTCCGGCGTTTTCTCCCGGTTGGTCCCTTCCATGACGCCGCAGGAATAACTGTTCGGGGCCATTTGCCAGACATAGACCTCGAGCCCCTTGAATGTGGAAAGGTCATAGAATGCGGGATATTTCTCCCGCAAAACGCTTTCATCCACGGCCGCCGTCCCCCATATCTCGTCCTTCGTATAAAAGCCCGCGGTCACCGTGACGTCGTGTTCCGGCATGATGAACGAATATCCCCAGTAATCGCTGTCGTAATGCGTTTTGCCGATCTCCTGCCCGTCCGCATAAACGTGGATGTCGGCGTCGAACAGATCGCCGTCCGGATCTCGACCGTATCCCCGGCGTTGGCTTCCTGCGGCGTGTCGGTAAAAATACCGGTGAATTCGTCCCCGAGCGCATATCCGACACGGTACCCGGAATCGGCGGACACCGGAGCCGGGGCGGGATCTTCCGCGGGGATCTTCTCGTTCCGCGGCTCCGCTCCCATCCCGGAACAGGCGGGCAGGACGAGGGGCATGACAAGGCAGAAAAGCAGAAGAATCGTTCTCTTCAAAAAGATCACCTCCGAATACTCCCCGTTCTCTCGTTTACTCTATGATCTCTCCGGCAAACAGGATCGCCGTGGTGTCGTTGCAGGTCGTGTAAATGAAGAAGGAGAAGGGTTCGTCCGCAGTGAATACTTTCGGTTCTTCTGGCTCGGTCAAAGCGCATCCTTCGGTCTCCATGACCGCCGTGACCGCGGCCGCCTCGACGCCTTCCTCATCCAGCTTGATGCGGGTCTTCTGAATGATATCGCTGACATAGACCGAATGATCGATCATCGCGGAAAAGTCCGCCAATTCAGCGTCAAAGGCACGGCTGACGCCCGAAGCTTTCAGGAAATCCACAAATTCCCCGTTCGAGAAGTCTGTCTCCAGATCCATCTTCGGGATCTTGACTCTCACGTCCTCCCAGCCAGCTTTTGAGATCTTCCCGGCGATCCCCTCTCGGGAACCGAGAACAAAAGCCATCGAAACGCCGCCTTTCATCGGCAGGATGACGAGCTTTGTGTCTTCGTCCTCATAGTAGGCGAAGTGGTCCTCCGTCGTCATGAACTCCTTTTTGACGGTCTGTCCGCCGCTGGTATGGAAATCGTCCTCCCCGGTCCGGTATTTGGGGAATTCGTTCCTCCAGGAATCCTTGAAATACAGGGCGTTCATTAAGACAACGGCGAGCTGATCCGTGGGATAATCCTCCGGCAGCAGTCTCTGGATCATGTGCTCCGTCTTGATGTCGGCCCACTCGTTGATCTTTTCCACGGCGTTTTCCGGGGTGAAGGAGCGGTATTCCGCCGCATAATTCCGTTCGACGGATTCCCGATAGGCGTCCTTGAAGTCCTCCGGGATCCGGTCCGCTTTCCAGACGGAATTGGCGACCCGGAGCGCGCGGAAAGGCTCCGCCGCGTCGGCCGGCATCCAGCCCTTCTCGACCGCTTCCCGAAAATCGGCGATGTCCCTTTCCAGATCGGCAGCGAAGTATTCGACGAAGCCGTTGAAGTCGAGACAGTACGCGGTCCACTCCTCTTCGGATTTGACGCCCAGCGCGTCGAAGAGTTCGGCTTTCGTTTCCCCCTCAGCCCCGGCAAGGAGCAGACCGAGGGCGTAGCGGAAGGAGAGCGGCGAGGCCATATAATTTCCCTCCGCGTTCCGGGACAGGAATTCGAAAAGCCTTTCGTCGAATGGATCCGCATTCATCGTCTGACTGACGATCTCCGTTCTCTCCGCGCTGATCTGTTCGGCCCACAGCACCGGTTCTTCCGCACTGTCGGGATCCTGTACCGCAGGCGTGACGGCGCAGGCAGACAGCACGGAAAGGATCATCACGACCGCGCAGAACAGTCCGACGGTTTTTTGTAACTTTGCGATTTTCATGTTCATCACCTCACAGCATTAGACGCCGGAAACCGCCCAAAAGTTCCCTGAAATCCGCCGGGTCCGTCCGTCGACCGCTCTTCCCCTCCCCCTAAATAGACGAACGCCCCCGTCTCTGCGCATCCCGGAAGATGCCCGCGCGGACAAGGGGCGTTTCTGTTTCAGTCGATCTCGGAATACTTATTCTCGATCTTCTCGACCATCTTATTGAATTGCTTGGTATTGGAGGCGGTCACGGAGGCGAGCTGTTCCGTTCCGCTTGCCCGGATCGAATTGAAGTAGCCGGAGATCACGGTCCCCCAGGCGTTTTCGTTCAGCACGCCCACGTCGACGCTCTTCCCCGCCAGAATGATATCGAGCATCTCGACGGTCTCCTCGTCCCGGGCAGCCTTCTTCTTGAGCATGGTTTCGTAATAGACCTCCCGGAGCGGCACGCGGGAATAGGCTCCGAGGGCGCTGCAGATCACGCCGGTCCGCTCGGGATCCGCGTTCGGTTTCGGAATGACGATCGTCATGGACTGGTTGGAGGCCATGGTCCGGTACTGCTTCTGCGCTTCATCGAATTTCGGCGGAGGGACCACCCCGAGGGAGAGTTCCAGTTCCCGGAAGGTGCTGAGATTGGCGACGCCGCCTTCCCGCAGCAGCGCGCTCCCCTCGGCGAAGGACGTCCCCGCCCATCCCTGTTCGTTCAGATAGGCGGAAGCGGATTTGTCGTTCATCACCCGCGCGATCTTCTCCGCCGCGGCGATGGAGCCCTCCGTCCCCTGATTGAGTACGTAGCTGCCGCCCTCGCCGATCAGGACATGGGGCTGATTTGCGGCGGTCAGGAAGATGTTGAAGGACCCGACGCCTCCGACCCAGCCCACGGTGTCCCCCGGGCTCATGACGCCGTCCCCGTCCTTGTCGATGGAAGCGGCCTTTTCCATCTCGTACATGGTGTCGAAGGTCCAGCTTCCCTCGCGCACAAGATCGTAAGGGGATTCGAGGTTGAAGTTCGCCACAAGATCGTTGTTGACGTAGATCGCGCCGAGCGCCTCGTTGTCAAACACGTTGAACGCCGTGAACGCCGGATAGAGCTTTCCCTGGATCGTCAAGAGATCCGCGCACTCCCGGTTCCACCAGGGAGCGTCGAAGTCGATGGACTCCACCTTATAAAGATTCAGAAAGCATCCGTTCTGCGCGTCGACAAGCTGCCATTTCACGCCGTAGGACATGATGGAATAGACGTCGTCCCCCGCGAGAGCCGTTCTCTTGGCGGTCTCCGACGTAGGGCCGCTGTCCTGATCCGCGTCGTCGGTGATGGTGATGTTGTACCGATCCTCGACGGCCACGTTCCGGCGGAAAACGGCGTCGTTCAGAGGTTCGCCGGTCTCCTCTTCCGCATAGAGGCTGACGCGCCATCCCCACAGACAGTTCGGATCGGTGGAAAGGATATTGAAGGAAAACCCCTCGTAATCCGCGTCGGGCAAGAGGTCGATATCGGACTGTTCCGTCTCTTCGG
>Ga0310695_10013645_pt1 | contig 11120 bp, 12 predicted proteins | sample RumenRJG_04DNA_FD_203882 | JGI IMG/M metagenome (GOLD analysis project Ga0310695, IMG submission 203882) | Bovine rumen microbial communities from Lethbridge, Alberta, Canada - RJG_04 (v2) (version 2) | ecosystem: Host-associated > Mammals > Digestive system > Stomach > Rumen | place: Canada... | reverse complement strand
CGTGCGCGAAGGTGTGAAGTGGCTGCCGGATCAGAATCTGGATGTGTTCTTCATTACGCTGAATAAAGCCGACAAGGACTATTCTCCGACAACGATGTACAACGACTATTCCATCAACGAATGGCTGTTTCACATGCAGAGCCAAAGCACGACCGCCGAATACTCCCCGACAGGCCAGCGTTATATCCACCACAAGGAGCGGGGGAGCCGCGTACTGCTGTTTGTGCGGGATTTCAAGGAAGACCGGCTCACCGGAGGCGCGGAAGCGTATACCTACCTCGGCACGGCGAGCTATGTGAAGCATGAGGGGTCAAAGCCCATGAATATTACATGGAAGCTCGATGCGCCGATCCCGGCGAAGTATTTGAAGAAGACGAATAAACTGGTTGTTGGATAATTAGGAGGACAGCATGACAGAACTTGAAATAATGCAGCACGCCAAGTTGTATTTGGATAAGTTAGCAAATGGCATAAACCCTCTGACCAATCAGCCGGCAACTGATTCTGATTGTATCAACCAAGTCAAGATATCGCGCTGTCTGTTCTATGTTTCCGACGTGCTCCGCAGGGTGATAGAAAACGGAGGAGACATTGGGAAAGCAGAAAAGATAAAGAAAAAGACGTTCTCCGTTTCTCATGAGACGTTGAAGGATTTCCGTCTGTCCAGCACACCGATCTCGGTCAGCGAAATTACCAAAAGGATCAATGAGTTGGTCGATGGGAATGACATAGCAAACCTAAAACCAGCGAGCATAAACACATTTCTCATGGAATGCAGGTTTCTTGTGCAGATGGAAACCGGGGATGGAAGAAAGACCAAGATTCCTACCGAGCAAGGAAACATGATAGGCATAAGCGCAGAAGAAAGGTTCAGCCAAGCCGGCTCGTACCACGTGACAGTGTATAACACTGACGCGCAGCAATTCATTCTTGACAACATCGATGCCATTATTGAAAATCAATGCAAGGAAGGCACCTTTACGCGAAAACAAAGCAATTGCGGATCGTCATGCTGTCCGCGGAGAATGAGGCAAAATGAAAAAGGGCATTTTCCGGTGCGTTGAGACGAAATCAGAGCACCCGTGGCTGATTACAGGCTCCGTCAACTGCAACGCCAAAGGCAGTCCTGACACACCTGCCGTATTCACATCAAGAGCCGGAACGAATTTCAATCACAAAGCGGAATGGGGAAAGCTGGACCAATCGATCCGAGGCGGCGTCCCCTACAACTATTATCCTCCCGGACGTGTCGAAATCAGAAAAGGCAAGGCAACAGTTTACCCTCACTTCGAGTCTCCCATGGCGGAGTGCATTATGAGACCGGGATGAAAAAAGCCCGTGGGTGTTTTGAACGGCAGAAAAGAAAAAGCTCCGCGGTAAAAAAGATTTGCGGAGATTCCAAAGATGCTTCGTGATTATTGAAAAACCCGGAGCGATATGCTATACTGAAACCGGCAATGATCGGATGTGCCGGCCGGATAAAAGACCGCCGTCCGCTGTGATGGGAGGGGAAGCCGTCATGAAGCCCTATGAACCGGATTACCGAAGGCTCGCCGATGCCGCAAGGAACATCGAATGCCCGCAGGTACCGCTGTATGAGCACATCATATCCACCTCGGTCATGGAGACCATCCTCGGGAAAAAGTTCGGCTTCCTCCGGGACGGAGACGCCGCCGACAAACGGGAGTATTTCCGTGTTTATTCCGGATTTCTGAAGGATCACGGGTACGACGCCGTGCCGTATGAATGCTGTGTCACAGCCATATTTCCGGGAGGAGGCGCGCTTGGAAGGCATGTCGAAGGAGCGATCCGGACGCGTCAGGATTATGACCGGTATCCGTGGGAGGAATTGCCGGAGACGTATTTCAGAGCGTTCAGTCCGTACTTCGAAGCACTGCGCGGATCCCTGCCCCCGGGGATGAAAGCCGTCGGAGGCGTGGGGAACGGCGTGTTTGAGTGCGTGCAGGATCTGACCGGATATATGAACCTGTGCTATATGCGGGATGACGACCCGGAGCTCTACGCCGATCTATTCCGGACGGTGGGCGGGGTCATTGCCGCGATCTGGACGCGTTTTCTCAGGGAGTACGGCGATCTCTTCTGTGTGCTCCGGTTCGGGGACGACCTCGGGTTTGCGACAGGAACCCTCCTGACGCCGGACGATATCCGGACACATGTGATTCCGCAGTACAAAAAGGTCATCGATCTTGTACACGCATCGGGAAAGCCGTTTCTGCTCCACAGCTGCGGCCACATTTTCGAGGTCATGGACGATCTGATCGCCGCGGGCATCGACGCGAAGCATTCGAACGAGGACAAGATCGCGCCGTTCCCCGTCTGGGTGGAGAGGTACGGCACAAAGATCGGGAATTTCGGCGGTATTGACATGAACTGCCTGTGCGAGCTGGACCGGCGGCAGATGGAAGAGTATATCGGCGACGTGATGCGGAAATGCCGCGGACACGGCGGTTTCGCTTTCAGCACGGGGAACTCCATCGCAGATTATGTACCGGCTGAGGGGTACCTGAACATGATCGAGATCGTCCGCGAACTGCGCGGAGAAGACTGACGCGGTCCGCGCGATGGGTTCTCCCCAAACACCCGCCTCCCCTCCGGGGGAGTTTTTTCGTGACGCCTCCGGCTGGGGATGAAGGAGAGAAACGCAGAGCTTTTCGTGAATCTTTATCGCTTGCTTTTTTATAGCTTGCCTTTTCAAAAACGAGCGATAAAACGAACGACATCAAAGGAGCAAACTGCGCCTTGTTGTCTGCGCTCATATCCCAACAGGCCAGCCTTCCTTCTTCCGGATCCGCGCGTACACCGCGTAGGACACGATCACCGTACAGAGATCCGCCAGTGCCTGGGTCCAGACGATCCCCGTCATGCCGAACAGACGGTTCATGAGAAAGAGCAGCGGAATGTTGAAGACAAGCTGTCGGACCACGGCCAGCAGAAAGGACTCCCGTCCCCGTCCGATGGCCTGTACGAAGTGAACCATGCTGAAGCACAGGAACATGAGCGGAGTCGCAAAGCAGCGCGCCCGGAGAAACTGTGTCCCGAATTCCACCGTCCCCGCGTCCTCGATGAAGATCCGCATGATCGTCGGGGCGAAGAACCAATAAAGGGCGACGCTGATAAGACCGATTGTGAGCCCGACGCCCCGGCCGAACCGGAAGACCGCGTCCATCCGCTCCCGGTTGCCGGAGGAGTAGTTGTAGGCCAACAGCGGCACCATGCCGAGGCAGATCCCCACGCCGATGTTCAGAGGCAGACGCTCCGCCTTGAGCACGATCCCGATGGCCGCCAGCTGAATGTCGCCGTGACCGGAGGAGAGCCGGTTGATGACGATATTGCATAGATCGAACAGAAAAACCGCCACGGCCGCGGGGATCCCCACGCTGAAAATCGACGCAAAGGACTGCCGGGAGGGCGCTTTCCCATTCATCCGCAGGATGGTGCTTTCGGAGGCTTTCCGGTAGGTGACGAGGAAGTAGATCAGGGCGGCCGTGTTGCTGAGCATGGTGGCAAGGCCCGCGCCCATGACCTGACGCCCGTCCGGAAGGATCACGAACATGAACAAGGGATCCAGCGCGATGTTGAGCAACCCTCCCATACTGAGCCCGAAGGACGCCTTTGACGACAGCCCGATGCTGCGCAGCATGGCGGAGAGGGTGTTGCTCAGAATGGCCGGGATCCCGCCGAGCACGATCACGCAGAACATATACTGCTTCGCATATCCGAGCACGTTGTCGCTGGCCCCGAGCAGCCGGAGCAGGGGCGTCATGACCGCGAGACAGAGGAGGGAATACGCGGCGGCCGATCCGAGTGCCATCCGGATACAGGCGGCGGACACGCGCGAGGCCTCTTCCTCCTCCCCTCTGCCGATCAGGCGGGCGATCAGCGTTTCCCCTCCGGTCCCGAAGACGTTCGTAATGACGATGGTCATCATGAACACCGGGAGCACCAGCGAGCAGGCGGCCACCATGTACGGATTGTTTGTCCTGCCCACGAACCAGGTGTCGGCGAGGTTGTAGATTAAGATAATCAGCTGACTGACGATCGTGGGCAGCGCCATCACGCCCAGCGCGTGGGGAACGCTGTCCTGTTCAAACAAGAATCGCTTGTCATCCATTGACTTTTTCCCCGTTCAGGATGACGACGTTCATCGGCTGTACGTCGACCTTTTCCCAGACGCCCTCCGCGATATACGGCTCGGAGCCGAGGTATTCGTCCAGAAGGGACCGGTCGTCAAAGTCCATGATCAGGACGGAGCCTTTCATCCGGCCGTCCCCGTCCAGCAGGCCCCCGGCGCAGAGGACCCTGCCCCTGACCTTCGCCATGTTTTCGAGGTGGCGCGGACGCACCCGCATCCGTTTTTCAAGCATCCCTTCGCCGTCGTATGCCGTAATGATGAACTGCATTTCTCTGCTCCTTTATCCTGTGTTTATGCCGGGTCTTCCGTTTCGCCCGTGTCCCGCGTGAGGTTGCGCATCCAGTTGAAGCTGTTGATCTTGAAAAACGCCACGATGCATTTTAAGATCTGATATCAAACCCGTTTTCGAGACGTTCGGCATATACTTTTCCGGCCTCGACCGGCGCGGGAAGCGTATCAGTTTTTTCTTCCTTCCCGCCTAAATTCTTTCGGCATGATTGTACATCATCCGGCCGGGACAAAAAAGCCCGAATTTGTAAATTTGCCGGGCCTTCTTACAGGAATTCCGGAGGAAAAGCAGTTGTCTGCCCGGACCAGCTGCTTACCGTCCTGCCGGTATCGGGGACTGTCCGAATGGGACAACGAAAAGGGCTGGCTCACCGATACCTGCCTCGACGGACAGGACACCTTCAGGCGGCTGCTGGCGATATTCAGCGCGGAGGATTGATTGCAGATATCCCTCTCTGCCTGGCGCGGAAGACGCGGGAGTTGCTGTGAGAAAAACTCCGCCGATCCGGTCTTTCCCGCGGTGAAACTTTCGGAGGCGGAGGAGAAGACGGGGGGCAGAATGATATGACCGGGATGTGACGATGAAGTCACCTTCACAAAAGAACAGCAGAGACATATCCGGTTCAAAAATATAATATGCGGAAAGGAAACCCATTTACAATTGAGAGCTTTCCGTATATAATGTAAGTACACAGTATACTTTACGCCGGTGTCTGACCGGTTGAGAACAGGAGATCCCGCGATGAACGGATTTCAGCGCGTCCATCATGCCCTGCGTTTCGAGGCGAGCGACAGGGCTGTCCTCATTCCCGAACTGATCCAGCACAATTTAGAGGTCGCCGGAGAAACCCACCGCGCCTTCTCGAGCGACCCCGCCGTCATGGGGAAGGTCATCCTCGCCGGGCTGGAACGGTACGAAAACGACGCCGTCTACGTCAGTTCCGACAACTACCTGATCGTCGAAGCTCTGGGCGGGACGGTGGAACTCCCCCCGGACGAACCGCCGAGACTGAGAAAGACGGCGGCGGAAAGCATCGAGGAAGCGGCGGAACTCCCCTTGCTCGACGTCACAAAAGGCCGGATCCCCGTGATTCTGGAGGCGACCCGGCGGATGCGCGAAACCCTCGGAAATGAGATCTTTGTCAAGACCTGCATCGACTCCGCTCCCTTTTCGGCCGCTGCCATCGCTCTCGGACCCGAACGGCTGCTGTATGCGCTGGCCGATGAGCCGGATCTGTGCCGACGGTTTTTCGAACGCTGTACGGAATCCGTGATCCGGTACGGGCTGGCGGCGGCGGAGGCGGGGGCGCACGGGCTGGCGTTCGGCGATTCGCCCTCGGTCATGCTGAACAGGGAGATGTATAAGGAATTCGCCCTCCCCTGCGCACAGAAGGCGATCTCTGTCCTGCGGGAGAGAACCGGGCTTCCTGTGTTCTACCACATCTGCGGGGACACGCGGCACATCCTCGATCTGATGGCGAAATGCTGCTCCAGAGCTACGAGGACATCCTCCGCCTCTTCCCCTGCTGGAATTCTGCCTGGAACGCCTCCTTCCACGGGCTGAGAGCCTTCGGCGCGTTCGTCGTGGACGGGGAAATGAAGGGCGGCGAGATCAGCGCCGTCATCCGGAGCGAGAAGGGGAGACCCCTGACGCTCGAACGCCCCGGAGAGGGATATGCCGTTTACAGAGGGGACGAAGTCATTCCGCTGTCAGAGAAGTTCACAGTGATTAAAACGGTTCCGGGCGAGGTGCTGACAGTGAGAAAATGAATCCTCAAGAATGCGGAAAGCCGCGATTGCTTGCAATTGCCCATAATATCACGAAGATGGTACCCTCCAGTGTCATTTCCGCTAAATAAATTCACATTTTCTGAAGAAGAGAGAGAGGTGCCCCTCACTGCGATTCAAAAATCATAGTTTTGGGACACCCTCACTTATTTCAAGTACTTACTGTTTTGTTTTATATCCCGTCTGCCGCACACTTCGCAAGCTCCACATTCCGTTCCTCACTTGCCTTCAACTCTTCCAGCACACGAACAATCTCCGGATAACACGTTTTATCCACCGGTTCAAACAGGAAATTCCATCCTTCGGTTCCTCCGCCGAGTATCTCAAACATTAACCTGCGGTATAACTCAACTGTCGTCCGGAACGACTCTGTCAGCTTCTCCAATAATTCATTCGTCTGTACCTTTTGCCGTTCCTCCAGATACAGGTATAATGCGCCCTTTCTTTCATAATAAATCCCGATGCAATACTTAAATCCAAAGGAATCCAGTCTATCCTCCCGTATTGCTTTCACAAATGTATCATACGCTGCCAAACCGTATGATCGTCCGTTCTCACAAACTGCCTTCATCCCCTGTACATACAGACGAAGCGCCTCCGCGTAAGCCTGATCCCAATCTGCCTCTTGCGCCGCTTCCGGAATTTCGCAATATAACACCGGAGCCCATTCGAAGGTTTTCCCCAGATTATTGTATAAAACCGGCATGCTGGCATTCGCATTCCGACTCCCGATTCCTTTCGAAAAGAACACCTTGTCCTCATCGTCGTAACCGTAAATCACACCAAACTCACCTGTATCGATGCCCCATACTACGCAGGCTTTGCCATCCTCGATACTTTTTTTGATTGCCGTAATTGCTTCCTTCTGCTTTACGAAATACTCCTCTGAACCCGGTGCGGCATAATATTTCTTCGTCCGCACACCGATTCGCTCCGTAAAACAAGCATGTTCCTCCATCCAGTCATAATCCGTGATCGGCAGCGCACTGCAATTTTCATCCGCACAAAACTGCGATGCAATGCCCGTTACACTTAAGAATCTCTGAAAAGTGTACTCCTTATTCCACATTCCACAGTGCTCCAGTACACTCATCATACTGATCGCATAAGTGTTCCACGCAGAAAACACCTCAATGTCCAATTTCTTTTTTGCCATGGCAAATACCTCCTTTTTTTCTGAGCCAATTATACCACAGGAGGTATGACATATCATGTCATAGCAATTTGAAAATTCCGGAAAGTTTTTCTTTCATATACTCTCTTAACCAATTTGGTTTTATAATACGAAAATCCAAACCGCCGGCAATCAAAACGCCGATAAAAACATCCGGATCAAAAAACGCATAGGTATAGATGTGTCCTTCCACCTTCCCGCAGAGAAAATATTCGAGCGGCGCTACCGATGCTCTTCCGCCCAGCATCTCGATTTCCGCAAAGTACGGTTCTCTTGTCATGCCGCTTTCATCCTCACCGTTCCCCGACTCTGCAGATATCTTTGACAAAATCTCAGCCTGTCCCTTATACTTTCCGTACCCAAAGGAACTGAGTTCCTTACTCTGCTTTGCCAGCAGCCGTACTGTCTCTTTCTCACTTTCCGACAGGAAGAAACTCGGCAGCACATACTCTTTCTCATACAGATATCCCCGTTTCCGCGCACAATACAGAAGCGGTGCGTTCATGGAATCCCTCATATATTCAATATCCCGCTGTGCCTGCCTGTTGGAAATCTCAAATTGTTCCGCCAGAGTTCCGGCATTCGGATATGCATTCTCCACAACTCTGTTGTGGAACCAAATCAATCTTTGATAAGCCGAAATAAGAACACCTCCCTTGTTGAATTTGCGCGCGTATTCATTCAGACTGCCCTGCATGACCTTCAGAGGGCAGCGCAACGGCTGGCGGTAACCGGTGCCGTCTCATCAAGGTCTTTCTTTGGAGAGCGCAAGAACGAAACCTGCTGCTTCCCGAATAGTATTGCGGCAAAAAATGAGTCACTCGCGGTTTGAATTCACAAATCCAGTTCGTCCAACTCCTCCATCATGGCGCGGCGGTTTCTGTAGCGGATGCGCCAATCCTCCACGATGATACGGACGACCTGTTCCCCTCCGCGGATGGACTGCATGTGCTTCAGCCGCTTCACCCAGCGGTGATATTCGCCTCTCGTCGCCGTGTTTTTGGCCTCCTCTTCGAGCGTTTCCCGATACTTTTCCAGCACCTGATCCGGATATCGGGGTTTCAGAACATCTTCATGTGCCTGGAGCCGGTTGAGACTGACACTCGGATCCATCAGAAAATCGAGAAGCTGATCGTAGAGCTCCTCTTCGTGCAGAAGCTCGTCGAATCCGGGTCGTTTTGACACGACGGCGAACAGCTCTTCCCGCGCGATCGGCCACTCTTCCGGGCTGTAAAGCGTTTTCAGTTCCCGAAAGATTTCGAGATCGCAGGGCATGACATATAATGCGAGTGTCCACAACTCGTTCTGATAATCCTCATCGCGGTTCAGCGCACGGTAGATCTCCTTCAGACGGAGGTGGTAATCGGAAATCAGTCCGGGATACTGTTTCGCGTCCAGCTTTATGGATCCTTTCAGCACCGTGACCGCTTCGTCATACAGACCGTTCCGACAGCACCGCTCCGTATAGAATCGGCGTACATTCGGAAACTTCCAGTATGTCCGGCAAGTGTCCCGAATCTGCTCCGTTGGGACATCTGCCTCGTCCATGAGGGCAAGATGTTTGACAAGGAGGGATTCCGCCCTGCGGGAGTCATGGTAGGAATTTACATTCCGAACCGCTTCCTCCGCCCGCCGTCCCGTCCATTCCAGGAGCGCAGGGTAGTATTCCCGCGTGTGATAGTTCTGTCTGAGGACTTCCTCACAGACTCCGCCGAAGCTCTCGATCTTCTCCACGGAGGTAAGCAGCCACCGGAACAGAGCGGGACGGGAGGATTCCGACTCGTCAAAGATCCTCTGCCACACAAGACCGCACCGTTCTTCCAGCTCCAGCGGATTGTCTTCTTCATCGGCGTACTCGAGCCCGGAAACGGACTCAAACAGATAGGCGGACAGCGCGAGAGCGTCGTCATACTGTTTTTCGTCCATCATGGGCTGGATGACGTTGTCGAATACCGAAAAAACGTCCCGCGCAAAATCGTCGTAATCGTCGATATAGGACTCATACCGGTTCCCGACGGTGTGGCTTCGGATGATCCGGTCGACGGTTTTCTTTTGCTGGCGGAGGTCGTTTTTCTTCGCCGGCTCGACACTCAGTCTGAACCGCTCTGCCAGCCGTCTGTCTTTTTCAAGAACATATACAAGGAAAGCCCGGACCGCCGCTTCGTCCGCGCTGGCAACGAGATCCTGTAAGGACGTCTGCGCCTTCTTCGCGTTCTTCCCCGTTTTTGAGGTCCCGCTCTCTTCCCATGCGAACAGAACCGCCGCCATGTGCTTGCACGGAGTCCCGTCTTCCGCATAGGGGCAGGTGCAGCTCAGATCGCGGATCGAATCGTCGTCCAGTTCGACTTCAACTTCGTATTCTTCCGTTCCGTCAACAAGGGCCGTGATTCTTTCGCCGTCCGTCTCCAGATCGTGCACCGCGCCGTCTTTCCAGTAGTCGCGTCCCCGGGCAAGGATCCGGTCGTCGAAAATATTGTGCCACTTTATCATGATTTTCTCCTGTTCAGATGTGCGCAGGCTTGTGAAACGAGAGTTCGCTGTCATTCGATATGATTTCCGTCACCGGCAGGGCGAATGTCTCGAGATTCGCTCCCTTATGGAACGATCCTTCGAAAAGCTCTGCCGCGACCTCTATATCAGCGATCCGGATGATGCTGTCTTCCGCGTCTTCTTTTGACAGCAGGTTCATGCTTCCGTACCAGACGATCTCCCGGTCGACGACGGCGTACCGCCGCTGCCATCCGTCGGTCAGCTCCACATGAAAACCGGTACGGCGCAGACGCTCCATCAATTCAAGTCTGGTTTCGTCCCTGCCGAATCGGTAGGCATCGGGGTGGAGCGTGACGATGACGACGCTCACGCCCGCCTCCTGCCGCTCCCGGAGCAGGGCAAGCATCCCCCGCCGGACTATCCCACAGGCTAAAGCCTGCACGTCGCGACGCTCAGGCGGTGAAAAAGGCGGGTCGGTCATCGAGCGGGAAGCAGGACGGGTGACCGGTGCCGTCTCTTTGCAATCCTGTCTGTTCTTGGATGCTATTTCAGCAGTTTCCCATAGTCCCGAGCGGCATAAATCACACGGGCGATTGTGACAACTTTGTTTTCCTCTTCAACCCAGAAAAACATAAGATAGTTCTTAACCGATACCTTGCGATATTCATGCTTCAACGGTCGGATCGGGATATATGCTTTATGAACGTAGGGAAAAGCAGGCAGAGAATCGGCTGTCTTCACGAAATCTTCCGCAAGATTCTCCGCTGAAATGGGGTTGAACAGTTCCTGGCTGATATACCGCACGATCTCTACCATATCCGCCTGTGCGGATGGAAGAAACTCTACCTGATACAGTTCAACCATGGATCGCGTCCTTCATGGCTTTCAGCACATCTTTGGAAGAGAAGCGTTTGTCGGTCAGCTCCGCCTCGCGTTCCGCTTCTTTCAGTTTGAAGTAGACTTCGCTTTCAAATTGCAGCTTCTCAAAGGCTTCCATGCTCATAACCACCATATCGCCGTAACCGTTCTTGGTGAGGAACACCGGCTGCGCGGTTTCATGGACGGTCTTGGATATGTCGGCAAAATTGTTCCGAAGATCGGAAACGGGTCTGATGAAATCCATACGATCACCTCCGGGAATCATTTTAGCATAATTATGATAAAAAGTCAAGAAGGAGTGAGAATGATTCCTTTCGAAAGTGAGATGATCCAGTTCACGCCGTAGGG
>Ga0310695_10013644_pt1 | contig 11120 bp, 6 predicted proteins | sample RumenRJG_04DNA_FD_203882 | JGI IMG/M metagenome (GOLD analysis project Ga0310695, IMG submission 203882) | Bovine rumen microbial communities from Lethbridge, Alberta, Canada - RJG_04 (v2) (version 2) | ecosystem: Host-associated > Mammals > Digestive system > Stomach > Rumen | place: Canada... | reverse complement strand
GAAGGCCGACCGGAATGGCTCACAGGCGCCCACTGCCAGCACCACAACGCCCACTCCATAGGCATCTGCTATGAGGGCGGGCTGGACATCCGCGGCAGACCCGCCGACACGCGTACCGCAGCCCAGCGGATAGCCCTGCGCCATTTGCTGGAGAAACTGCACCAGCGATACCCCAGCGCGCTGATTGTCGGTCATCACGACCTGAACCCGCAGAAGGCGTGCCCGTGCATCCCCAATGTCGCAGTAGAATATGCAGACCTGCAGCCGCGGTGAACATAAACGTTAAACCAGAAAACAGCCGAGACATCCACCCCAATGTCTCGGCTGTTTTATGGTAGGGATATCACAAAAAAATCGCAAAAGATGCACGTATCTTTCTGATTATTCGTATCTTTGCAACAGAAAATACCAATTATAAAAACTGAAACAGCATGATGGAGGATAAGAAAAGTTTTAATAGCGGACGGCGTGCCTTCCTGAAGCGCCTGGGGATGGGAGTCGGCGCGGCAGTATCCATGACCGTGATGGAACCCTTTCAGGTGTTTGCCCAGAAGGAGGAAGAGCAGGGTGGGGTAGCGAACCGCATGACCTACCGTGTACAGCACGGGTCGGGAGAGCAGATATCGCTGCTTGGCTTCGGCATGATGCGACTGCCTAACAATCAGGACGAGGTGGACAAGCTGGTGGATTATGCCATAGCCCACGGGGTGAACTATTTCGACACGGCCCCGATGTATATGGGCGGACAGTCGGAGGTGCTGACGGGTAACACGCTGAGCCGTTATCCCCGCGACAAATACTTCGTGGCAACGAAGATGTCGAACCAGAACCAGCGGCTGTGGGACTTTGCGGCATCAAAGCGGATGTATGAACAGTCGTTTGAGCGGTTGAAGGTGGACTATATAGACTACTACCTGCTGCATAGCATTGGAGGTGGCGGTATGGACGCGTTGAAAGGCCGTTTTCTGGACAACGGGCTACTGGAGTTCCTGCTGAAGGAGCGTGAGGCTGGACGCATCAAGCATCTGGGCTTCTCCTATCATGGTGACATTCGTCCCTTTGACTACTTGTTGGACCATAACGACCAGTACCACTGGGACTTCTGTCAGATTCAGATGAACTTCCTGGACTGGCGTCATGCTTCGATGAAACAAGGCCGACGGGTGGATGCCGATGCTGAATACCTCTATAACAAGTGTGAGAAGACTGGTGTGCAGTGTGTCATCATGGAACCTCTGCGCGGCGGAGCTTTCGGACGTATGGCCAAGGAACTGACCGACCAGTTGAAAGCCGTACGTCCCAACGACAGTCCGGCACGGTGGGCCTTCCGCTGGGTAGGCTCGTATCCGAACATTCTGACCACGCTGAGCGGCATGAACCGCATGGATCACCTCGTGGAGAATGTGCAGACCTTCTCGCCGCTGGAGACATGTACCGAGGCCGAGAACCGGTTGCTGGCCGACATTGCAGACGAGATGGCAGGATTTCCCACCATTCCTTGTACGACGTGCGGATACTGCATGCCCTGTCCTTATGAGGTGGATATTCCCGGCAACTTCGCCTATTATAACGATGCGGTGAATGAACACCTATTGCCGCTGCCCGACAAGCAGGCTGCTGACTATGCGGAAAGAAAGGAAAAGTTTGCCGCAGGGTTACGGAAAGCATTGCCCGATGTACAGAAATGGGCTCGTAGCTGTCAGGACTGTGAGGAGTGTCTTCCCAAGTGTCCGCAGCAAATCAGAATTCCAAACCAGATGGCTCGTATCGTGGAGCTTCTGCGCCGCAGATAAATACAAAAGAAGTCCGACAAAAATCGGACTTCGTTGTTGCGGAGGCAGGACTCGCGCTCGGCCCCTTGGGGACGCTTCGCTTGCGAAGAACTGCGACCGGGAGCATGTGAAAAGTCGTGCCATAGCAACAAAAAAAAGAACGCCTAAGCGTTCTTTATAGTTGCGGAGGCAGGACTCGAACATGCGACCTCCAGGTTATGAGCCTGGCGAGCTACCAACTGCTCCACTCCGCGATGTTATTTCTTAAAAGCGGGTGCAAAGGTACGAGTTTTTTTTGAAATATGCAAATCTTTTGCAGAAAAAATGAGTAAAAAGCGTATTTTTTACAATTTAAGTAAAAAAGATTTGGCAATATCAGAAGTATTTCCTAATTTTGCACAATGTATTCGTAATGTGCAATAGGGAAAAGTTTGGGAGGACTATCATTATGTCTATATCGAAAACGCGACAAAAATTAGTGGATGTAGCTCGTCAGTTGTTTGCCAAGAATGGTTTGGAGAATACGACGATGAATGATATTGCGCAGGCCTCAGATAAGGGTCGTCGTACCTTATATACCTATTTTAAATCGAAAGAGGATATCTATTATGCCGTCATTGAGAGCGAGTTGGAACGTCTTTCCGACCAGCTTGACGAGGTGGCAGCGAAGAAGATTCCACCCCAGGAGAAAATCATCGAACTGATTTACCTGCACCTGAGCATGATTCGTGAGACGGTGGTCAGGAATGGTAACCTGCGTGCTGAATTCTTCCGTAACATCTGGATGGTGGAAAAGGTTCGCAAGAATTTCGATGACGCCGAGATAGAACTGTTCCGTAAGGTGTTCCGTGAGGGAAAGGAAGACGGCGAGTTCGATATAGATAATGTGGAGCTGGTGGCCGACATCACCCACTATTGTATCAAAGGACTTGAGGTGCCGTACATTTACGGACGTATTGCCCACGGCATGACGGAGGAGGCTACGAAGCCCCAGGTGGCTAAGATTGTATATAGCGCCCTGGGAAAGAGGAGAATGTGAGAACAATAAACAATAAACAATAAATAAGTATTATGGGATTATTAGAAGGAAAGACAGCGCTGATTACAGGTGCTGCACGCGGTATCGGAAAGGCTATCGCATTGAAGTTTGCCGCAGAAGGCGCTAACGTTGCATTCACAGACCTCGAGGTGAACGAGGAGACAGAAAAGGAAATAGCCGCTCTGGGTGTAAAAGCCAAGAGCTATGCTTCGAATGCAGCAGACTTTGCCCAGACCGAAGAGGTGGTAAAGGCTGTAAAGGAAGAGTTTGGCTCTATTGATATTCTGGTGAACAATGCCGGTATCACCAAAGATGGTCTGATGCTGCGCATGACCGAGCAGCAGTGGGATGCTGTGATTGCCGTCAACCTGAAGTCGGCCTTCAACTTCATCCACGCTTGTGTGCCCGTGATGATGCGCCAGAAGGGTGGCTCTATTATTAACATGGCCTCGGTAGTAGGTGTTCACGGTAATGCCGGTCAGGCCAACTATGCAGCCTCGAAGGCAGGATTGATAGCTCTGGCAAAGAGTATCGGTCAGGAAATGGGTCCTAAGGGCATCCGTGCCAACGCTATTGCCCCCGGATTCATTGAGACAGCCATGACTGCCCAGCTCTCCGAGGAGATTCGTGAGGAATGGAAGAAGAAGATACCCCTCCGTCGTGGCGGTCAGGTAGAGGACATTGCCAACGTGGCTACCTTCCTGGCTTCTGACATGTCAAGCTATGTAAGCGGTCAGGTCATCCAGGTTGACGGCGGTATGAATATGTAAGATGTCTGATGTAAGATGTCTGATGTAAGAAGTAAGATGTAAGAGGTATGGAGGTCGTTTACGAGGACAACCATATTATCATAGTCAATAAAAAGAGTGGGGAGATCGTGCAGGGTGATAAGACTGGCGATCGCCCCCTTTCCGATATAGTAAAGGACTATATCAAGGAGAAGTATCAGAAGCCTGGAGCTGTGTTCCTGGGTGTAGTACATCGCCTTGACAGACCTGTTTCGGGGTTGGTGGCGTTCGCCCGTACCTCGAAGGCTCTCACCCGACTGAACAAGATGTTTGCCGAGGGTGAGGTGCATAAGACCTATTGGGCGATAGTGAGCACTTCGCTAGTGAAAAGTGAAAAGGGAACAACGAAAAGTGAAAAGTTCCTCGACGATGGGGAGTGGCATACACTTGAAAACTGGTTGGTAAGAAACGAGAAGCAGAACAAGTCGTATGCCTACGACCGGGAGCGCCCTAACGCCAAAAAGGCCCTATTGAAATATAGGGTGATAGGGCATTCAGACAACTATACCCTGTTGGAGGTGAACCTGATGACGGGACGCCACCATCAGATACGTTGCCAGTTGGCCGCTATGGGTTGTCCCATCAAGGGCGACCTGAAATACGGAGCAAAACGCTCGAATCCCGACGGCAGCATCTCGCTGCTTTCACGTCGTATGACGTTCACGCACCCCGTATCAAAAGAAGACATTATAGTAGAAGCCCCCTTGCCCAACGATACATTGTGGCAGGTGCTGGCCCCTAAAGAATAGAAAACATGAAGAAGGCGTTTTGGTGGATATTGGGCATCTTGCTGAGCCCCGTCCTGCTGTTTGTCCTGCTTACCATCCTGATTTATCTGCCACCTGTGCAGAACTGGTTGGTGGATAAGGTGGCTGCCTACGCCTCCGAAGAGACGGGAATGGAGATTACGGTTGACCACGTGGATTTGTCGTTCCCTCTCGACTTGGGTGTCGATGGCATCCGAGTGATTCATCAGCCAGACACCATTGCCGACGTAGAACGTCTGGTAGTTGACGTCCAACTGGTGCCACTTTTCGGTGGAAAGGTTATTGTTAACCAATTGGAAATCAAGAATACACAACTAAATACTAACGGATTTGTTGAAGCGGCAAAAGTGAAAGGTCGCTTCAGTCGGCTATTCGTCAAGAGCGATGGCATAGACCTCCATCGGGAAACCGTTGAAGTGAATGGAGCCCGGTTGGAAGATGCCCAGTTGGACATTGCACTGAACGACTCCGTTCCGGAAGATACCACCACCTCCCAGAACCGCTGGAAGATACATATCGACGAGGCTCGGGTGCAACACTCCGATATTGCACTCCACATGCCCGGCGACACAATGAGTGTCCGTATGCACATGGGATCGCTGACAGCCCGTGAGGCACTGGTTGATTTAGAGACAGAGACCTATACTGTTCAGCAAGTAGATTGGGACAACGGTGCCCTGCAATATGACCAGAATTTCCAGCCTCGCATAGACGGCCTGGACTATAACCATCTGGACCTGTCACACATCAGTATCGGCATAGACTCCATCTATTACCACGACCCCACGTTGCGCCTCGTGATGCGTCATGTGGCTTTGCGTGAAAAGAGCGGTCTTCAGGTGACCGACCTGACGGGACCCGTAGAGATGGAGAACGGAACGCTACGACTGCCTAAGTTCCATCTGAAGACACCCGATTCGGAGATAGCCGTTGAGATGGATATGCCCCTCAACCTGATGGACTCCATCGCTCCAGGACAGTTGCAATTACGACTCCGTGCACAAGTAGGCAAGAAAGACGTCATGGTGTTCCTGGCCGACATGCCCCAGGGCTTCCGCGACCGCTGGCCTGACAGCCCACTGCAGGTAGAGGGAGCGCTCAGTGGTAATATGCAGCACATGGAGTTCAGCGATGTGGAGATGACGCTGCCTTCTGCATTCCACGCTACTGTGACAGGCTATGCCGACCACTTGGACAATCCCAAGCAGCTGCGTGCTGACGTGCAGTTCCAAGCACAAGGGGGTGATCTCAGTTTTCTGGTACAGATGCTGCCTCGACAGATGCAACGCGACTACCGCATTCCCAACGGCATCCGTGCCGAGGGACGTGTGAAGGCCGATAGAGCCAACTATACCTTTGATGTGACAGCCAACGAAGACAAGGGTAGGGTAAAGCTGCAAGGACAGCTGAATGCCGACCTGATGCGCTACGATGCCACCCTGCATGTCGATCAGTTGAACGTCCATCACTTCATGCCTCGCGATTCCATCTATACGGTGACAGCCGATGTAAAGGTACAAGGACAGGGTACCGACTTCCTGTCACCGCGTACCCAGCTGACAGCCGATGCACAGATTCAACATCTGCGCTATGGTCATTGGAACCTGGACAACATGACCGCACAAGCCACTATCCGCAATGGACATGCCCTGGTTGATGTGCTCAGTGACAATCCGTTGGTGAATGGCCGGTTGAATGTCGATGCCCTGCTGAACACCAAGAAGCTCAATGCCACTATCACGGCAGACCTTAATACGGTGAACCTCTATAAGATGCGACTGGTAGATAAGCCCTTGTCCCTGGGACTTTGCGGTCATGTGGATGTCACTTCCGACATGAAGCTGACACACTATGTGAGCGGACTCATCAGCGATATCACGGTGCGCGATTCCAGCAAGGCTCTCCGTTCCGAGTTTGTAGGACTGCACTTGAACACTACCTCCGATACCACTATCGTCAGGGCCCAGAGCGGCGACTTCATTGTGAAGCTGGATGGCAGCGGCAACTACGAACAGCTACTCAAACAGCTCATCGTTTTGAGCGACAGTGCCAGTGCCCAGCTCTCCAACAAAATCATCGACCAGCCTGCCTTGCGTCGCCTGTTGCCTACTATGAAGGTTCATGTGGAGAGCAAGCGCGACAACCCGTTGGTGACGATTCTGAAGAGTCAGGGTGTTGATTTCACGCAGTTGCTCTTTGACATGGCTACCTCACCGGAAACGGGTGTCAATGGCAATGGCTTTGTTCACTCGCTGACCTATGACGATGTGCGCCTGGACACCATCAATTTCCGGTTAACACAACGCAAGAACCACCTGTCGTTTGGCGGTCAGATACGTAATAACAAGAAGAACCCGCAGTTCGTGTTCAACGCCCTCTTCGACGGCATACTGCAAGAGCGTGGAGCCACCTTCGGCGTACGCTATTACGATTCCGACAATAAGTTGGGTGCCCGTATCGGTGCGCAGGCAGAGATGTTAGACAGTGGTTTGAACGTCCGTCTGATGCCTGAGACGCCAACGTTAGGCTATAAGCTGTTCAAACTGAATGCGGACAACTATATCTTCCTGGGTAACAACAAACGGGTGAAAGCCAATATCGACCTGTTGGCGGAAGACGGAATGGGTGTGAAGATATATTCAGAGGAGAGCGATCCCACCGCATTGCAGGACATCACTGTCAGTTTGAACAAGTTCAACCTGGATGAAGTCACGTCGGTTATTCCATATATGCCTCGTATGACCGGTATGTTACATGGTGACTATCATGTTGTGCAGGATGCCGAAGGACATCTCTCTGTAGCCAGTGATATGTCAGTCCGCGACATGACCTACGAGCGCAGTCCTATTGGTAATGTCAGCACCGAACTGCTCTACTTGCAGCAGGGTGATTCGGCTCATGTCGTAGAGGCCCGTCTGATGAAGGACGATGCCGAGATAGGACTCCTGTCGGGAACCTATTATCATGTTGGCGGAGGTTCGCTGGATGCCATGTTGCAACTGGAACGCATGCCTTTGAACATTGTCAATGGCTTTGTTTCCGACCATCTCTTCGGATTGCAGGGCTATGGCGATGGAAAGATGAGCGTTCGCGGACCATTGTCCAGACCTCAGGTGAATGGTGAGATTTACCTCGACTCCTCGTATGTGGAGAGCGTGCCCTATGGGGTGTCGCTCCGTTTCGACAACGACCCCGTGCGTATCGTCGATTCCAAGTTGCTGCTTGACAACTTCACCCTCTATTCCTACAACGAGAATCCTTTGAATATTCAAGGTTCCGTAGATTTCTCCGACCTCGACCGTGTGATGGTGGATGTCCGCATGAGAGCCCGCAATTTCCAGATAATCGGTGCCAAGGAAAATCCGCACAGCGTGGCGTACGGTAAGGCTTTCGTCAATGTCTTTGCCTCGATGCGAGGACCTGCTGACAATCTGAATATGCGTGGACGGTTGGAAGTACTGGGAAGTACCGATATGGCTTATATCCTTCGTGATACTCCACTGACTACCGACAATCATTTGGATAATCTGGTGAAATTCAAGGATTTCAGTGATACGGCTCAGGTAGTTGTTAATCGTCCGCCACTCAATGGATTTACCATGGATATGACCCTGGATGTGTCCATGGGTGCCCATATCATGGCCTACCTCAATGCCGATCACTCCAACTTTATAGACCTGATGGGAGGCGGCACGCTGCGTATGCTCTACACGCCTACAGACAATCTGCGCCTGACGGGTCGCTATACCTTGTCCAATGGTGAGATGAAATACTCGCTGCCCGTCATTCCACTGAAGACTTTCGTCATCCAGAATGGTTCCTATATTGAGTTCACGGGCGATCCGATGAATCCTACCCTGAATATCACGGCTACCGAGCGCACCAAAGCGACCGTTACGGGAAGCAACGGGGCAGGGCGCAGTGTTGATTTCGACTGTGGTGTCGTCGTCACCAAGACCTTGAAGGATATGGGCGTGGTGTTCACATTGGATGCTCCTGAGGATATGCAGCTGCATAGCGAGCTGCAGTCCATGAGTGTGGAGCAGCGAGGCAAGTTGGCGGTGACCATGCTGACAACGGGCATGTACCTTGCCGATGGTAATACCCAGCCGTTCTCCATGAACTCCGCATTGAGCTCGTTCCTGAACAGTGAGATTAACAATATTACGGGCAATGCCTTGCGTACCATTGACCTCTCTTTCGGTGTTGACCAGTCGTTGGATGGTACCGGTCAGACCCATACCGACTACTCTTTCAAGTTTGCCAAGCGTTTCCTGAACAACCGTCTGAAGATAGCCGTAGGCGGTAAGGTGTCGTCCGGTGCTGAGTTACAGCAGCGTAATAAGTCGTTCTTCGACAATGTCAGCCTGGAGTATCGCCTGGACGATACTGCCAATAAATATCTCACGCTTTTCTTCCAGAATAACTCCTACGACTGGCTCGACGGCTATACACAGAAATACGGTGGCGGCTTTATCTGGCGTCGCAGGATACAGCGTTTCACCGATATCTTCCGTTTCAAGGACCCCGCTCCCCAACGGCTTATGAGACCTCAGCCCCTGCAACGTTCTCAGCAGACTGCTACCGACTCCCTAAACACCAGACAAAACAATGAAACGAAATAGCATCACATACCTTCTGCTGTCAGCATCCCTCTTCTTCGTCTCCTGTTCCATGACGAAGAACATTCCCGAGGATGACCAGCTTTTCACGGGACTGGAAAAGATAGTCTATAACGACTACGAGCAGAATGACAATTTCATAACCACCCAGGAAGAGGTGGAGGCCGCTCTAGCCACCGCTCCCAATGGTTCCCTGTTCGGCAGCAGCTATCACCGTTTGCCCTTCTCTTTTGGCGTCAGCGTATGGAATCGCTATGCCGACAAGCCCGGTGGCTTTGCCAAGTGGATGACGAAAGCCTTTGGCAAACAACCCGTGCTGATGTCGTGGGTCAATCCCAGTCTTCGGTCGCTGGTGGCCACTAATGTGTTGCGTAATCACGGCTATTTCAATGGAAAAGTGACATACCAGACCATTACGCAGAAGAATCCCAAGACTGCCAAAATACAATATACGGTGCAGCCGGGACGCCTTTATATGCTTGACAGCGTCGGCTACTTCGGTTTCCCCGCAGAAGCAGACAGTCTGATTCACAGTACCCTCTCACAAGCACTGATTCACCGTGGCGACCCCTTTGTGGTGGCGAACCTTGATGCCGAGCGAAGCCGTATCAATACGTTATTACGCAACAACGGCTATTATTTCTTTCAACCCGGCTATGCCTCTTATCTTGCCGACACCTTGATGGTGGATGGTAAGGCACAGCTGCGCTTCCAAATGGCCAGCGACGTGCCAGAGGCCGCTAAGCATAAATGGTACATCGGACGCATCAATATCAACATGCGCAAGACATTCATGGAACAGCCCACTGACTCGTTTCGCGGTCGCTTCTTCACCATCCGCTTTGCCGGCAAGAAACCACCTATCCGTCCGCGTGTGCTGATGGCCGACATGAAGCTGCGCCCCCGCCAGCTCTATAGCTATAACGACTATCTGGAGTCCATCAGCAAGATCAACGCGATGGGTCTGTTCTCCATGACCGAGTTCAAGTTCGCCCCACGCGATACCACTGCAGCTTGCGACACCCTCGACCTGACGCTGAACTGCACGTTCGACAAGCCCTGGGACTTTTATGTGGAAACTGTTTTCAATGCGCGTACCATCGGACGCATGGGCCCGGAGCTGCGTATGGGTATCACCCGTCGTAACGCCTTCCGTGGCGGTGAGAAGATAGACGTCAATCTACATGGCTCCTATGAATGGTCCACCAGCGGCGGCTCCAGCATGAACAACTATGAGTATGGTGCCGATGCTTCCGTGGAGTTCCCGCGCATCATTGCACCCTTCTTTGGTGGAAACCGCATCCGTCGTGACAAACAGGGACATATCATCCGTCGCCGTCGTTTCTATTCTACGCCTTCCACGCTAGCCAAGCTCTCTACGGATGTCATCTATCGCCCCAGCTATTATAAGATGCATGTTGTGTCGGGCGAGTGGACCTATCGCTGGCAGACCTCTGCACAGAGCCGTCACGAGTTCTCCCCTCTGACGGTGAAGTATCAGTTCATGAACAGTCACACGGCCGCTTTCGACTCCATCGTTGACAAGAATCCCTATCTGAAGGTCACCATGCAGGACTACTTCGTCCCGCAGATGCGCTATACCTACACCTACACCAGTCCTGCCAACCTGTTGCATCCCATCCGCTGGGAAACGACCATCGCTGAATCGGGCAACGTCACCTCTCTGGGGATGATGATTGGCGGCAAGAACTGGAACGAGAAGGACAAGCAGCTTTTCAAGAATCCCTATTCTCAGTATGTGAAACTGGAGACCGACTTTACCAAGACATGGACAATCGGTACTTTGTCGCGTCTGGTGGGACATGTCAATGCCGGCATCATCTATGCTTATGGTAACAGTGAGTGGCTACCCAATTCCGAGTTGTTCTATGTAGGCGGTGCCAACAGCATACGAGCCTTCCCCGTTCGCGGACTGGGTCCTGGCCGTTTCCCCGGTTACGAAGACAAAGCCATCTCTTACCTCATGCAGAATGGCGACGTCAAATTTGTGTGCAACCTGGAGTATCGTCCGCAACTGTTTGGTAATCTCTATGGCGCCCTCTTCCTGGATGCCGGTAATGTGTGGAACCTCAAGGACCGTACCGACAATCTGAATAAAGGGCAGGACCGCT
>Ga0310695_10013643_pt1 | contig 11120 bp, 7 predicted proteins | sample RumenRJG_04DNA_FD_203882 | JGI IMG/M metagenome (GOLD analysis project Ga0310695, IMG submission 203882) | Bovine rumen microbial communities from Lethbridge, Alberta, Canada - RJG_04 (v2) (version 2) | ecosystem: Host-associated > Mammals > Digestive system > Stomach > Rumen | place: Canada... | reverse complement strand
AGCGCAAATTCAGACAACAGACAAAGATCCTGAAGAAAGAACACCGCTTGATGTATTAATGCAGTCAACCTTTATGCAAATCGGTTCTCAACAGTCTTACAATACATTAACAGACAAAAGAGCAGGGAAATTCAACCAAAATGATAAGGGTTTGATTGAATTTGAAAAAACTTTTACTGAATCCGTAGTTTTTGACAAAAATATTTTGTCTGTAACATATCAGACAGTTGACGAAAATGCAAGACTTGTAGGCTATGAAACCGATTTAGATACAATGAAACGCCATCTTTTAACCGCACTTGATATGGGTGAAAATATCATCATAGGTTATACTCAGACAAATGAAAACAATATTATCGTAAACGGTCATGAAATAACTATTGTCGGCTACAAAAAAGACGATAAAGGCAAATTGAATTTCATCTGCAACGACACTGACGACGGAATTTCAAGACCTATTGTATATAGTGAAGATTATTTGCTTCCAAAAATTCACCACGCAGCACTTCCAAAAGAAGTAGTTGAAAACGATATGAATATCGTTCCGAATTGGGAAGAAGGAATTGATATGTTTAAGCAAATGAAAAAACAAGTCGCTTAATAATAAAAAACGAATAATAAGATTTATTTTTGTAACAATTTGGTTATAATAGTAGCAATTTTTTCTTTGACAGGGGTTAATTAAAGTAGAAAAGGTTAGAATGTATGATTAGTAATATTTACAATTCATATAGTAACAACAATTTATTAAAATATTATTTTAATAATACAAATCGTTCTATACCCCAACAAGCACCCAAGCAATACAGCGAACCGACTTATACAAAATCCGTTTATAATGATTCTGACCTTTCTCATACAAGTTGGTTTTACATTAACGATTTGCATGGAAAAATGACAAAAATGGAGCGTATTTATAACATGGTTCAGCAATTTGACCGTAAAGACGCGTCCAAAACTGACTTTTTCAAAAACACCACAAATAACAAGGTCGCAAAGTTCAAAGTTTCATCAGGGGACATTTCGATAGGTTGCAATCCGAACAACAACAAAGTTGCATACAAATTCCTTGACTGGTGCGGGTTTGATGCAACAGAACTTGGCAATCATGAAATGGATGTTGCGGAACCGGGGGATTTGGCATCACTTATAGATAATACAAATTGCAAAATGCTTGCGCTGAATGTTAAGGCTGATGAAAATTCTCCGCTTGCCAACAAATTCAAAAAATCGGTAATTGTTGAAAACAACGGAGAAAAAGTCGGACTTATCGGTATTGCGCCATCTGATATGTTTGACAGGGTTAAAATGAGTAATTCATTAAGCAGTATCAAAGTTGCCAATATTGATGAAACAATTAAACTTGTTCAGCAGGAAGTTGATAATCTGAAAAAACAGGGCATCAACAAGATTGCGCTTCTTTCTCACAGCGGGATAGATAACGATAAAAAAATTATATCAATGACAGACGGAATAGACATCATTTTCGGCGGTCACACACATAATTTAATAGAAGGAATTACAGAGGGCAAAAACCTTTTCTATTCAAAGAGCGGCGAGCCTGTTATTATGACTCAGGCAGGCAAAAACGGGGATTATATAGGGATACTGAATGTTGATTTTGACAAAAACGGCATAATCAAAAGAGTACAGAATAATGTTATTCCGACATCACCTTACAACAGACCGCTTTATGTAAAAGATGCCGTTGAAAAGATTATCGGTAAACCTGAAATTGTCGGCAGAGTAGGAGAAGCCGTTCCGATGCCGAAACATATTTTAATTGAAGATAATCCGCACGGGAATCTTATTGCAGATGCAATGAGGTATGAATTAGATACAGATATTGCAATACTTAATACAGGCAATATCAGAGGAAGATTCACGTCAGGTGCAGAAGTGGATTCAAGACTTTTGGCGGATATTTCTCCGTTTGAAGATAAAATGATGGTTCTGAAGTTAAGCGAAAAACAAATTGTTGATGCGATAAAAACGGGACTTGAACTTTCGTTTAACAGCAAAAATCATAAACCCGGAATTTTACTTGTATCAGGAATGAAATATAAATGCAATAACAAGGGTGAATTATTGAACCTTGAATTTATTGACAGAAATAACAATTCGCACAAGATTGACATAAATAATCCTGATGAAAACAAAACTTATACTGTGGCAGCAGATGATTTCTTTGCAAAGGGCGGAGATAACTACTTGCCGTCAAATCTGCCGGAAAGCAGTATTTTAAAAACACTTGATTTTGATAAGAACAAACTTGCCTGTGATTACATCAAAAAGCAAACGCAGCCCATTGATATCAAATATGATGGCAGGCTTGAAATAATAAATGACACGTTGCCTTAATATACAGGAAAATTTATAAACTGCAATCAGGCATGCAACCATATATTTTGAAAGCGGGAGAGGGTGTGATACAAAACCCTCTTTTAAACCCGCCGTTTTTATTTTGTCATTGCGATTATTAGCAAAGCAATCCGATTTATTGCCTATCTCCCTTGGGGAAGAGTAATTTTTCTTAATGAGCGGTAGCGAATTTAGAAAAATGAGAGAGGGTTTGTAGTTAACACCCTCTCCTGTCAACTTCGTTGACATCCTCTCCGTAGGAGAGGTAGAAAACCTATCTCCCCTGCGGGGAGAAAAAGATTTCAACTTGAGGCTTTGCCGAAAGTTAGAAATCTAAGAGAGGGTAAGGTTTGTTCCCCACCTAACCTCCCCCATAGGGGAGGAACTTTACTTTATTGTGTCAGACAATTGCCTGACATACACCCTCTACCAACGGGAGAGGGTAGAAAATCACTTTGAGCAATTGCGAAAAGTTGATTTTCGGGTGAGGGGTCAATCCCGTTAGGGGTGAGATCCTGAACCAGTCTGGGCGCTTTGCGCCTGCGCATACAGGGTCACACGACTCGTTCCTCGTCGGTTCCCTTTGTAAAGTTCAGGATGACATTGTACGACCCCTCACCCCACCCCTCTCCCTCGAAGAGGGATGCAAACTACTACTACTCCAAATCACCGACACAAACAGCCCTATACGTATTACTCTTACGAGTTCCACCATTAGACATAGCGCTAACACTTGTCTTTGTAGCATCGAATCTAAGTCCTACAGCATTACTACTGGTCTCACTCCCAGACCATAAACGATGAATAGAACCACCTAAATCTGAAAGATTATCTGGCAGTTGACTAAAATCAGCGGTGCCGGTGCAGTTTTTTGTATTGTCGTCACATGTAGGATATACTTTCTTGGCTAATTCATACAAATCATCCATTGTAGGCAAGTTTTGTACCCCGCCACATTTTTCCACAGCCGCAGCCCAGTAATCATTGTCATAAGGGCATGATTTAATCCCCAGTGATTCTTTTTTTGCTTCACAATCCGCTTTACTCATCGGAGTTGTGATTTCCTGCGGTTCCCATTTGTCAAACTGACGACGTTTTGCTAACTTTTCTTCTTCTGTTAATTCATATTCTTCTTTCCCGTTTCCTCCTAAAAAAGTCGCAAGTGAAGCATTTGTTGCAGGTTCGACCGCTCCGTCATGAAACACTACAGGGAAAATATCTCCCATACTGCCATTTGTTACTTTACAAGTGGTATTGGCACTGATTGTCGTTGTACCCTCAGCACACTGTACCTCTTTATTTGGCGGAGTAGGTCCGTTTACGTCTATAAACCCTATACAATTTGCTAATTTATCTGACAACATCGCAGTAGTTATTACATTCCCAACCCCAACACCACAACCTTTTGCGTTCGGATTAAACGCAACAATTGCGCCGTCAGCGAATGAAAAGAACAAAAAGTTTTCAACAGAAAAACTTTTCATATCCGCACTATAAGGACTAAATAAATTTGCACCTTTGACGTTGCCGTATTTGCCTAAATAAGTCTGACCTGCCAAAGTGTTGTTAAACAGTCCGCAAAAATTGTACTGACCACCTGCGAGAGTATCGCTTTTGCAAGTCGCATCATCATTAATTTGAGTTAAAAGCGAATAATCCAAATCATACTGTGCCTGCGCTCCGATTGCCGCCTGATTTAGAGTAGATAAAGATTTTTTAAACTGTGCTGTAAACTTTTTAGAGTTAGAATTTTGCATCAAAAGAGGAATAGTAATCGCCGCAACAACACCAATGATGCCAATTGTAATCATTATTTCTGCCAATGTGAAAGCGTACTTTTTCATGCTTATTATCCTCATTTATTAAACTCATGGTTAATATACCATATTTAAATATCTTTTTCAATATTAATAGATATTTAAAAAGGGTGCATAATAAATTTCAATGGGAATATCATTAGCAAAGAGGAGTTTTTTAATGAATACACAAAAACTATTTGGGCTTAGAGTTAAAGAATTGAGAAAAAAATGCAATATGACTCAAGAGCAACTTGCTGAAAAATTGGGTGTATTTCAAAAACAAATCGGGAATATTGAAACGGGAACAACATTTACCACAATGGCAAATCTTGAAAAACTTGCGAAAGCATTAAAGGTTGATATCGGTGATTTATTCTGTTTCAAGCATCATCAAACAAAAGAAGAACTGATATCGGAAATAAACATATTAATCAATCAGGCAACAAAAGAACAAGTACAAACCATTTACAAAATATCAAAAAATATAATAAAATAAGACAATCAAAGCGGTCTTATAATTTTTAGGTTTCGCTGTATTCCTGAATAGAAATCGAATCTATATTTTTAAGAGTTTGAAACGCTTTATACAAATCTTTGATAGGTTTTCTGTCCATAACATTAATAACACAGGTCAATTTTGTGGAATTTGCATCTGCATTTAGTTGCCTGCGATTTATTTCCGAAATATCCTGATATTTTTCGATAATAAAATCTTGAACTGTTTGAACATAATCATTTGCACAAACAATTCCGACTTTGACCATTCTTGTTTTCTTTGTACTTGACGGCAGCACATTTTTTTCGAAAATTCTTACCATAACAAGAGTCATAATAGCCATAGCCGTACCTGCAAATGCAATATCAAACATGCCTGCCCCGCAAGCCATACCGATACTTGCCGCAATCCATAAGGTTGATGCGGTAGTCAACCCCAAAACAATAGGTCCGTTTCTCAAAACCGTACCTGCACCGATAAAACCGATACCTGTTACAACCTGAGCGGCAACTCTTGCTGTATCACGAACCCCTGTCGCCTGAGATATAACAACATTATCCCCTTGCGCAAATGTCGGGAAACCGTATATTGAAATCAATGTAAATATACACGCACCCAAAGCAACCATAATATGAGTTCTCAAACCTGCATATTTGTTTGTCAATTCTCTTTCCAAACCGATGCAAAAACCGAATGCTGCGGCTGCTACAATACTCAAACCGCAATTCAAATTCAATATATGATCAAAATTTAATATCATTTTTATCCCTCTTATTTACCTTACCTTACTTTTAGGATCAAGTACATCTCTAATGGTATCACCTATCAGGTTAAAAGCCAAAACTGATACAAAAATTAAAAATCCCGGAGTCAAAAGCCAAGGTCTGTATAAAATATTGGTAAATTCCTGCGCTTCTTTGAGCATATTGCCCCAACTTGCATCAGGCTGCTGAATTCCCAATCCCAAAAAACTCAAACCGGATTCCGACAAAATATAAGACGGAACCGATAATGTCATTGCAACAATTACAAAACTTGTAGTCTGAGGCAAAATGTGTTTGGTTATTATCCTCAATTTTGAAGCCCCGATACTTTTAGCAGCCTGAACATAATCTTCGCTTTTTATAGATAAAACCATTCCTCTGACTACTCTTGCAAACCCTGCCCAGCCAATTAGCGCCAAAATAAGAACAATCAGCATAAATCTTTGCGAACTTGTCATTCCTGAAGGCAAAATTGATGCAAGAATAATTAAAAGATAAAAACTCGGTATGGACATAACCCCTTCTGCAAACCGCATCATTATCATATCAGTCCTGCCGCCAAAATATCCGGAAATCCCGCCATACAATAACCCTATCGGAAACAGTACAAATAATGCCAAAAATCCGATAGTCATAGAAATTCTGCCCCCGAATAAAAGCCTTGAAAAAACATCTCTGCCGTTTATATCCGTACCGAGTAAGAATATTCTGCCATCACTATCTGTTGTAAAGAAATGCCTTTTCATAGTAATTAATCCTAAAAATTTATAAGGCTGACCTTTTGAGAAAAACTTTATATAATGTTTTTGACTTCTGTCTAAACTATATTTTATCTGCAAAGTCTCAGAATCAAATTCTCGTACATAATTATAGGTATATGGTTTTGAAAATTTACCGTTTTCATCTATTGTGAAAACTTTTGACGGCGGGACATAAGCCATTGTTCTGTCAGAGAAATCTTTTGTATAAGGCGCAATAAAATCAGCCAAAAATAATGCAATATAGATTACCCCCAAAACAATAAGCGCAATTCTTGCAAATTTATCTTTCCATAATGCTTTTAATAAATCTCTAATCATGACTTACTCCTTATTCTCGGATCTGTAATGATTAGCAGAATATCCGCAATTAAATTCCCGGCAACAAGCATTATTGCACCCATCATAAGTGATGCCATGACAAGATTAATGTCTGATTTTAGTACCGCTTCCAAAATAAGCCTGCCTAACCCCGGATACTGAAAAACATATTCCGTCAAAGCCGCACCCGATAACAACCCTGCAAATTCAAAGCCCAAAAGCGTAATCATGGGATTAACCGCATTTCTTAATGCATGCTTATAAATTACCACATTTTCACTTAACCCTTTTGCTCTTGCAAATTTTACATAATCACTATCTAATACATCAAGCATATTGGCTCTCATTTGTCGCTGCAGACCTGCAAGAGAAATAGTGAATAGAACAATAACAGGTAAAATAAGATGATGCGTAATATCCCAAAATTTTCCGCCAAAACTCATATCGGCAAAATTTGGGCTTGTCAAACCTCCAATGGGAAACCAACCCGTTTTAACAGCAAACATCAAAAGTAATACCGCAAAGAAAAATGACGGAATTGCCATGCCAATACTTGTTAAAACAGTTAAAATTCTGTCTAAATTCGTTTTCCACCGAACAGAAGCAATTATGCCAAGGGGAACACCAACAAGCCATGTTAAAAGAATTACAATGGTTGTTAATAGCAGAGTATTCGGGATCCTTTCTCCAAGTTTTTGAGAAACTTTTTCACCTGTTGAAGTGACACCCAAATCACCCTTGACAAAAGAAATTGCCCACTTACCGTACTGAACAATAATAGGTTTATCAAGCCCTAATCTTGCCCTTTCTTTTTCAACCGTTTCAGGAGAAACTGACGGATTAAGTTTTAATTCTGCCAACGGGTCAACCGGCGACAATCTTATAATGAAAAAACTTATCATTGATACGATTATCAATAACGGTATTGTCTGAAGTATTCGTTTAATTATGTACTTTATCGTGTCCAATATAAATTTCCTCTATATTATGTGTCAATCCGCCTAAACTTGACGGGTAGATATTTTTGAATTTATCTCTTATTGCAACTATTCTTATCGGCGAATAAATATAAATCATAGGTTTTTGAGTGTAAACAATATCCTGATACTTATCATAATACACTTTTCTGTCATCAAATTTTGTTGCAAGAGCACCTTTGTCAAACATCTCATCTAATTCTTTTTCCCAAGGTAAAATTCCGACCTTACCTTCCGCAGGAGTACGCATGTTAAACATGTGAAGCCGTCCATCAGACAGCCAGACATTTTTCCCGCCATTTGGCTCTAACGGAGAGCCTGTCAAACCCATTATGACCATATCCCAGTCAAAAGTTGAAACAAGTTTATTTACAAGCGAATTAAACTCTATCGGTTTGAAATTAACTTTCATTCCCAAATCTTCCAAATCCTGTTTGACCATAACCCCGATTGCCTCGCGCTCGGTGTTGCCGGCATTTGTATAAAGGTTAAATTCAACTCTGTTACCGTCTTTGTCAAAGAGTCTGCCCTTTTTATCAGCTTTAAATCCTGATTTTTTGAGCAAAATTTTAGCGTTATTTACATCTCTATCATAAGGTTTTAATTTTTTATTGAGATAAATTGAATTAAGAGTTTCAGGAGTAAAAAGCGGAACTCCCATACCGTTTGCGATATTTAAAACCATATTTTTTCGGTCAACGGCATAGTCTATTGCTCTGCGAAAGTTCAAATCATTGAACCATTTTTGTTTGACAGGCTCTACATAATATTTACCTTTTTCATTTTTTCTTGTATTCAGGTTCATTGAAATATACATTGTTCCGGTATCAGGTCCTAAATTATAGAGTTTAAAATCTGAATGCGGCTCTAATGACTTATACCTTGCCACTTTTGCACCCTGCAAAGATATAACATCAAGTTCTTTGGCTTCAAATTTTAAAACTTCATTATTCAAATCCCCGACAATTAAATATACAAGTTTATCAAGGTACGGTAATTTTTCATTTTTGGTATTTATTTCGTAATAGTTCGGATTTCTTTCAAACACAACCCTTTGTGCAGGAACATATTCTTTTAATTTGAATGCACCCGACACAACAAAATCTTTCGGCTTAGCATTAGTAGAAAGGAATGAATCAAAATATGTGCTGCCTTTTTGAACGGCATTATAAAATACATGTTTTGGGGCAATTGAAGTTGATAACATTCTCAAAAAAGGAGCATAAGGTTCAGGGGTAACAAAAACCACGATATCCTCGCCATATTTTCTTACGGTAGGAAGTTTACCGTTTATTACAAGTGAATCTCTTGTAGAAGTATCCCCTAAACCTGCAAAAATTATATTCTGCCAGGTGAATACAACATCATCTGCCGTGATAGGCTTCCCGTCTGACCATTTAATCCCATGCCTTAAATATATTGTATAAACTTTACCGTCAGGTGAAATTGTGTAACCTTTTGCAAGTTTTGGAGAAACTTCACCAGTTATAGGATTAGTAGTAAAAAGCCCGTCATACATGACTCCTGATAAAATTGCAGATGTATTGTCTTTACAATTAAACGGATTAAATGTTTTTGGACCTTCACCTATAGTTGAAGCAACAAGAGTACCGCCAAAAGTTCCGACAGGCACCTGAGATTGGAGATAATCAATCCCTTTTAGTGTTACATTTTTAGGCATAGTATAAGCAGAGGCCAAATTAGCCTGATGCGTAAAGGTATTATTTATGATTTTGGGCGGAACATCACGAATTATACACGCTTTACATAAAAGCGCAATAAAAGCCAAAAACAATAAAACCCTAAACACTCTCCCTGTCATGCTTTTATAATAACATAAATTATAATTTTTGCATTAGTTATGTGTATATTATTGTATTGTTACGAAATATAATAAAAAACTTTACCAAGTTTGCAATAAATGAGTTGTATGTAGTACAATTTTTATAAGCACTCTTATTTGGGGCATGCTTATTTTTTGGGAAATGTATTAATATATTATAATTTACAGACTATGGAGGTTAATGTGTCAGACACTTGTTTAGAAGAAAAACTCGATCTTACCGAGAACGCAATTAAGGTCTTGGAAAGACGCTATTTGAAGAGAGATAAGGATGGGAATTGTATTGAAACTCCGTCAGATATGTTCCACAGAGTAGCAGATACTATTGCATCAGGAGATTTGAAATTCGGCAAATCGGAAGAAGAAGTTAAAAAACTTGCAGACAGATTTTATCGTGCAATTACAAACCGCTACTTTATGCCAAACTCTCCGACATTGATGAATGCAGGCAGAGAATTGGGGCAATTGGCAGCATGCTTTGTATTGCCGGTTGAAGACAGCCTTGAAGGTATTTTTGAAACAGTTAAAAATACCGCACTCATTCACAAATCAGGCGGAGGCACAGGTTTTTCATTCTCAAGATTAAGACCTAAAAACAGTGTAGTTCGTTCTACAATGGGTGTATCATCAGGTCCGGTTTCATTTATGAGCGTATTTAATGCTGCAACGGAAGCCGTAAAACAAGGCGGAACAAGACGCGGTGCAAATATGGGCATCTTAAGAGTTGACCACCCTGATATTTTAGATTTTATTGACTGCAAATCAGATAATAACCAGTTGAACAACTTTAATATTTCTGTTGCAATAACTGATAAATTTATGGATGCTTACCTTGCAAACCAAGATTATGATTTGGTTAATCCGCAAAATAATCAGGTTGTCGGCAGATTAAGTGCTAAGGCAGTATTTGATAAGATTGTTGACGGCGCATGGAGAAACGGCGAACCGGGCATTATATTTATTGATAAAATGAATTATGACAACCCTACTCCGCAAATCGGCGCTATCGAATCAACAAACCCTTGCGGTGAAGTTCCGTTGCTTCCTTATGAAGCATGCAACCTCGGTTCAATAAACTTAGGAAGAATGATGAAAGAAACATCCAACGGATGGGTTGTTGATTGGGATTTACTTGAAGAAACAACAAGAACTGCTATGAGATTTTTGGATAATGTAATTGCGGTAAATAATTATCCGCTTCCACAAATTTCTGAAATGGTTCAAAATAACAGAAAAATCGGTCTTGGCGTCATGGGCTGGGCAGATATGCTTATGAAATCAGGTATTTCATATTCAAGCGAAGAAGGGACAAGACTTGCAGGACAGGTTATGGAATTTATTGATTATGTTTCTAAAACAGAATCAATTGAAATGTCTAAAGAAAGAGGAAGATTTAACAACTTCACAGGCAGTATCTATGATCAGGATAATTACCTTTACAACAAATACAAAGGCAAATCTGCAGGCAAAATTTCTGATGAGCAATGGGCAGAACTTGATAAACAAATTAAACAATACGGTTTGAGAAACGCAACAACAACATGTATTGCTCCGACAGGAACCATTTCCATGATTGCCGGTGCATCAGGCGGGGTTGAACCGTTATTTGGTTTGGTATTCTCAAGACTTATCATGGATAAAACTGAAATGCTTGAAGTTAACCCGATATTTAAAGACTATATGATTTCACACGGTTTATACAGCGATGAATTGATGTCAAAAATTGCAATTGACGGTTCAATTGCTCATGTTGACGGTGTAAGTGATGATGTTAAAAAGATTTTCTATACTGCGCATGATG
>Ga0310695_10013641_pt1 | contig 11122 bp, 3 predicted proteins | sample RumenRJG_04DNA_FD_203882 | JGI IMG/M metagenome (GOLD analysis project Ga0310695, IMG submission 203882) | Bovine rumen microbial communities from Lethbridge, Alberta, Canada - RJG_04 (v2) (version 2) | ecosystem: Host-associated > Mammals > Digestive system > Stomach > Rumen | place: Canada... | reverse complement strand
AGCCGATCGGACGTCCCAATCGCGCGAAGAAAGAAAAGCCTTTTTACTCGTTCGATAAAAAGTATCTCGGCGCTTATAACTACGGTTACGACTCCGCGCTGGGCTGTAACTTCTACTACAAAGTAGAAGACGACGCTTCCCTTTGGGACGACGCCCTTAAAGCGTATGTGTATATTCCGGCGTACTGTCAAGGCGACTATCCGATCGTTTACTTCCGACCTTCTGTGAACGTGTCCTATGGGAGCAAGTTCTTCTACCTAACGCAGTCGAACAGCGCGACGGACGGCGTTAGTTGCGCCGTTCCTTACGCACAGGACGGCACGTCTTGGTACGAAGAAAAACGTTTCCAACTTATTCATCCGGGCGACGACGGTCTTTTCGGCTCTGCGAACTGGGCTGATCAGCGTGTTGTTCCGAGTAAAACGAACACTTCGCTCGAGGACGCCGACAACTTGACGAATTTTGTCGAGAGAGGGACGCTCGAGAGCCTGTACGACTGAGATTCAAGCGTGAGCAGATAATATAGAGATATTCGTTTACGCGGTTTAATTTAGAGTAAGAGAAAGTCTGGAGTCAACCATGACGCGAAGCAACCAAATGCGGGCGAGACGAAGCGGCGTGACGCTCATAGAGCTTCTCGTCGTCGCGACGATCATGCTGACGCTCGCGGCGGTGAGCGTTCCCACGATCAAGCCGATGATGGAGTCTCAAGCGACTTCGCATGCCGCCCAGACTGTTTCGACCTACCTAGAACGCGCTAAAGCGCGCGCCGCCGCGACAGGACGCGCTTGTGGCGTGACTTTCGAGTGTTTTCCAGGAACGTATAACAACGATCCGTCAAATCCTCGCGGTTCCGCCTCGCTCGTTTTGCGTCAAGTTGAAGAGCCGCCTTTTTTCAGCGGCTTTGATTTCGGCGCGACCGCGGCCGTTGCGCCTGATTTCTCGTATCTGTTTTGCAACGACGCTAACTCCCCGTATTATGGTCAGCGTGTGAATAAGGTCGAACCTCTCGCTGCAGACGGCGCTTCTGACCTTCCGACTTGGAACGTTTACCTCCATTCGAACAACGACGCGAGAATTCAGTTTGGTTCGACGGGACCCTTTTATCCCCTGATTAATGTCGGCGGAGCTTACTACATTGTGAAGATTCCGGGCGTCGAGCTTCCGATTTATACCGCGACGTCGTATAAGATATCTCGCGACCCGATTACGACGATGACTTCTCCCGTCGGGTTGGCGCAGGGAACTGTTGTCGATCTGGAATTTTCCGGGACGGAATCGAGTTTCTTTACTCTTGGTTCTGACGTAACCGTGATGTTTGCTCCGACAGGAGAGGTCGACTATATTCTCGACGCAGGCGAGAAAAAATCGCCCTCCGACACAATTTACTTTTTGACTGGACGCTGGGATCGTATTTCTGCTCTTGGCGTGACAGACGACGGCAACGAGACGCTAGCTGAAGACGGACTTTGGAACTTTGAAGACGGCGCAAGTTTCTGGGTGGCGATCAACCCGCAGACGGGCGTGATCTCGACCGCCGAAGTCAACCAGCCCTTCAATTACGTCCTCGGCGATTTTGACGAGGGCGTCGCCGAGTCGCGAGAATTTGCGCGTTATTCTAAGCGCAACATAGGAGGACGCTGAGATGATAGGAATAACGATTCTGTCTGACAGACGCGCCTCGAAGCGTGGCGAGACGCTCATTGAGATTATGGCGTCGATCATGGTGCTGTCGATCGGACTTGTCGGCGTTCTTGCGGCGATTCCTTTTGGCGGTTTTAGGATGTCGCAGATGACGGAAGCGGATAACTCCGCAGCCGTCGGGCGTAACGCTGTTAGAACAATTCGCGTCAACGGTTGGGCGCGACCTGAGTCTTGGCTGATCAAAAACCCGCAGAACGGTTCCTATGTTTCGAACGCCGGCTCGCTCTTGTATCGAAACGCCGACGTCGATTACATCGATTCTACGGTTCCGTTCCTTCTCGATCCTCTTGGTTCGTTGAATTTTTTTCCATTTTCGACAGTCTTTTCTCCGGCCGGCGGATATTCGACTTCGTTGGTTCATGTCGCGCCAATGCCCCAAGATGAAAACGGCGTTTATCAAACCGCAAATCTTCTTGCGTTGACCAGTTGGTACGACTACCTTTTTTACCAACAGGACGATCTGATTTCCGGCTACTACGCCTCTGAGGACGAAGCGGAATTCCGTCCGCGTGTTGAAACGGAAGAGAAGGCTCTTCTTGACGGCGGTGCTCCGGAGGTTCCCGCTTTTTCGGGGCGGTATTCTTGGATGGCGTTTGTTTATCCGAAATCTAGTGCGGCATATGTCAACGAGAGCCCCTTTTCCAGCGTGACTTCCGCCGATTTCGACGCTGTGGTTTTCCATGATCGAATCGTGGGCGACGAGAAGGCTTTTGCCGCGAAAGTAGACGGATCTGGGTATCAAGGCGGTTCCGTGACGATCGACCTTTCCACCTGTCGCAACAGCGACAACAATGTCGCTAACGGCGTAGACGATTATAACAGAGTACGGGAGCAACTTTCTCAGACTCGTTATATCATGCTTGCCGGTCCCGACGACTTCCCGAAGGCGAGTTCGGCTAGTCCTACTGGCTCCGTCTTTCCGACTGTCGCTCGTTGGTACAAAATAGCGAACTTTGCGAACGTCGACGACGATCACGTCCGTTTGACGCTCATCGGCGCTAATACTCCGGCAAACTGGGCGGACGGCGGCGCTGCTGTCACCGCGATCTTTTATCCCGGCGTGATTGGCGTTTACTCCGGATCGGCGACTTTTTAAGGAACCTTGCGGTCCAGATTGGAATCGAAATTATCGGGCGAGTCTGAGACTCGCCTAGCGCTTGATAGCTCTTTGACGCCGACGTAAACCGCCGCGCGCGTGTCGCGTCTGCGGACGTCGGCGTTGTTTGTTATTTTACCTTACAAGCTGAAGAACGAGCGTCGCGAGAGCGACGAGCGAAGAAATATCGCGCGGTCGCGCGTCTTCTCTTCTTAGGAGAGGAACGCGTCCTGACGCTAAGCGGGAAATCCTGCAGGGAGTCTTGTTATGAAACGTCGAAATGAAACCCGTCGCTCTGGCGTCGTGCTGCTCCTGATCTTGGGGCTTATGGCGATGTTTGCGATTTCGGTGCTCTCGTACATGGTCGTGACCTCGAACATGGCGGAGACGGCTCAGAACGCTCAGAAACTTGACTCCGTCGTCGACGTTCCTCCCGAGAACGATCTCGACGCGGCGCTACGTAATCTTGTGATCGGTTCAAGCAACGGGTCCAATCCGATCGGTCCCTTCAGCATTCTCGAGAATATGTATGGGAACTGGACGGAATATGACCCTTCTAACGACGCGGAAAACATTGCGACTGAATTTACTGCGAGGATTGCGATTTTTCCAAATCTCGGTTACGCTGTTCTGACCCCTTGTACAGATTTCTATAATCATGGTATCCTCCGCGAGCCGGGAGATTTGTCTGATCTCGGTTTGAACGACTATCAGCTACGGGCAGTTTTTACTGCTTATTTTGAGGGATCTGGCAACGTGATGACGTTGTTGGATCTTAAGTCAATCAAAAATAATATTGATGAAGCGAGTGCCGCATGGAATGCCGACGTCGTCAATTCGTCAGCGTACGTTCTCGAGAAGGTCGTGACGGATCCTTCGTCCGCGACATACAGGGGCGCCAGTTCGGCGTCGGGGACGATTTCTTACTGGCTTGACCATTATTACGACTCTCTTACAGAGAATACCGCGAATACGAATTTCTACACCGACTTTGATTTCTGGCACTTCAAAATCGAATTGACTGACGATCTCAAGAAGTTTGTCGATGATTTTTGCGCCGGTTCGCTGGGAATTAACGACTTTAACCAGAATTCGCCGAAGGTCACGGTCCGTTTGAATCGTCCGGCGTTTAGCGGCACGGGCGCCGGCGGATTTGCCGCAGGTTCTCATCATGACGCGACATTCAACCCGGACATGACGTCCAATCCTACTTACGGCGCGTCTGCCGCTCAGATGAATCTTCCTTTTGCGTTCTGGATGAACGCCTCGGCTCCCGATATGTGGCCGTACTATCTCTCCGACAGTTCGGCGCCGAGTTTTCGTTCCTATTGGGCGCATCTTACGGACGTCAACTACGACCCGACCCTTTTCGACGCCGGCGGCGCGTACTATTATACGGCGCCTGATTTCAGTCGAAGTCACTCCGTCTTTAACGGTTACTACGGCGCGCCGGACTCTGTCCGTATGAATCCTTCGTACACGGCGCCTGACGCGAGAACTCAGTTCCTTGCACATTATTTCTTCGACGACGACAACGCTAACGCGAGCGATACGATTCCTTATGCGTCGATTATTCCTTCTTTCCATCGGCCCGGAGCTTTTCAGACTATGAGCGCTCCCAGTCCCTATGGTTCCGGGAACTATCTGGATTTGTATCGTAATACGTATTCCGCGCTTGGCGTGACGAATTCCGAACCGTATATCGCCGCGCTTCTGCGCAAACTTACCCCTCGTCCCCTTCCGATCGATCACTGGAACTTCACGGGCGGCAATCCCGACGTCGCTAATTTCTACTTCCATCATGACGGAGCCGACATGACAGCCGACGAACTGGCGAATACGCTCGGGAACAGCGGTCAGTGGGACGTCGACAACGACAACGACGGCGTTCGCGAAGGAATCTGGATTCCTTCGGGATTGCCGATTCGCTATGACAAAAACGGCACGCCATATGCGACGATGTTTTCTTACACCGTTCTCGACCTTGACGGACGCGTGAATGTGAACGCCGCCGGAAACTGGGATCAGCTTCCGAACAAGATGCGAACGCACTTACGCTACGACGCGGACGGCAATACGTATACAGGAAACGAGCAACCCTATAATTATGTCGACGAACTTGACGACATTTGGACAAACGTCATAAGCGGTTCTGTTTCGATCAATTCTCCCTTTGGCGTTGCGGACAACCTGAACGACACGTTTGGTTGGAACGACGATTTGGGCGACGGAACGGTCATTGCGGAGCGCGGAAGCGGGTTCACGGCTTCGGGCGTTCTCCTTTATGAGGCGATCGCGGCTTCCTTTGGACTGTATAACGACGACGTTGTTCAGACGATCGCGTCGAATCTCCTTTGGCGTCGAAATCTTGAACAGTACAACAATCCGACTGGGAACGTTGATACGACGGATCTTTCTTGGGACGTCAACGGTCTTGTCATGAACGGCGCGGACGCGCCTCAGCCCGGTTGCTTTTACAACGGCGGCGAGTCGGACGATTCGTTGAGCACGCGTTACGAACTCTTTAAGTTCTTCGATCCCGTCAGACTCAAGCCGGAAGCGAGCGAATCGTTTAGCGTCGACGACACGGCGACGCTTGCCGAGGCGAAAATGGTCTTCCCGTGGCGCGGTAAGACGACGCTCTCGATGACGACTCAGGCGAATCTCGCGCCCGCGTTCGATTGGGCGGACACGGCGTTCCGATCCTACGATCCTCTTGGCGCGCAGGTTTATGGATATGCTCCGCGGTATTCAAACAACCCCCAACTTGCGTACCAAAACGTCCTGTCTTGGCAGGATTCGCCCTATTCGTTGCCGATGCTTGAACGTCTCCTGCGTCCTACTGACGCCGACGTGGCGACGCTTCCGAGTCAACTTGTCGACGATCTGCGCCTCAATTCCGATTTTTACGCCGGGTTGCTCCCTGCGGACGGTTCGGGGGTTGTCGCTCCCGCCGACGTTCGCGAAAACATTCGCGACCGCGCTCGCGCGCGTTTGGCGTTTACGACGCTAAGTTCCGACGTGCCTGCCGCCTCCGTCGTCTTCCCGGACAACTTCGAAGACGACAAGGAGATGCGTTACGGAAGCTACGGTTTTGTCGATCTGATTCGCCGTAACGTCGAAAGTGAGTTGAAACGCGTTTTCGAAGTTAAGAATATTTGTCAGAAAGACGTCGACGCCGACGGAAATGAGATCGAAGGGACGAACAGTCTTCTTGAGACCGGTTATAGCGCGGACGTTTTCGCTAAGAAGGTCGACGAGATTACCGCGTATCTCGCCTCGATGCTTCCGAAGGAGATTCTCGCAGGCGAAAAGATCGATCTGAACGCGCTTGCACAGAAGAACTACTGGCTTGACGTCGATTATGACGGAGCCGATTTAGTTCAAGCGGATCGCGCGTTGCACAACGCTGGTCTTGTCAAGAGGATGGAGTACGCTCGCGGGCTCTATCTCGTCGTGATGACGCTTCTCTATGAGGATATGAACGCGCATCGCCTTCACGACGCAAACGACGAGCTTGTCGTCGAATATGTCGACGACGAAGGCAACCCGCAGACAGACGAAAGCGCCAAGCTTTCCGATTATATTGAAGGCTCTTTTGACCTCTTGTCCTTCAAAGGCGACGACAAGAAGAAGGATTTGATGGGACGAGAACTTATGGCGACTCGAATTGCGCAGTGGTGCGTGAACGTCGTCGATTTCTCCGATCCGGACGCTACGATGACGCCCTTCTTCTTTGATCCGACCCCCTTCGACGGGTGGTGGGTTGAGGAATACTCGTGGATCGACGGAACGATCGCCGGCGGCGCCGAGGATACGAATCTCTGGAAAACAGGCGGTTGGGCGGCGAACGCAGACCCTGAGACCGGATTCCTCTTCCCATCGAGCGAGGGACTCCCGACGGAGCAGATGTATGATTTCTTCCTCGACGCGCTCAACGGCAGCGAAGAATACGTGAAGGCGACGAACGCCGTTCACAGCGTCTACTTCAAACCTTTTGAAACGGATCCTGACACGGGCGTGACGACGTATTTCACGTCGAACGAACTCGTCGCCAAATGGGCCTCGAAGAAAATTGAGAAGCTCGAGGACCAGACTTCCGACCTTGGGTTCCGACTCGTTTGGGGAATGGAACGCCCTGACCTTGTCCTAACGGAAACGTTGAATTTCCACGATCTTGGAATTGCCAATACGGAAATCGAAATCGACGGTTCCGAGGGCGTCGGCAACGGTTCTCTGGTTGACGGCGGAGACGAGACCTTCGACCAGGTTCGTCGACCGGAAGGTTCAAGTTATCTTGAATTCTACTGCACGGCGAACCCGAACGTTCCGCAGTCTCGCGAACTTTACGACTATATCGACGGGTCGTGGAAATTACGTCTTACGAAGAAAACGCCGATTTATAAAGATTATACGGAAGACGGCGCGACTGTTCGTGAACTCGAATTTCCGGTTTGGCGTGTCGCTATTAGCGACAGCTCTGATCCTCGTGGCAACAACGTGATTAAAGACGGCATGTCGGACGAAGACAAGAAAAAGGTTCGCAAGTCTTCTGACGCGGCCTACCACAAGGCTCGCAACAGCATTCTTGATTGGCTGACGCCCCATAGGGACGGCGACAAGTACTTCGACGATATTAGCTTCTTCTCGATGCAGCCGCGTCAGTTCCGTAACGCTCCAACCCCGACGGACTCTACTCAGATTACGAATATTGCCAGTCTGAACTTTGATCAAGGGACGACGAACGGCGATGTTAACGAGGCTCCGAAAACGCCTGAAGCCGCAAATTTCTTGAGCCACTGGAAAGATTTCAATCTCCTCGCGTCGAACACGCTTGGCCCTGCGGTTGCCGCGACGTATGACGACGCTCGGTTACGCGAGGTTGAACTCGACCGAATTCTTTGGTTCAACCACCCTGAAGGAGACGGCGGCGCCACCGATTCAGGAAAGAAGTTAGGAACTGCCGGTAAGTTTCCCGACGCTCTCCGCACGTTTGGCAACAAGGCGGACGAAATCGTTTATCTTAAGCCGAATCAGTATTTGATTGTCGGTCCTGAAAAGAAACGTTCGATTGGTTCGGCTGCGGCGAAGTCGGCGAAAAACGATCAGCAGTTCGGTCAGGACCCGAATCCCGACGCCACATACGCGTCTTCATTTATCGATCTTGAGAATCTCCAACTGGAGAATTTAGCGACGATTAACGACGATCAGAAGTATCAGTATATTGAAGCTGTCGCCAATATTGGCGGTCGTGGTTTCAATATCTCCGAGCCTCTGTGGACTTCGAGTAACGTCGATCCTTACTATGCTAATCAAGATTGGAAGATTAAGAACGACGCCGCCTTCTATCCTGGACGGTTGAGTTCTGGCGACGCCGAGGAAAATCTCGGAGTTCGGGATATTCCTTTCGAAATTCCGAACGACTGGGCTAATCGCCATAGCGACGTAGTCTACGACGGTTTTGTTTCCAATTTCTACGATAATCGCGCTAAGAATTTCCCGATTATTAAGGATAAAATCTTTGGTCTCGGCACGGTTCCGGCTTATAAGTCCGCGTTTGTCCAACGCGTCGCCGATCCGAACCGCCCGTATCATCCGGTGATGAATCCGTATATTACCGTCGACTGGAATATGATGGATCTGACCGTTTTCACGGGCGAGGTTGTCGGCGAAACGCTGAGGGATTCGATCGACACTGCGAATAAGAAGCTCTTCTCAAGCGCTACCGGGTATGATTTCAAAGACAGCGAGAATAAGATCAAACTTGATCGAAATCTTGCGATTGGTCTGGACGAAGCCAACAAGACGATTGCCTACAGCGACGCGTTTAGTTCTCGTCAGTGGGGCGCTCAGAGTCAGAAGGCGTTTGCGCCGCGTAGTTCGGACGCGCGACGTCCGAATCCTTGGTCCCGCGCCTTCAGGGCGGAGGGCGACAAGGGCGGACTTGAAGCTCCGACAAAGATCGGCGCCGTCGCCGGGACGCTCGGTCAGTCTCCCGCGCATCCTTATCTGCCGAAGCATACGCTTGGTTCCTTTAACGACCACGGCGATTGGGGACAATGGGCGGACGTGACCGACGCGAACGGGACGACGCGAAGATTTGTCAAGAGCGGCGAGACTCTTCCTGATGGAACGACGGCTTCGAATCCCGGTCCTCTGCAGTACAAGAACCTGAACGCCGAATATCAGTCGGCGACCGGCGATCTTCGCGTCTATCGCGGCGCTCCGCGCAAGCCTTTCGAACACCTCGTTTGGAACGACGCGCCCTTTAGCAACCCGTATGAGCTGACGATGGTCCCCGCGAGCGCTCCGGGACGATTTGGACTTGAGTTCAATCGCCGCGGCGACGACGGCATGAACCTGAAATCTCTCTACAAGGTCGATTCCGATAAGAAAGGGTCTCTTGGTTCATATGGTTTCTACGGCTTTGACGATTGGTATACCGAAGCCAATATCAAGCAGGAGAAGCACACGTCGGGAGGCGGCGGAGGCGTTCCGGAGACCGTTACCTACGAGAAGGATAACGAACTTGAGAAGCTTCAAAAGAAGAACGCCGGCAATGTCGGCGCATATCTTAACTTCTTTGTAAGCTCTAAGAAACCGGGCGAAACGCTTAATCTCGTGAATTTGCTCGATTTGGTGCGGACGCCGTCCTACTACCTTGGCGCGAGAAAACTTGCCGGAGTCAAGTCTAACGGCGACTATATTACCGACGAGTTCGGCAATACGGAGATCTATTCTGCTCATCGCGATCCTGGAAAGGTCAATATCAACACGCTGTCGAAGCCCGTATGGCACTCGCTTGTCAATACGACGGATCGTTTCCGTGAAGAAGATCGACTTCCCGGAACCCCGTGGGACGAGTTCATTGGTTCCCGTTTCCCGTTCGAGTCTATCGACGACGACGGCGACGGCGAGATCGACCGGACAGGCGATCTGCCCTTCACATACTTCCAGCCTGCGTATACGACGCCGCTGTGGGTTCAGCTTGACGGGTCGACCGCGCCGATCGGGACTTATTCCACGTTGCTCGCGCAACAGGATCTTGATACGAACGACGAGTCTAGTGTTGAAGAAGAACCGTTGTTTGACAACGTTCGTCAACGTTACGCGGAAGACTCCTCAGGCAACGTCGTCTATAGCTACCGTTATAAGACGACCGACGCCGATGGAAACGAGGTAACGCAAACCGACACGACGACCGATTTGACTTGGCTTCAGGACAATCTCCTGACTACGTTGGACGACGGAACAGTCACGGGAACTGTCGTCGATTACGAGGAGATTACAACGCCGCGTCGCGGCAACCTCTTCGACGCGACGGCTGAGATGCAGCGTCTTTCCGGTCTGACGACGACGCGTTCGAACGTCTTTGCGGCATGGGTTACGGTCGGCTACTTTGAGGTCGAACGGTGCCGTCCTGGCGTCAATATGCCGGCGATCGATCCTGACGGCAATCCGCTTACGACGGCTATGCTGACGGATCCGACCTACAAGTGGTATCACTACTACCAAGCGATCTATCCGGACGGGTATACGTACGGCAAAGAACTTGGCGAAGAGTTTGGCGAGACGAAGCGTCATCGCGGGTTCTCGATCATCGACCGTTCGATTCCTGTCGACTTCCGACGCGGCAATTCGGTGAACTACGAGGACGTGATCCTGCTCAAACGCGTTATCGAATAACGCGAGGCGTTCTTCGTAAAGCCTGAAATAACGCACGGGCGGGGAGTCGCGACGATTTCCCGCCCGCGCTTTTTCCCGCTCCGGACGTCTCCGAGCGTCCCCCGTTGCTTTTTCGTCGCGGGAAGGGTATAGTGAAGGGGAGAGAGGAGGGCGTCGTCGTCTCCTTTTGATTACTTCAACGTTTCGTCTATTCGGAACCTTATAATCACTGGGGAAACGACGCGTCGTATTCCTCGGCAGAAGAGAGAACTTTCATGACGGACAACCAGGGCGCTAATCGCGAATATAAAGATCGACTCTTCAAATTCATCTTCGGCAACCCGGAGAAGAAGGAATGGACGCTAAGTCTTTACAACGCCATAAGCGGCCAACGCGAGGGCGTTGGATCCCAATACGCGCCTTTTTCCCGTTTTCCTTGGTCTACGCGAACACGGCGCGGAACTCTGGCGCGGCGCTCGTTGGCGCCGCAGGCTTGGTCTGTTTGATTATTATTTCCTCCGTGACGCTTGAAAACGCGCGACGTCCATATGACGATATTTTTTTATCGCTCCAGACGTCGCCGCCAACGAGCGGCGACCTAGAGTTTCGCGCCCGGCGTGCCATGATTTCCGAGCGCGATTTAAAGGCGCGTAACGG
>Ga0310695_10013640_pt1 | contig 11122 bp, 7 predicted proteins | sample RumenRJG_04DNA_FD_203882 | JGI IMG/M metagenome (GOLD analysis project Ga0310695, IMG submission 203882) | Bovine rumen microbial communities from Lethbridge, Alberta, Canada - RJG_04 (v2) (version 2) | ecosystem: Host-associated > Mammals > Digestive system > Stomach > Rumen | place: Canada... | reverse complement strand
CGGAAGCCCGGCAAACCGGTAAAGAACAGGGAGATCGAGCTCATCCTTGACAGGGATGAGGCCGAGGCACAGCTGGCTATATACCGGCAAAAGCATCAGGTCGCCCGGGAGCGCCTTTTGAGGGAACTTATGGAGGTGCCCAGACAGCCTTACAGTCTGGTCCTTAACAAGCTTCACATTACCGCTCCGGTCATCCGTGCGATGTCGTCCGCCGGTGTGATCCGCGTGACGGAAGAGGAGACCTTTCGCAATCCGGTTCAGTTTCACGAGTCACACGGTGCCGGAAGAGAGCTGAGTGAGAGCCAGAAGGCCATCGTGGACGGCGTACTTGCGGACTACGACGCAATGCACGGCAGAGGCGGCGAGGGCGCGCAGAACGTATGCCCGGTGAGTCTGATCCACGGGATCACCGGAAGCGGAAAGACAGAAGTCTACATCGCGATCATCCGCGGCATTGTTGAGCGCGGTGGGAAGGCGATCATGCTGATCCCAGAGATCGCCCTGACCTATCAGACACTGATGCGGTTCTATCGATATTTTGGCGACCGGGTGTCGGTGATGAACTCCTCTCTCTCAGAGAGCGAGAAGGCGGATCAGTGGGAGCGCGCAAGACGAGGGGAGATCGATGTCATGATCGGGCCGCGGAGCGCACTGTTCACGCCCTTTGGGAATCTCGGCGTCATCGTCATGGACGAGGAGCACGAGACCAGCTACAAGAACGAATCGATGCCAAAATATCATGCGCGCGAGGTGGCACAGCAGATCGCTGTGATGAAAAAAGCATGCCTGGTGCTGGGAAGCGCGACGCCGTCGCTGGAGTCCTATTACAGAGCAAAGAGCGGTCTGTACCGTCTCTATACGCTCAGGGAGCGTCTGACGGGAGGTACGCTCCCCGATGTGGAGATCACGGACCTGAGGGACGAGCTTCGCAGCGGCAACAGGTCGATCCTCTCAAGGAAACTGCAGGAGCTTCTGGAAGACAGGCTAAAGAAGGGAGAGCAGTCGATCCTCTTTCTGAACCGCCGCGGCATGGCGGGATTTGTCTTGTGCCGCTCCTGCGGGACAGTCATCAAATGTCCGCACTGCGACGTGTCGATGTCACTGCACAGGAGCGGGAAACTGGTCTGCCACTACTGTGGTTACGAGAGGATGAATGTCAGGGAGTGTCCGGAGTGCGGATCTCCCTACATCTCGGGTCTGAGAGCGGGCACGGAACAAATTGAAGAGCATCTGAAAATGCGGTATCCCGGGGCAAGAGTGCTGCGCCTGGATGCTGATACGACAGCCCGCAAGGGCAGCTATGACAGAATCCTGTCCGCTTTCGCCAACCGGGAGGCGGATATTCTGGTGGGCACGCAGATGATCGTGAAGGGACACGATTTTCCGGGCGTGACGCTTGTCGGCATTCTTCTTGCGGATATGTCGCTGCATGCCGGCGATTACAGGTCGTCGGAGAGGACTTTTCAGCTGCTGACGCAGGCTGCCGGCAGAGCAGGGCGGGGAGATATACCCGGGAGTGTAGTGATCCAGACCTACCAGCCGGAGAACTACGCGGTACAATACGCAGCAGCGCAGGACTACGAGGGATTCTTCGATGAGGAGATGAGATACCGTTCCCTTCTGATGTATCCTCCGGCAGCCCACATGCTGTGCGTGCAGCTGCAGTCCGAATCGGAAGAGAGGGCCGAGACACTGTCGGGACAGCTCCGTGAACTCTTTAAAAGGGATGATCCGGAAGCATTCGTGATCGGGCCCGCGCAGGCATCGCTCACAAAGATTCGGGACCAGTACCGTTATGTGCTCTATGTCAAGGACGAAAACTATGATAAACTGGTGAGATGCAAAGACCGCGCCGAGGCATTTGCGGCCTATCTTAAAAAGATCGGCAAAGATCCCATGGTGCAGGTCCAATTTGATTTTGATCCGGTGAACCCGTTCTGAGACGGTTCCGGTGTCAGTAAATAAAGGAAAGGCGGTAAAGAGATGTCACTTAGAACGATCCGGGAACTGGGAGACCCGGTACTCGAAAAGAGAGCAAAAGAAATCAAAGAGATCACACCCAAGATCAGTAAACTGATCGAGGATATGAAGGAGACGATGTACGAGGCGGACGGCGTCGGACTCGCGGCTCCCCAGGTCGGTATGCTCAAGAGACTTGTGGTGATCGATGTCAGCGCGGAGCAGGACCAGCCGCTGGTCATGATCAATCCGCAGATCATCGAGAGTGACGGCGAGCAGTTCGGCTGGGAGGGGTGTCTCTCGGTTCCCGGCAAGAGCGGACAGGTGAAAAGACCCATGCATGTCGTCGCCAAGGCTTTCAATGAGAATATGGAAGAGTATACCATAGAAGGAGAAGGGCTTTTGGCGAGAGCGATCTGCCATGAGCTGGATCATCTCGAAGGACATATGTACGTGGAACTGGTGGAGGGAAAACTCTACACCAACGAGGAGCTGGACGAGCTGCTGGCGCAGGAAGAGGCGGAAGCGGCCAAAGATGCGGAGTCCGAAAGCGGACAGAAGTAAGTCATACGGAGGAACAGGGATTGAAGATCGTATTTATGGGAACACCGGATCTGGCGGCGCAAGTGCTGGAGACAATGATGAAAAACGGCTGCGAAGTAACCCTTGCGGTGACACAGCCCGACAGACCGAAAGGCCGCGGAAGAGGCGTCATAAAGACGCCGGTCCACGTCTGTGCCGATCAGTGGGGGATCCCTGTCTTTTCACCGGTCAAGGTCAAAGATCCCGAGGCAGTGCAGCGGCTGCGCGAGGAGTCACCGGACCTGATCGTGGTGGCTGCCTTCGGCCAAATCTTAAGCAAAGAGATCCTTGAACTTCCGCGGCTCGGCTGCGTGAATGTCCACGCGTCGCTCCTGCCCAAATACAGAGGCGCCGCACCGATTCAGTGGGCTGTGATCGACGGTGAAGAAAAGAGCGGAGTGACCATCATGCAGATGGATGAGGGTCTGGATACAGGAGATATCCTGATGCAGGAGGAGATCACGCTGGATCCGGAGGAGACCGGAGAGAGCCTCTATAACAAGATGGCCTCGCTGGGCGGCGAACTGCTCGTGAAGGCGCTTCCTCTGATCGAACAGGGCGCTCTGACCCCGATCAAGCAAAACGATGAGTTCTCCACTTATGCTTCTATGCTCAAAAAAGAGATGGGCAATATTGACTGGAATCTGCCGGCAGTGAAGATCGAGCGTCTGGTGAGAGGACTCAACAGCTGGCCGGGCGCTTACACGTTCATGAACGGGAAGATGCTCAAGATCTGGGCCTCAGCCGTGTGCGCGACAGATACGGACAGCGATGCCCTCAGCACCGGCAAGGCACCGGCTCCTGCCGGACTTAAAAGCGGTGAACCGGGAACGGTGGCCGGCACAGACAAGCAGTATATTTACGTGAACTGCGGCGACGGCATCCTTGCGCTTAAAGAGGTTCAATACGAGGGCAAGAAGAGAATGAGCACACAGGCTTTCCTGCTGGGCACAAAGGCAGAGACCGGACTCAGACTGACAAGGGAGCGCTGATTTGAAGAGGACAGATGAGAGAGAAGCGGTCCTGGAGATCCTGGCAAAGATCCGTGAGGACGGCACATACAGCCACATAGCGGTCAAAGAAGTGCTGGACCGGTGCGAGCGGGAAGGCATGGACCGCAGACAGAGAGCTTTTGCCAAGAGACTGGCGGAAGGCGTCACGGAGCGAAGGATCGAACTGGACGATATCATCAGGAGATATACAAAAAAAGGTGTCCGGATCAGACCTGTGATCCGCGATATACTTCGTATGGGGATCTTCCAGATCCTGTATATGGACGCAGTCCCGGACCCGGCCGCCTGCAATGAGGCGGTAAAACTGACCAAGGCCATGGGCAAAAAAGAGCTGGCCGGATTTGTGAACGGCATCCTGCGCACGGTCGTCAGGGAAAAAGGAAAAATCCAGGAAATGCACGACAGCGGCAGCATCAGGGGGACCGGCTTCACGAAAAGCTCGGACAGACCGGACAGTCCTGCCGAAAAATCCCGCAGATATTCCATGCCGGAATGGATCATACGCATGTGGGAAGAACAGCTGGGTGCCGAGGAGACGGAAAAGCTTCTGGCCGCCCTTTTGGAGATCCGTCCTGTTGTGATCCGATTCGATGACCGGTGCAGCTGCGAGAGGAGAGAACAGGTCCTCGCGCAGATGAAAGAGATGGGGGTAACGGTGCAGAGCGGCCGTTTCCTGCCTTATTGCCGGGAATTGACGGGAACGGACAGCATATCGGCGCTTCCCGGATACAGGGAAGGGCTTTGGACCGTACAGGACGAGAGTTCCATGATGGTCGCGGAAGCGGCAGGGCTGTCGGGAGGAGAGAACGTTCTGGATATCTGCGCGGCGCCGGGCGGCAAATCCATGCACTGCGCATCAAAGCTCATATCCACGGGAAAGCCCGGTCACGTACATGCTTTTGACCTGAGCAAAGGAAAAGTCGCCCTGATCGAAAAGAATGTGAGGAGAATGCACCTGACAAACGTCACCGCGGCGCAGCGGGATGCGCTCATGCCGATCCCTGATGAGGAGAAAGAGACGGCCGATGTGCTTCTGTGCGACCTGCCCTGTTCGGGACTGGGCGTCATAGGACGCAAACGCGATATCAAATATCATGTCACTCCGGAGCAGCTGGAGGAGCTCTCGGATCTGCAAAAGCGGATCCTGCGAGGCGCAGTGTCTTACCTGAAAGAGGGCGGAGTCCTGATCTACAGCACCTGCACCGTCAACCGGGGAGAGAACGAACAGATCGCGGCGTTCATCGAGGAGGAGCTGGGACTGATGCCTGACCCTCTGGCGCCTTATTTGCCTAAGGAGCTGGTGAGCGAGCGGCCGGATACCCATCAGCTGCAGCTTTTGCCGCATGTACACGGAACAGACGGATTCTATCTCGCAAGATTTGTGAAGAGACATTAATACATATGCAGAAAACATCTGAAATGACAAGAGATATCAAATCGATGACAAAAGAGGAGCTGACGGCGCTCATGAAAGAGCAGGGCTTTCCTGCCTTCAGAGCCGCGCAGCTCTACCGGTGGATGCACGTTCAGCTGGCTCGGGATTATGCACAGATGACCAATATCCCCAAACAGATGGCACAAAAACTGGCTGTCGAGTATCCGCTCACGTCAGTGCGCCTGATCGACCGACAGGTCTCCAAACTGGACGGGACAGAGAAATATCTGTTTGCCATGGGAGACGATTCCCTTGTCGAGAGCGTGTTCATGCGCTATAAGTTCGGGAACAGCGTGTGCATCTCCTCCCAGGTAGGCTGCAGAATGGGATGCAGGTTCTGCGCGTCCACGCTGGACGGACTGTACAGGAATCTTGCGCCTTCCGAGATGCTCGAGCAGATCTATGAGATCCGGCGCGTGACAGGCGAACGCATATCCCACGTCGTGGTGATGGGGACCGGCGAACCGCTGGACAACTATGACAATCTTGTGCGTTTCCTTCGTCTTTTGACCGATGAGAACGGACTTAATATAAGCCAGCGCAGCGTGACGGTATCTACATGCGGGATCGTTCCCCGCATCTATGACCTGGCCAAAGAGAAACTATCGATCACACTCGCCTTGTCTCTTCACGCGGTGACGGACGAAAAGAGAAGGCAGATCATGCCGATCGCGAATGTATATACGATCGCGGAGCTCATGGATGCCGCCGGGTACTATTTTGACATGACAGGCCGACAGGTGACATTTGAGTACAGCCTGATCCGGGACGTCAACGACTCGGAGCAGGACGCTGCGATGCTGGCAGAATTGGCGCGGCCCCTGAAAGCGCATATCAACCTGATCCCCGTCAATCCGGTGAAGGAGCGCGGGTACAAACAGACCGCAGATGAGGGAGTGCGTTCCTTTCAGAAAAAACTTGAAAAAAGCGGTATAAATGTTAGTATTAGGAGAGTATTAGGCAGAGATATTGACGGTGCCTGCGGTCAGCTGCGTCACAGGCATCTTTCCGATCGTTCACGTAGTTCCCAACCCGATTATGCAGGAGAGTGAGAAATGCCGCAGTCTTTTTCTATAACCGATAAAGGTCTGAGAAGAGAGATGAATCAGGATTTTATTTTTTCCAGTGACATACCGCTGGGAGAATTGTCGTGCCTTTATCTTGTCGCGGACGGAATGGGAGGCCATCAGGCCGGAGAGTATGCGTCGAAGTATACGGTTGAGACCGTCGCGGAGGTAGTAGGCGGAGGTGCCCTTCCCAAGGGAACGGGTGCGGAAAAGATCCTCGCAGAGGCTTTTCGCGCCGCCAACGCCAGGATCCGCCATGACAGCGCCAGATACAGAGAGCTTTACGGCATGGGGACCACACTCGTGGCCTGCACGGTAGAAGGGGACACCCTTGTCGCGGCCAATGTCGGGGACAGCAGGCTCTATGTATTTCATGGCGGCCGTTTGAGGCAGGTCACGGTGGACCATTCTCTTGTGGAAGAGATGGTCCGGGCAGGAACGCTGGAAAGGGAGTACGCGAGGACGCATCCGGAGAGGAACGTGATCACCCGGGCAGTCGGTGTGGAAGATGAACTGCGGGTGGATTTTTTCAGGGTCCCTCTGTCAGAATGCGGTATTGTACTTATGTGCTCGGACGGCCTTACAACTATGCTGGAGGACAGCGAGATCGAGGATATTCTCCAAAGAGACATCACTTTGGAACAAAAGGCCGGAATTCTTGTTTCACGCGCCAATCGTGCAGGCGGCAAAGATAACATTTCTGTGATTCTCATTGACACTTCCCCTCTTACAGGCGCAGCGGAATAGTATTGCTGTAAGCAGGCAGTTCCGCATGGAAGGACGTGGGAGTGGAGGAATATTATGATAAAAATCGGTATGTTGATCGCAGACCGCTATGAGATCCTTGAAAAGGTCGGCACCGGCGGTATGGCTGATGTATATAAATCAAAAGATCACACACTTAACCGCTATGTGGCGGTAAAAGTCCTGAAGCAGGAGTTTTCGGAAAACGCAAATTTTGTATCGAAATTCCGTGTGGAAGCGCAGGCGGCAGCGGGACTTATGCATCCCAATATCGTCAATGTCTATGACGTAGGCGAAGAAAAAGGGATCTACTACATTGTGATGGAACTCGTTGACGGCATTACACTCAAGAACTATATCGCCAAGAGAGGGCGCCTTGGGTATAAAGAGGCCGTCTCCATCGCGCTGCAGGTCTCCATGGGACTGGAAGCAGCGCACAGAAATCACATAATCCACAGAGACATCAAGCCTCAGAATATCATTATCTCGCGTGACGGGAAGGTCAAGGTCACAGATTTCGGAATTGCCAAAGCCGCGACCAGTGACACCATCACGTCCAATGTGATGGGATCCGTTCACTACACTTCACCGGAGCAGGCCCGCGGCGGTTTCAGCGATGAAAAGAGTGACGTATACTCTCTTGGCGTGACGCTCTATGAAATGCTCACGGGAGAAGTACCCTTTGACGGAGAGACAACGGTGGCGATCGCGATCCGCCATATTCAGGAGGCAATGCCCTCTCCCAAAAAGCTCAACCCGGATATTCCTTACAGCGTCGACCAGATCGTGCTCAAGTGCTGTGAGAAGAGCCCTGACAGGCGCTATCAGAACATGCAGGAGCTGGCGGTGGACCTCAAGAGGTCGATCAGCGACCCGGACGGTGATTTCGTCAAGCGGTATGATCCCAACGACATGGGGCATACCAAGGCACTTACGGAAGAAGAAAAGCGGCTGATCAAAAAGGGAACACAGGGCAAGGCCGCGGCAGAGATCGTGTCAGATGAGATCGGAGGCCAGAATACCGGCCGCAAGAACCAGCGGGCGGCCAGACATGAAAGAGAACAGGATTTTGTCGATCCGGACGATCCTGACGATGATTTTTCCGACGATTACGAGGAAGAAGAGGAAGAGATCGAGAACTCGATGGACAGGATCGCGAGGGTATTGACGGTGATCGCGGTCGTGATCATCGGTGTGATCCTCGTGCTGATCATCGGCGGCAGGATGGGACTGCTCCCGTTCGGCGGCAAAGTGGACAGACCCGGCATCAATGGCCAGGAAGAAATGGTCGTCATGCCGAAAGTGGTGGGCAAGGACGTATCCGCAGCGAGATCCGCTCTTGTCAAACAGGGACTGATCCCTGAACTTACATATGAGGAGTCGGATAAGTATACCGTCGGCATCGTCATGAGGGCGAGCGTGGAAGAGGGAACTGAGATCCCGGTCGGCACGACAGTCGTCCTGACGGTCTGCGGAAACAGCGGGACCAGGATCCCGAATGTAGTGGGACTGACCAAGGAAGAAGCCGTTGAACTGCTGACACAGGCAGGGTTTAATGTGAATATCTCGGAGGTCAGCAGCGATGAAGTGGACAAAGGCATCGTGATCAGCCAGGATCCCGAAGGCGATGTGCAGGCGGAGGAAGGCAGCTATGTCACGATCGAAGTCAGCAAGGGACCCGATCTGTCCGGCAAGACAGAGATGCCCAATCTGATCGGCATGACGGAGCAGGAGGCGCGCAATACGCTCAATGCCTTCGGCCTCAAAGCGGGCAATGTGAGAACGATCATCGATTCGGATCCGGAAAACAGGGGACTGGTCATCTCCCAGGATATCCCCGCAGGTGAATTGATCGATGAGGGAACGGCGGTCAATTTTGACATCGCAGGACAGCAGACATACAGCTACTCGGCGGATATTTCCGCACCGACGAGCAGTGAAGACCCGGATTATAAACCGGGAACTTCCGTGCATCTCGTGATCGTCACGGAAGACGACCAGAAGCTTCTGGATACGACGACGTCTGCATTCCCTTACAGAATGGGATGCACCGGGATCACCTCCGAGTACGGTACTCTGACCATGACTTATGAAGTCACGATCCTGGAGACGATCGAAGAGGAGGTGGACGATGACCAGACCGGTGAAGGCGCTGACATTTCCGAAGACACAGCGACTGACGATACCGGAAACGCGGCATCACAGGAAGGCGGAGAAAAGAAGACTCAGACGAGGACTGTTGAGAGAACAGAGGAGAGGACTATAACAAGAGATCTCACCTTTACTCCGGAGAACTGAGCGTGATGCATAGGCTGTGCGGGGGCATCAGAATGTGTAATGTGCGATGAAGAAAGGTAAGATCATAAAGAGCATTGCCGGGTTCTACGAGGTGCACACCGGCGAAAACATATACCGCTGCAGGGCAAGGGGCGTCTTTCGCGCACTCGGAGTCAAACCGCTTGTCGGGGACGATGTGGAGATCGAAGTGACGGATACGGTCAGCGTTCCGATGGAAGGCAATGTGATCCGGCTCCTTCCCCGCAAAAACGAGCTTGTAAGACCCAATGTGGCCAATGTGGACCAGGCACTGCTGATATTTGCCATCACGCATCCGGCGCCCAGCTACAATATGCTGGACCGCTTTCTGATCACAATGAGCAAGAGGGATCTGCCCGCTGTTCTTTGCTTCAACAAGCAGGACCTGGCGACAGAGGAAGAGATCCGGGAACTGCGTGAGACTTATGAGGCATGCGGATGCATCGTGCTGTTCGTGAGTGTGCTCTCTCCCGATACTCTGACACAGCTCAAAGAGATCCTGAGGGGAAAGACAACTGTTCTGACAGGCCCAAGCGGTGTAGGAAAATCGACACTGATCAATACGATCTGTCCGGGAGCCCGCATGGAGACCGGTGAGCTGAGCCGCAAGATCAGCCGGGGAAGAAACACAACGAGACATGTGGAGCTTTTGGCCGGCGAGGAGGAGACATTCCTTGTCGATACACCCGGCTTTACATCTTTGTATTTGATGGACATCAAAGCGGAGGAACTCAGATACTACTATCCCGAGTTTTCGGAGTATGAAGGAAAGTGCCGCTTTGACGGCTGTGTCCATAGGAAAGAGCCCGGCTGCGCAGTACGAAAAGCGCTGGAAGAAGGAAAGATCAGCAGGATCCGCTACGGGAACTACTGTGAACTGTTCGATGAGTTAAAGAACAGAAAAGAGGACTATTCGTCCAAAAAGACCGGAAGATTGAGCAAGTAGATATTTTGGATCATTCATCTGCCGCACTGAGAAATCACGATTTCCGGTGCGGCTGTTATGCATTTGAATTGAGACAGCTGCTGAATACATGCAGGCACATCTGAGCGCATGTGAGCATATCATTTGGGGAGGTGCAGGATGAAGAGTCATGACGCAATGACAGATTATGAGAAATCGCCGATGACCGAAGAACCCAAAGGAAAGAATCTGTGGATCATCATCTTCATTATGGCCGTTTCAATCTCAGCTGCAGTGTATATGCTCCTGAGTGCGAAGGGTTCGGTCACAGATCATCAAAGTCAAAATCAAGAGCCTTCTCAAAACACAGAGCATAATAAAGACCGGAGCGAGTCCACAACGGTCGAATTTAAGGATCCTGCACTGGAGAAGGAGATCTGCCGTGCAATGGGCGTCTCGGGACGACCGGTCACAAAGAAAGAAGCCGCGAAAGTGAAAGTCTTGAACCTTGCCCACGAGGGAGACGAACACGGTGATATATCGGATCTGACCGGATTGTCCTGTTTTACCAAGCTCGAAGAGCTGGATCTTTCCAATAACAAAATAACAGATGTGAGTGAACTCAGTGAGATGAAGCATCTGAAAAAACTGCATCTGGAGGGCAATCAGATCAGCGAGGTGAAGCCTTTGGCATCGCTTAACAGCCTGAAGCTCCTGGATCTGGAAGGCAACAAAATCTCCAACATCTACGTGCTTAAAGACCTGAAGGGACTGACTGTATTTGATATCCGCAACAATTATGTTGCAGATATCAGTATCATAGCCGATATGAAGAACATGGAACAGCTGTATATCCGCAATAACTATATTACGGACATCACGCCGCTGGAAGGGCTCCGGAAAGTGACCTACCTGAGCATGGGCGATAACAGTATTGAGGATATCAGTCCAATCAGGAATATGAAGAAGCTGACGCATCTGATCATCTGCGGCAACGGTCTGAGAGATATCAGTGTGATCAAAGAACTTCCCAACCTGGTCTATATTGAGATACAGGGCAATAAGATCAAGGACTACTCACCGCTCAAGTCCCTGCCCAAGG
>Ga0310695_10013639_pt1 | contig 11123 bp, 7 predicted proteins | sample RumenRJG_04DNA_FD_203882 | JGI IMG/M metagenome (GOLD analysis project Ga0310695, IMG submission 203882) | Bovine rumen microbial communities from Lethbridge, Alberta, Canada - RJG_04 (v2) (version 2) | ecosystem: Host-associated > Mammals > Digestive system > Stomach > Rumen | place: Canada... | reverse complement strand
ACAATTTCCGCCAGAGTTCAATTCAGGACATTATGAAGATTCTTCGTGGCGAAGGCGTTGAAGTAGTTATTTATGAACCAACTCTTACAGCAGATGATTTTGAGCATTTCCGTGTTGAGCACAATTTACAAGTCTTCAAAACTAGCAGCGATGTAATTCTTGCAAACCGCATGGCAGATGATCTCCAGGATTGCAAAGATAAAGTTTACACTCGAGATTTGTTTACCAGAGATTAAAGAGACTAATATGAAAATCAAAGATTTTTTTGATATTAAGCTTTTAAAATTTCTGATTGTCGGCGTAATCAATACTCTTGTTGGAGCCGGAGCAATGTTCCTGCTTTATAATCTTGCTCACTGTAACTACTGGTTTTCTTCTGCCTGTAATTATATTGCAGGTGGCATTTGCAGCTATTTGTTAAATAAGTTTTTTACTTTTAAGAATCATGAGAAAAGCTTTAAGCAGATAATACAATTTGTTCTTTTACTTGTAATATGTTACTTAATTGCTTACATTGGCGCTAAATACCTTATTTACTGGATTCTTGCAGATAAATCGGTTCAATTTAAGGATAATGTTGCAATGCTTACAGGTGAAGTATTGTATACTGTTATTAATTATCTTGGGCAGAGACTGGTAGTATTTAAGTATACTAATTCTAACATTAATGAGTTTTCAAATTTTAATATTGAAGAACAAAAACATCTTTTAGATTTCCATGCGGACGATTATGGAATTTCCAAAAACTCTTGTAACGATATATTAAAACTTATCTCAGCCGAACTTTTAGATAGCATCAGCATTCTTCCTAATATGTCGACTTTTGACTATGCGGTTAAAGAGTTTCTATCTTTAAACAGTAATAAACCTCTTGTTACAATTCATATAAACCTTATGGAAGGTCACTGTTGCGCTCCGATTGAAAGTATTCCAGATTTAGTAAATGATAAAGGATATTTCAAAATCAGCTGGGGCACACTATTTAAATGGAATTACAATCCCTTTATAAAAAAACGAATAAAAAAGCAACTCATAACAGAATTTACAGCACAAACCGAAAAATGCATTAACTCTGGAATTATATCTAAAGAAAATCTGCGTTTTGACAGTCATCAGCATACACATATGATACCACTTGTTTTTAATGCATTACTCGAAACATGTAGAATTCTAGATTCTAAAGGATATAAAACAACATTTATTCGCAATACACAGGACCCGATTTTGTTTTATTATTCTTCTTCTCAAGCACAAAAAGTAATTCGAAAGACATTTGAGAAAATCAACATAATCAAATGCCTGATTCTTAATCATTATTCAAAACATGTTCAAAAAGAATTAAAAAAGCTTTCTCTGCCTGTCTCTTACCTTTGTGGAGTTTTTTTCAGCGGACATATGGATTATGAAAGATTGGAAACAGTATTACCATATTACTGTTCAATGGCAGAAAAACAACAAAGGAAAATTGAACTTCTTTTTCATCCGGGAACAGTTCTTGAAAATGAAATTTCAGAAGAATTTATAAAAGCGGATTTCAATATTTTTCATCTTTCAAAAGGAAGAGAAATCGAATATACTTCTATAAATAAACTAAACAATCATACAGGTAATTGAAATGGATAAGATTTCACTTATTGTTCCATGCTATAATGAAGAATCAAATATCGTCCCTTTTCATTCTGCAATTTTAGAGACATTTAAATCTATTCCTGGTGCAGATTTCGAATTACTTTTTATAAATGACGGTTCAAAGGATTCAACATTTGAAAAAATTGAAGAACTTCATAAGCAGGATAAAAGAGTAAAATGTGTTTCTTTTGCACGAAATTTTGGTAAAGAAGCAGCTCTGTTTGCAGGAATCAGAAATGTAACTGGTGACTGTGCTGTAATTCTTGATGCAGATCTTCAACACCCACCTGCTGTAATTATAGAAATGTATTCAAAATGGAAAGAAGGCTTTGAAGTTATTGAAGGTGTAAAAACAGATAGAGGCAAAGAAGGCCTTCTTCATAAGCTTTTTACAAAGATTTTTTATGGATTAATCAGCCGTGCCGTTGGAATGGATATGAAAAATTCCAGTGACTATAAACTGCTGGATAAAAAAGTTGTTGCCGAACTTGCAGCCTTAAAAGAGCGTAATACATTTTTCCGTGCCCTATCCTTTTGGGTAGGTTTCAAAAAAACTACTGTTTATTATGAAGTTGCAGAAAGAGCAAATGGAATTTCAAAATGGTCTACAAAATCTCTTATAAAATATGCAATCAATAACGTAATCTGCTTTAGTTATGCCCCACTCCATATCGTAACAGTTCTTGGTATTATTTTCCTGCTCTTCGGACTTGGAATCACTATTGATGCCGTTATTTCATATTTTAATGGTGTTTCAACAGATGGATTCCCAACACTCGTTATACTTCTTCTTCTTGGATTCGGTGCAATCATGTTGAGTCTGGGAGTAATTGGAGTTTATATCGCACAGATTTATGATGAAATAAAAGGTAGACCACAATATATCATAGGGAAAAAATTAGATTAGAAAAATCTTATTAATCATATGAATCTATTAAGGAACAGAAATGAAAAAATCAATTAAATTATCTTTTATAATAATTTCAGCTATTGCTATTTTATGTCTTTCATTAGCATATATACCCTTTTTTCAAAATTTTGCAGTTTCAACTGTAGAACGATTAAAGAATGATGATATTAATGATATTTTCTGGAAACAGCAGATGTTTGCTTTTGCATCACTGGGTATTCTTTTTTTACTAATTTTAAATAGTATACTTTTTACTAAAACAGGAAAAAAACTGTTTGAAGATTTTATCAACTCAATAAGAAATATCTTTTTATTTTATGTGGCTTATACCTTTTTGGTTATTGTTCAATTATTCGGGCTAATTTCTGGAATATTGCAAATGATGATTTAGCAAGACAATTGGAAGGATGTAGAGACTGGGTAAATTTCTATCGTTACATTTCCGAATTTGGTTCTATTTTCCTTCACACCTCAAAGCTTATTTTCGACATTGCTCCATTAACTCAGTTTATAGCATTATTTTTTATCGCATTAGCCTCTTTTTTCACAATTTCTATTTTTTCAGATAATAATTTTTCTATAAAACTTACTATAGCTTCATTACCAATTGGTCTATTTCCATATTTTCTATCCAATTATGCATATCGATATGATTCACCTTATATGGCATTTTCCCTTTGTGTATGTATTATTCCTTTCTTGTTTTATAAAGATTTTACAAATTATATTATAAGTTCTATTTTGTGTCTTTTTTTAATGTGTATTTCTTATCAGGCTTCCAGCGGAATATATATATTCATGGCTGTTTTAGTTTTCTTAAAAATGTTATTACTTGAAAAAAAAGACAGCAAAACACTTTTTAAGTTTACATTAACTAGTATCATTTGTTATGCCTTTACCCTTTTGTTTTTCTCATTTTTATTTATGGAACCAAATGATGGTGGTACTTATGTAGATGAATCAATGAATCTTTCCAGATTTATTCCAAATACAATAACTTATATTTCAACCTTGTATAATGGTTTAGGAAAAAGTTCAATATTAATATTTTCTATCTTAATTATTTTTTCCTTTATTTTTGCCTGCACAAAGGTCTCTTTAATTAACAAGATAACTACTTTTTTTGTAGTTTCCTTTGCATCAATTTTTTGTGTCTGTTTATCATTCGGCTCTTATCTTGCCCTGGCAAGACCTGAATTTATTCCAAGAGCCTGTGTTGGAATTGGAGTATTGATTGGTTCTATTTCAGTATTCACCTTATCTTTATTAAATAATAACAAATCAATACCTTCGAAACTTTCTCTCATAATTGCATTCTATCTTTCATATTCATGTATTGCATTTTCTTTCGGATTTGGTAATGCAGAGTACGATCAGAAAGAATATATAAGATTCAGAGCTTCTATTCTGGCTCAAGACCTTTCTGAGTGCATCACAGAACCTGATGATGAAATTGAATTACTTTTCGTTAATAATATTGGATATGCTTCAACTGTAGAAGTTATTGCTGATGTATATCCTGTAGCAAAAGAAATGATAGATATCGGATTTATAGATGATAGAAAATGTCAATTTATTCTGGAATCATTTAATCTTATATCTTTAAAAGATAAACCTAATCATTATTTTAAGGATGCAAATTTTCCTGTTGTTAAAGATACGGCTTATCATACAATACAAAATGAAGATAATAAGTATTTAATCACGTTTAAAAATCCTCATTATAAAACAATTAAAACAAGAAGATTTATTGATGAATAAATAAACTTAAGGATTTACCAGAATTGACATATCTTATTAATCCAAATTTTCTATGCCGCAGCACTACAGGAATTGAAAGATTTGCATACGAAACATGTAAAAGGCTTGATTCTTTACTAACCCCTGAAGATGACATCAGGATTATAATTCCTTCTAATTCAAGAATAATACCTGATTATAAAAACATAAAAACAATAAAACTTAATAAAGAATTAAAAAGTTTTCCTCTCTGGGACTTGTTTCAATTTTCCTCGTATTGTACAAAATATAAGGCAATAGGTATAAATTTCTCAAATACTGCTCCCTTAGGAAAACGTTGTGGAATAAGTTTTATTCATGATATATATGCAAAACAATACCCTCAGGACTTTTGTAATTTCAAGGAAAAACTAATAAGACTTTACAGCTGCTTTAATTATTATAATATAGCAAGACATGCGACAAAGATCCTGACCGTATCAGATTTTTCTCGAAAACAGATACAAGAAGTGTATAAAGTTTTTAACAATAAAATTGATGTTATACCAAACGGTTGGGATCATTTTAAATCTGTTTCTGTTGAGCCATATTCTGAATATGAAGATTTTTTAAAACCAGGTTCTTTTTATTTTACTTTGGGATCTCTCCAAAAAAGAAAAAATCTTAAATGGATTACTGAATATGCTGAAAAACATCCGGATGAGAAATTTGCTGTAAGTGGAAAAGTAGTTTCCGGTTTCGCAAGTAATGAAATTGATAAAATAAAAACACTTCCGAATGTAAAACTCTTAGGCTATGTTACAGATTCTCAAATAAAATGGCTTATGCAAAATTGTAAAGCATTTGTATTTCCAAGTTACTATGAAGGATTTGGTATTCCACCTCTGGAAGCTCTCTCTGTAGGAGCTACAATCATAATTTCTAAAACTGCCAGTTTACCAGAAATCTATAAAGAATCAGCTATATATATAGATCCTTTCAATTCAGACTGTAATTTAAATGATTTAATTCAAAAATTTCAGGAAAAGTGTAATCAAAATGCTGTAAAAGTGTTAAATGAATATACTTATGACAAAGCTGCACAAAAGTTGTATAATATATTGAAAGAAAATAACTAAAATTATCATTTATCAAATAATTTTATAAAATCTTTCAAAAATACTATGGAGAATATAAATAAAAATGACATTTGCAAATATTTTGTACACAATGATTCTTTATCCTCTTGTTCAATTAATAGAAATTTCATTTAAAATATTTGATAAACTTTTTGATAATACCGGAATTGCTGTTCTTGGAGTTAGTTTTACCGTTACAATTTTATGTCTTCCTCTTTATATTGTTGCAGAACATTGGCAGCAGGTAGAACGTGATACACAGAATAAACTCAAACCAGGAATTGAAAGAATCAAAAAAGCATTTAAGGGTGATGAACAATATATGATTCTTTCAACCTTTTATAAGCAGAATCATTATCACCCAATGATGGCGCTGCGTTCCAGTTTTGGTCTTTTAATTCAGATTCCTTTCTTTATGGCTGCCTATAGCTGTCTTTCTAAATTACCTGCCCTCCAGGGGCATTCCTTCCTCTTTATCAGAGATATGGGGCAGCAGGATGCTATTTTTACGATTGGCTCTTTCCCTGTAAATATTCTTCCTATTGCAATGACAATTATTAATATAATTGCAGGTGCAATTTACACAAAAGGCTTTCCTATTAAAGAAAAAATTCAGATATATGGAATGGCTCTTATTTTCCTTGTATTGCTGTATTCAAGTCCGGCAGGTCTCGTTCTTTACTGGACAATGAACAATATTTTCAGTCTTGTAAAAAACATTTTCTACAAACTTAAAAATCCATTAAAAGTTCTTTATATTTTGATGTGTGCCGGCTGTGTATTTATAGCAGTCTTTGTTCTTTTCATTTACGATGGTGGAGCTTCTCCTAAGAAAAGACTTGCAGCCGCTATCCCTATGCTCCTTCTTACAGGCATTCCTGTTTACCTTAAAGGAATTAAATGGCTATTAAACAAACCACTTTCAAATCTTATTGAAAATGACTCAAATCGTTTAAAATTGTTTTTATTTTCAGCAATAGGAATTACAGTTCTGACAGGTCTTGTTCTTCCAACAAATCTTATCTCTTCTTCAGTACAAGAGTTCTCAAATATTGAAAATTATACATCTCCAACTAACTTTCTTCATGCTCCATTCTGGCAGTGTTTAGGTTTATTTTTATTCTGGCCGACTTGTATTTATTTTCTTTTTAATAAGAAAGTGCAGACTCTGATTTCTTTGTTATTTTCAATTCTTTTAGTAAGTTTTGCTGTTAATGCATTTGCATTCCCAGGCAATTACGGATCAATGGATATAACATTGAAATTCATAGGCGGTATTCAAACTGAAAAGAAATTCTTTATTCTCTTAAATCTTTTCATAAATATTCTTATCATTGTTATTGTTCCTGTTATACTTTCTCTTAAAAAAAGAAAAGTTTTTATATCATTATTACTAATAACTTCTCTTACTTTTTCTGTAATCGGAATTATTAATTGTATAAAAATCAAGAAAGAATATAATCAATTTGAAAATATGAAAAAATTATCAGAAACAAAATCTGATGATAATTTTTCAAAAGTACTCAATCTTTCTAAGAATCAAAAAAATGTTATAATCATTATGCAAGACCGTGCAGAAAGTTCCTATTTCAATCACATTGTTGAAAACTTTCCTGAATTAAGAAACAAGCTTTCTGGTTTTGTTTATTATCCTAATACAGCTTCATGTAATGGACATACATTAATGGGAAGTCCTCCTGTTTATGGAGGTTATGAATACACTCCTTCAGAAATGAATAAACGTTCTTCTGAAAAACTTAAAGATAAACATAATGAAGCTCTTTTTGTTCTGCCTACACTCTTTACTGAACAGGCTGATTATCTGGCAAGTGTATCCGATCTTTCATGGGGTAACTATAGTTATATTTCAGACATGAGTTTTATGACAGGTTATGATAAAATTCAGGTAAAGAATCTTAATGGAAGATATACAGGAGATTTAAAAAGAATTATTGCAGATTCAGTTCCTACAACTCTTGTAACAAATGCAAATCGTAATCTCTTCTGGGTTAGTTTATTCCTTTCAGCACCTGCAGCCCTTAGACCTGTAGTTTATTACAAGGGCTCCTGGTGGGGCATGGAAAGTGCTGTTGATATTGATTCCTTCCTCGACTGGTATTCAGCATTATACTTTTTGCCGGAAATAACAGATTTTACTTCTTCTAAAGGCAGCTTATCCATTTTAACAAATGAAGCTACTCATTCAGATGAAGCAATTCCATATATTAAGGAAACAGAAAAAATCAATCATTTTGATGATGATTTACCTGGTTATGATATAGATACAGTATGTCTTTTGAGAATTGCAGATTTCTGTGACTATCTTAAAGAAAATGGTGTATATGATAATACAAAAATTATCATTGTTGCTGATCATGGTATTGGATATGGGGCTACAGCTTCTGAAAAATATGAAACAGATAATATAAATGGTGTTAAGAAAGATCATTTTAATCCATTACTTTTGGTAAAGGACTTTAATTCAAATGAACCATTAACAACAGATATGACTTTTATGACAAATGCAGATACTCCAGCGATTGCATTAAAAGATGTTATTGACAATCCAGTAAATCCATTCACAGGAAAAAGTATTACTTCAGATTATAAAAAGGACGGATTATATATCACAACTGATGATATATTTATGCCACACCATAGCAAAAGTTCTTATACATTCACTGTAAATACAGATAAATGGTATAAGGTCAATGATAATATTTTCAAAGATGAAAACTGGTCTCATGAAGTTCCAGAAAATAAATAATATAATAAATTTCACAGGAGATTTTTATGACAGAACAAGAATTTGATTATTTAATGGCTGTACGTCGCAAAGAAGATACAACCGGATTTAATAAAGATACCATTTTAAGCTGTACAAAAGCTGGCTGGGTAAAGAATAATAAGGTTACTGCAGACGGTATGGAAGCACTTGCTCCTTATAAAGTAGACAATGCAATTATTATGGCAGCTGGTCGAAGCCGCCGTTGTATGCCACTTTCTAACTACCTTCCAAAAGGTTTGTTTGAAATTAAAGGCGACACAATGGTTGAACGCCAGATTAAGCAGCTTCATGATGCTGGAATTAAAGAGATTGTACTTGTAGTAGGATATCTTAAAGAACGCTATTACGAAATGGCAAAAAAGTATCCGGAACTCATTGTAATCGACAATACAGAATGGGAAGAAAAAAACAACATGTCTTCTCTCTATGCTGCCAAGGATTACATTAAAGCTAGTTATATCTGCTGTTCAGACAACTGGTTCGCTCATAATGTATATCGTGATTATGTTTATGATTCTTATTACGGATGTCTTTATTCAGATGAATTCTGTAATGAATACTGTGTAAAAGGTCTTGATGACCGTGGATATATGACTGAGGTTAAAAAAGGAGGAGAAAAATCCTGGTATACAATCGGTGAAGCTTTTTTCTCTAAATCTTTTAGTGCTAAGTTTGTAGACCTTATGGTTAAAGAATACTACGATCCTGACATGAAATATATGCTTTGGGATGATTTCCAGATTAAGCATATTACAGAACTTTTAATGAAGATTAAACGTTATGATGATTCTGAATGTAAGGAATTTGATACCACTGATGATATTCTTCAGTTCTACCCTAACTTCAAGGAATTCATTGACCAGTTTTTTCAGGAAGACGAACTGATTAATTCTACACAGCGTATTTCATATCTTTCTAATTATTCAGACACTAAGCAGTATTCTGTTGTTGCAACAGAACAGCTTACAGGACGTATGCATGTAAATGAAAATCTTTTTGGTCCTAGTCCTAAGTGTCTTGAAGTTCTTCACAATGCTAAAATGGAAGATTTGTATTTATACGACCTTACTCGTGAAGATGAGCTTGCTATTGAAGTTTCTAAGGTAACAGAAATTCCAACTGATTCTATTTTTATCCATTCAGGTAGCTCTGATGTTATTAAAACAATTATGACTATTGTTTTGAATAAGGATGACACAGTACTTATTTCTAATCCTGCATGGAATTACTATAAATCCGTTTGTGAATTACGTCATGCAAAGGCTGCTTATTACGATGTAGTCCCTGGTAAAGATTCTTATGAATTTGATATTAAGAACCTTCTTTCTGAAGCAAAGAAAACAAAGCCAAGAATCATTGTAATTACAACACCACATAACCCGACTGGTGCCGTTATTTCAAGAAATGATCTTGAAAAAGTTATCAAAGAAAATCCATCTTCCCTCATTATTGTTGATGAAGCATATCTTGGACTTTCTACAGTAACTTATGATGCTAAATATCTTCTGAATTCTTATAATAACGTTGTATTCTGCAGAACCTTCTCTAAACTTTATGGTCTTGCAGGTATTCGTATGGGCTACGGTTTGTGTACTCCAATGGCTAAACAGGTTTTCAAGCTTGATTTGAATCCATTCCGTGTTTCTAATATCGGTCGTAAAGTTTGTATTGCAGCCCTCAAAGATACTGAATATTATTCAAAGCTTACGAAAACAATCATTAAGCTTAAGGATGATTTTATTTCAGAAATCAATAAGATCAAGGGAATTAAAGCTTACAAATCTGCTGCAAACTTTATCTTTATCCGCTTTAACGAAAATCTTGGTGAAAAAGATAAAGAAATTGATGTACAGGCTCTTAAGGATTATCTCTCTTCAAATGGATATCTTACACGCCTTTGGACAGAAGGAAGTCATCTTTCTATGAGAATAACTGTTGCACCTCAGCCAGATATGAATAAAGTTTTAGAGCTTATTAAGGAGTTTGTAACAAAATAATGATGCTGCCACTTTATATTGACCCAGGTACTGGAAGCATGCTCTTTTCAATTTTGATTGGAGCTGCAGCAACTCTCTTCTTCCTTTCAAAAGCAATGTTACTTAAATTGAAAGTACTTTTTGCCGGTAAAAAGGGTGTTCAGGACGATAAAGCATATAAAAAATATGTAATTTACTGTGAAGATAAACGTTACTGGACAGTTTTCCAGCCTGTAATCGAAGAATTCGAAAAACGTAAAATAGAAATTACATATTATACAGGCTCGAAAGATGATGCTGTTTTTGATAAGAAATATGAATTCGTAAAAGCAGAATATATTGGAACTGGCAACGTAGCTTATGCGAAACTGAATATGCTTTCTGCAGGAATTGTTCTTATGACAACTCCTGGTATTCAGGTATATCAGCTTAAGCGCAGTAAAAATGTTAAACATTACAGTCATATTTTCCATTCCTGCACAGACTCTACAATGTACCGTCTTTTTGGTCTTGATTACTTTGATTCCGTTCTGATGACTGGAGATTACCAGGCTGATGATATCAGACTTCTTGAAAGTCAGAGAAACTTACCAGCTAAAGAATTAGTAACTGTAGGTTGTACCTATCTTGATGTTCTTAAAGAAAAAATGGAATCTATTCCATCTGAAGAAAATCATAAATTTACTGTTCTTGTTTCACCATCATGGGGAAAAAGTGCACTTCTTGGACTCTATGGTGAAAAACTTCTTGATCCACTTGCAAAGAGCGGAATGAGAATTATTATCCGCCCTCACCCACAATCTCGTATTTCTGAAAAAGATATGCTTGATCGTCTTCATGAACGCTATAAGGATTACGAAAACATTGAATGGGATAACGAGCGTGATAATATCTACTCTTTGAAAAAAGCTGATATTATGCTTTCAGACTTCTCAGGAATTGTATATGACTATACCTTCCTT
>Ga0310695_10013638_pt1 | contig 11123 bp, 14 predicted proteins | sample RumenRJG_04DNA_FD_203882 | JGI IMG/M metagenome (GOLD analysis project Ga0310695, IMG submission 203882) | Bovine rumen microbial communities from Lethbridge, Alberta, Canada - RJG_04 (v2) (version 2) | ecosystem: Host-associated > Mammals > Digestive system > Stomach > Rumen | place: Canada... | reverse complement strand
GATGGCAGCGCCAAAACCGACCTTGTATTCGCCATACTCGCAATGAACGCCTTCCGCAAACTAAGGGAGGAATTATTGCGTTTGTTCTTACGCTGTTGCCGTTTATCGATGATTATACTACGCGTTCATGAAAGAGTTTTTCAGTAAACTCTATCATACGGTTCGTCCTCAAACAGCGCCGCAGCGATCTCTCTGGTGCTGCAGGAGCTGCCGTGGCGGTGTACCAGATACGCAAAGATCTCCTTTGATCTGCTGCGTTCAAAATGCACCGGCGTGCCGTCGGGCAAAAACACGTCAAAGTTGCCGAAGCACTGTACCTTTAGCAGCGCGTCGTTCTTCGGGATTATCGGGAACCGCAGTTCCTCAAGCTCACGCGCGACCTCTTCCTTGGTGACGGGCTTCATAATATAGCCGCTCGCGCGCATATCCATCGCGTCCGCTTTGTACTCGGAAACCCCCGTGACAAAAATTATATTCATCTTGGGATTGCTTTGCTTGAGCCTTTTGGCAACCTCTACGCCGTTCATACCGCGCATATGGATATCCAAAAAAGCGACGTCGCAGCCGTTCTTTTCTGCCTCCTCCAACAGATCATCCTGATCGTCATAGGCTAAGACCTCAGCGTCGGGCTTAACTTTTTTTACGCACATTTCAAGCATCTGCAACGCCAGCTGTTCATCATCAAGACACAGTATCTTCATTTTTTTGACCCTCCTTTGGGAGTATCACGGTCGCAACAGTTCCCACTCCCGGTGTACTTTCTATTATCATTTTGCCGCCGCACATATCTTTGAGACGGCGCTGTGTATTTTCCATACCGACGTGCGAACGTCCGTCGTCCTTCTTCTGCGCGGTCGTATCAAATCCGACGCCGTCATCCGAAACGATGACTTCATAGGCGTTATCGGTCTCACGCGTCGCAATAGTGACCGTGCCGCCCTTTTTCTTCATGCCTACACCGTGCTTAACGGCGTTTTCTACGATAGGTTGGATGCTGAGCTGCGGCAGAACAAAGTCCGTTGGCTGAATATCATATTCCACATTCAGCTTATTGCCGAAGCGGAGCTTTTCGATGTACAGATACTTCTTCAAATGCGCAAGCTCCTGCGTAAACGGTACGGGCTTGGTCTGCTTCAGCGAATCCATATTCCCCCGCAGGTACTTGGCAAAGGTCACCGTTGCCTCCTGCGCGGTTTCGGGATCGATACTGCACATCATCGCGATCGACGTCAAGGCGTTGTACATGAAGTGCGGCTGTATCTGAGATACCATAACGCCGACCTTTGCCTCGTACAATTCCTTTTGCATCTGTTGGTACCGGATGGATTCGAGGTACTGCTTTCTAAGGTCGTACACAAGACGTATGATCTGATAGATCATCGTGATTGCAAGTCCGAAATAGTAGAAATGGATGTTTGTGAAAAGCAAATACCGGTTCAACGCGTCTAATAAAATCGAAAGCGTAAGCGGCGTCCATGATATGATTATCATAACCGCGCGCGGGTTGTGCCGGGTCTCCGCGATCAGCAAAACAGTAATCACAAGCGTTCCTGCTGCCGCAAATAGATACATAACGGACGAGGTAGCGTATAGATCGCTGACATTGGTGAATTGCAGCACGATCGCCGCTGCTGTTGCCAGAATATACATGGTGGCGACGAGGTTTGCCGCTGCGCGCGCCGCGTTGCCTTTAAGATTGGATTTTAAGTAAAACATGATCGTGATAAACAGGCAGTAACGGAGCAGGATCACTATCGTCATACAGGCTGCCGGATCCAATATCCACATATTCAGATAGGTGCTCGCTCGCTGTCCGATCATAAACATTCCCCAAAAAAAGCAAAGCGCACCGAAGGCAAAGTATTGATAGTTGATCTTGCCCAGAATAAATCCCGCTATCGGGAACAAAAATATACCGAAAAAGCAGACCAGCAAAAACGCCAGCACCGGCGGAAAAACATCGAAGAAAAATTTTAGATAAACTCCGTTTGCTTCGCTGAACATAACCTTAAAGCAATCGTTAAAGCTCTGCTCTGCAAAGGGGTAAGGGTTGACGACCTCCAAAACAAACTCCTTTTCGCCGAGCTTGCCGTCGGCGTTCAGCGTCGCGTTGGATGAAGTTGTTGTTTTGTATCCGGGCGAATCCGGTAAGCTGACCTTGGACGCGTAGCCTTCGGAATACATTTTGTCAAAATTTTCGGGCTCGAGCATCGGATCATTTGGATTATCCGCGGATGATATATACAGTTGACGCAGCTCCTCCTTGCCGAGGTAAGTGAGTTCAAACACCGGTTTCCCATCGGAGGTTTTTGTTGTGTACCACACATTTTGCGAGGAAATTGTGATATTCTCGGAAAAAATCGCGGTGAAGTCAGACATTTTTCCCTTAAATGTGATTTTGTGAAATCGCTCGTTGATGGGATCATAGCCGTTGGTCGGCTTCCATTCGCCGCCGTCTACGGAATATTCTCCCTCAAGAAAGACCGTCCTTGAAATGGTCGTATCAAGCTTTAAGTAATTTTGAGCGCCGTAAATGATCAATCCGATAAACAGCAAAATCACTATGCTGACGCCGGCAAAAGTCCACTGTCTGCTTCTCGGCACCTTTATCATTCTCTCACCTCTTATTTGACCGGATCTCTATTGCGGCTCCGTCCGTAAAACTACTATTATTATAAAAAACAAATCGAATAAAGTCAATGCGGTTATGCGTAACTTTGTATTTGCCGCGATCAAGTTTTTTATTACTTGATGACAACGTACATACCTTCGCCGGTGTTGCCCCACTCCTTGGTGAGCTTGTCGCCCAGACCGTGGCCGTACTGTACGAATACGTTTGCGCCTCTGCCGCTGTTGTTTGTGAACTTGCAGTTCTTGATAACATTGTTGCTGTCGATGTGGAACAAACAGATCGCGCCGCCTACGTGTTCTGCCTTGTTGCCTTCAAAGGTGCAGTTGGTGATGCTGTTTTTGAACAAGGGGAGATCGTATCTCATATCGGGGCCGATGAAGATCGCGCCTGCCTGGTCGTTGGAGGAGTTGTTCTTGAAGGTCACGCCGTCTGCGATAAGGTTGTTGCAGGAAATCGCGCCGCCTGCGCCCTTCTTTAAATCGTCGATAGTTTTAAAATTGGGGTCATTGCTCATCTTGGTGCTTACGTTGCCCTCAAAGAGACCGCCGATAACCTTCAGCTTGCTGCCGGAAACCACAGGAGCGTCTACTGTGATCGCGCCGCCGACGCCGTTGTTCGCCTTGTTGTTCTTGAAGGTGCAATCCTTGATCAGGGGTTCGTTTAAGGTTTCGGTATAGATCGCGCCGCCGTCGTAGGTGCTGTCGTTGTTTTCAAACGTGCAGTTTGGAAGGTTTACGGTAATGAAGAAAAAGCCAGGTGCGCGTTTGCCAAGTATAAAAAATGCTCCGACATCTATTATTCCAAATGGTTGAGCGGTACACCGATCAACAAGCTTATCGTCAAAGCAGCAGCGTGACGCTGCACCCAATCACGCCTTTTGAACAGTCGTATTTTTAGGATAATGACATCAACGGCGCGGTCTATACGAGTAATAATTCTAACAATGGAAAGGAAAGATTTATCATGAGTAAAGCAGCAATCGTATTTTGGAACGCAACGGGCAACACCGAGGCCGTGGCGGACGCCGTAAAAGACGGCGCACAGGAAGCCGGAGCAGAGGTCAGCGTATTTGCCGCTGCGGATTTTGACGCCGATATGGTCGCGGATTTTGACGCGCTGGCGTTTGGCTGCCCTGCAATGGGCGACGAGGTGCTGGAGGAAGATGAGTTCCAGCCGATGTTTGACGCGGTTCTGTCTGCGCTGAACGGCAAAAAGGTCGCCCTTTTCGGCTCCTACGGCTGGGGCGACGGTCAATGGATGCGCGATTGGGAGGAAGCCTGCCAAACTGCAGGCGTAACGCTTGCCTGTGAGTGTGTGATCGCAAACGAAGCTCCCGACGATGAAGCCGTTGCCGCCTGTAAAGCGCTCGGCGCGGCGTTAGTTTAGCCTTCCCTGATAGTTCGGCTGAACGGCAAGATAACGCGTGCATGAAGCTTTGAGAAAAACCACATGATAGGGAGCGCGGTTCGATTGCCTGCTCAGCCGACCCAATTTCATAATTTTGCACGAACGTCCGCTTTTTTGGCGGGCGTTTCTGCTTGACAAAAGATGACCGGAAATGTATAATAGGCTGAGAAAATCATTGCGGCGATTTTTACTTTTTTGCAACATAGTTAGCGTTAGCTAACTATGTTATGTGAAGTAGTGTATTTAATCAATCAACACAGCTAACAAAAAGGAAGGATATTATGATAAAAACAACTATAGGAATCGACGGCATGATGTGCGGCATGTGCGAAAGTCACGTTAGTGTTGATGCTCCCGGTGGGCCTCTTGTACACGCTGACACAGGATATGATGAATCACAGCGTAACCGGTGACAGGATCCTATTTTATATCATCGGCATCATTGTTTCTCTGTTTCTGATTTACATCACGCAGTTCTGGCAGTATAACGCGACCTTCTTCTCTACCTACAAGGAAAGCGGCGTGCGCCGGATCGCCCTCGCTGAAACGCTGCGGAAGCTGCCGCTGTCGTTTTTCGGTAAGAAGGATCTGAGCGACCTCACGACGACGATATTGAACGACTGTACCGTGATCGAGCATACCTTCTCCCATCAGGCGGCGCAGTATTACGGCTCGATCATCTCGACGATCATCATAGCGATCTCTCTGTTCGCGTTTGATTGGAGGATGGCGCTTGCTTCGGTGTGGGTGCTGCTCGTATCGCTCCTTGCCGTCAAACTGTCCAAGAGAACGCAGAACAGCTTTAACAAGCGCAAGAATGATAGGTGAATCGTATGAAACCTGATTATAAAAACTGGATGCCGAAGGGTATGATTTACGGAGGTGCAGCCATAACACTTTTGTTCTTAATACTTTTTATCATCTTCGGATGTATGGGAATCGTCAGCGGTACGTTGAAAACCGTGTTGTTTATCGTGCTGCTCGTATTAACAGTAATTGCCTGCATTATTACCGTGTGGATGGTACTGCTGTACCGTGCCTTTTCCTACGACGGAAAACGTCAGATGTCAAAGCAGATCATCGAGGGAGTCGCTTCTTATGTCAGTGTTCCCGACGGCGGTAAGATCCTTGACGTCGGCTGCGGCAGCGGCGCGCTTGCGATCGCCTGCGCGAAACGCAATCCGAAAGCCGAGGTCATCGGCATCGACCGCTGGGGCAAGGAATACGCCTCTTTCAGCAGACAGTTGTGCGAGAGAAACGCGAGAGCGGAGAAGGTGAACAACACCAAATTCCAACAGGGCGACGCGGTGAAGCTCGATTTTGCCGATGAAACCTTTGACGCGGTAACGAGCAATTACGTCTATCACAATATCCCCGGCGACCGTCAGACGTATCTGCTCGAAACCCTGCGCGTATTAAAAAAAGGCGGCACCTTTGCCCTGCACGATATCTTTTCAAAATCGAAGTACGGCGATATGCAGGCCTTTGTCAAAAAGCTGAAAGAGTTGGGCTACGAAAAGGTCGAGCTGATTGACACGACCGAACAATTCATGAAAAAATGGGAACCGGTGTGGATGGAGCTGTTCGGCTCGGCGCTGTTGGTCGGTAAGAAGTAATCGGAGAAAAAAGAGTGAATGTATCTGTAATGATCGGTGTTTTGATACCGTTTATCGGAACCTCTTTCGGCGCGGCTTTTGTGTTTTTTATGAAAAGACAGCTCGGACGGAGCGTTCAACGCGCTTTAACGGGATTTGCGGCAGGCGTGATGACGGCGGCTTCGGTATGGAGCCTGCTGATACCTGCCATTGAGCAGAGCAGTTCGATGGGAGTCTTTGCGTTTGTTCCGGCTTTTGTCGGATTCTGGATAGGAACACTGTTTTTGCTTGTTCTTGACAAAACAATACCGCACCTTCATATGTCTGCGGATAAAGCCGAAGGACATAAAAGCAAGCTGGCAAGGACGACGATGATGCTGCTTGCCGTGACGCTGCACAACATTCCCGAAGGTATGGCGGTCGGCGTGCTGCTGTTCGCCCTCGGATTTACCGTGATGATGGTCTTGGATGTGGCGTTGGGATAAAAATTCAGTCTTGACAAAATGATCACATAAAGAGAAATAATATGCGGTCAATCAATTCTTTGCCCCTCAAAAATATTGTCAAAAAGCCTGCCAGTAGCTTTGCGCTGATTTTGATATCGGCGTTTCTGGCGCTTTCCGCTTTTGGCGGAACCGTAATGGCGATGAGTTTGTCGGGCGGACTTGACAGTCTTTCGGCGCGGTTGGGCGCGGATATTATCGTCACGCCCTACGCGGCGACCTCTCAGGTCAGCTATGACTCGGTGATCATTCAGGACAAGCCCGGACAGTTTTATATGGATTCCAAATACTACGAAGAAATCAAAACGGAAACGGAGCTTGACAGCGCGTTGTACGTCGACATCGACACCATGAAGGAGCTGATCAGGGCGCACAATGAGAAAAATCCCAATCAGGAAAAAACAATTGACCCCGACAGCGTTGTTTCCTCGGTGTTGATCAAGGTCGCCGACGGCTATGATATTGACGATGTTGTCGCAGACATCAATCTGCATGCCCGATGAAAAGGAAGCGCTCGAAGCATTGGAGCGCGTTGGACTTGCCGACAGAGCAAAGCATCTCCCAAGCCAGCTTTCCGGCGGCGAACAGCAGCGTGTGTGTATCGCACGGGCGCTCATCAATCATCCCGAAATCGTGCTTGCCGACGAGCCGACGGGAAACCTTGACGAAGCGAATGAAAATATCGTGATCGACATTTTCAAGCAGCTCCACCGTCAGGGAACAACGCTGATCGTCGTCACCCATGACCCGGAGGTCGCCGAGGTCGCGCAGCGCACGGTTGTGCTTGAGCACGGAAGATTGGTCAAGGAAATTATCAATGAGAATTTTGAGGAGTAACAGTATGAAAAAAATCATTGCTATGTTAACCCTTATCCTCGCCTGTGCGCTTGCGGGCTGCGGCGGGAGCAAAACCTATAAGGACGGCACCTATACCGGCAAAAGCGCGGTGTTTTCAGGCGATGAGGAAGGCAACGGCAACGGCTACGGAGAGGTTACCATCACCATCAAGGACAACGCCATCACCGCCTGCGCATTCAAAACCTACGAGGAGAACGGAACACTAAAGGACGAAAACTACGGTATGGCAGACGGAGAGATCAAAAATCAGGACTACTACAATAAAGCACAAAAGGCGATCAAGGGCAGCGAGGCGTACGCCAAGGAGATCATAGGTAAAATCAACCCCGATGAGGTTGACAGCATTTCCGGCGCTACCTATTCCTATAACCAGTTTACAGACGCGGTTTACGACGCTCTTGACAAGGCAGCTGAAAAATATTAAAATAAAAGCGGTTGGCATATGCTGACCGCTGTTTGCTATGAGGTTATTCATGAAAACAGTAATTAGATTTGCTCTGCGGTTTTTGTCCGTCGTTGCTGCAGCGGCGTTGATCATTTGTCTGCTCGCGGCAGGCGGATATATGAACCTTGACGGCGATTCTCCCGACGCGGTGTCCTCGGCTACTGCGCAGACGGTTTCAGCCGGTGATATGGAGGGTAAATGGGTGGTGCTCATTAACCGCAGACTTCACGATCAAGCAGACACAACCGCCGATTGGCAAAAATTCTTCACTTTTTCGGATAACGTGCCGCTTATTATGGAGGACATCATCTGCAAGGTTGCCGAGGGTGATGCAAGCGGACTTGAAACCGCGAAAAAATATCAGGCGCGTCTGCCTGAAAACCAAATGAAAATCGTACAGGAAGCCGGCGCCATGCTTGTCTCAAAGGCGGAGCTTATGCGCTTTGATGTAATTATTTTAAGCGAAGCCGCCGCTGATTCCTACAGCGCCCAAACCCTGTACGGCAGAAATGAACTTTTAACGATAAAAATGTAGAGGCTTTTTATGAGGAAAATCAACGGGATCATCGCCATGCTTGTGCTCGTCTTGTTCGTCGTGCACGGCATACTCGGCGCGCTGAATATGATGAACATTGCGACGATTATTGTGAAGGTATTATCACATACCATGCTTTCGCTGATCGTCGTCCACGCTGTGCTCAGTATCATACTTACGGTGCGTTCGGTCAGGACAGCGGTCAAGACAAAAGCGCCCTATTTCCGGCAAAACCGCGTTTTCTGGGCGAGAAGACTCAGCGGCATTTTGATTATGGCGCTTGTGTTTTTCCATATGACGGCGTTCGGCTACACCTCGGGCGGCGTGTTCCGCTTGGTTCCGTTTGATGCTTTCCGGCTGATAACGCAGATCCTGTTTTTGCTGAGCGTTGCGGTGCATATCATCACAAACGTCAAGCCGGTGCTCATCACCTTCGGCGTCAAAAGACTGCGCCCAAAGGCAGGAGACATTTTGTTTTTTGTTTCCGTTGCCATGCTGTTTATGGCGGCAGGCTTTATCATTTACTACATCAGGTGGCAGCTATGAGGATCAATATTATCGGCGCAGGGCTTGCCGGACTTTCCGCAGCGATTACGCTTGCCGAAAACGGCGTTAAGTCAAACTTGATATCGTCCATGCAGTCCGAACGCGCACAGTCGGTCATGGCGGAGGGCGGCATCAACGCCTGTTTGAACACGATGGGCGAGGACGATAAAATCGAATACCATTATGAAGATACCATGCGCGGCGGCGTTGATCTCGCCGATAAAAAAGCGGTGCAAGGGCTTTGCGAAAATGCGCCGGAAATCGTAAAGGAGTTCTACAGGCTCGGCGTACCGTTTCAGACGAATGAAAACGGGATCGTCCAGCGCAATTTCGGCGGACAAAAGAAAAAACGCACCGCCTTTGTCAAAAGCAGTACCGGTAAAATGCTGATGACGGCGCTGATCGACGCGGTGCGGCGGTATGAGGTTGAGGGCGTTATCAGGCGTTATCCGCATCATGTGCTGCAAGCGCTTCATATTCGGGACAACAAATGTCAGGGCGTAACCGTGTATGATACGCACACAGGGGAGAGCGTGACCTTTAATGGAAGCGTTATCCTCGCCTCGGGCGGAATGAACGGCTTGTTCAGCGGACGCACAACCGGCACCACGCAAAACACCGCGGACGTGACCGCCATCTGCCTTGAAAACGGCGTAGAGCTTGCCAATCTTGAATTTATCCAGTATCACCCTACGACTATTTCAATTTCCGGAAAACGCCTGCTCATCAGCGAAGCGGCAAGGGGAGAGGGCGGCAGGCTGTTTGTCGTCAAAAACGGCGCGCCGTGGTACTTTATGGAAGAAAAATACCCCGAGCTGAAAAACCTGATGCCGCGCGATGTTGTCTCCGCGGAGATGGTTGCGGTGACCTCCATGCCGGAATGTGAGGATCAGGTTTATCTCGATATGACAGGGCTCGATAAAAGTGTTTGGAAAAGCCGCCTTTCCGACTTGCAGGAGCAGGTGCTTCACTACCTCGCGCTCGACCCTGCAAAAAAGCCGATTCCCGTATCGCCGGGTATCCACTATTTTATGGGCGGTATTTGGGTCGATACGGAGCACCGCACCTCTGCGCAAAACCTGTATGCCGCAGGCGAGTGCGCCTGTCAGTATCACGGCGCGAACCGCTTGGGCGGCAACTCGCTTTTGGGCGCGGTTTACGGCGGAAAGGTTGCCGCAGGGACAGCAATGAAAGAGTGTGTCAAACCGGAAGCTCAGCAGAATATAAAATGCAGTCAGCCTTATTCCGAGGTCTCCCCGGCTTTCAGGGATGCAGTCAGTCAAATCCTCGGCGATCATTTAAGCATTTTACGCAGTGAAAACGACCTTAACAGGGCTTTGGAAGAATTGTATTCGCTTCAAAGCAAAGCGTCAAATCCTGCCGAGAAACGCTTGCTTGATCTCGCAAAAGCAACGGTGGATTGCGCCTTGTTCCGCAAAGAGAGCCGAGGCGCGCACAGAAGGACGGATTATCCCGACACAAAAACCGACTGCCAAAAGCAGACGATCGTAAAAAATACAAAAGTGTTTTACAGAGAAATCAATCAGTTATGAAGCTTACAATAGATATTTTGCGGCAGAAGGACAGCGCGTCCGCGCCGTACAAACAGACAATTGAACTGGACGCCCGGCCCGACGACACGGTGGCGACGCTGCTCAATACAATCAACGCGAGGGATGACCTAAAGGATATCAACGGAGAGCCGGTCGGAACGATCCACTGGCAGTGCAGCTGCCTGCAAAAGAAGTGCGGCGCGTGCGCCATGCGGATCAACGGCGATCCTGCTCTCGCCTGCGACACCAAGCTAAGCGCCTGCAAGCGCGGCAAGCTCAGCTTGGAGCCCTTGAGAAAATTCCCGACCGTGCGCGATTTGATCGTTGACCGGAGCCTGATGATGGACAATCTCAGGACGATCCATAACTGGCTGGAGCAGTCTGCGCATCATAGCGGCAAGGCGGCGGATCTATGCTATGACGCGTCGCGCTGCATTCAATGCGGCTGCTGTCTTGAGGTCTGCCCGAATTTTATGCCGGACGGCGATTTTTACGGAGCGGCGGCTTTTGTGTCGGCTTCAAGGATCCTTTCGCAGCTCCCGAAAGGCAAAAAATACGATTTAGTGAAAGCATACGGCAAGCATATCTACAGCGGCTGCGGCAAATCGCTGTCCTGCCACGATATTTGCCCTGTCGGAATCGACATTGAACACAAGCTGAGCAATTCAAACGCCGTTGCGGTTTGGAAGCGGTTTTTCAAATAATAAAGGCGCATATCATAAACTCAAATAAGACGCAAAAAACCTCCGTCCGGATAATCCAAGGCGGAGGCTTTTGCTGTGAAGCGGTTCAGCTTGAAGCCCGGCAGAAGAAGAAAATAGAACATCACAGAAGTCACACACATCACAGAAGTTTTTGCATTTTATAATATAACCTGAATTATTCACGCCAGTGCCTGATAATCGCCTCAACACCGGAAAAACACTGATAAAAATGAAAAATGGGCTTTCACCTAAAAGATGAAGCCCGCAAGGTATGGAAAAGGGACTTCAGATTTGGTATAATGTAGTTACGACACAAACAATAAACCAAAGGAGAGAAGTCCCATG
>Ga0310695_10013637_pt1 | contig 11124 bp, 8 predicted proteins | sample RumenRJG_04DNA_FD_203882 | JGI IMG/M metagenome (GOLD analysis project Ga0310695, IMG submission 203882) | Bovine rumen microbial communities from Lethbridge, Alberta, Canada - RJG_04 (v2) (version 2) | ecosystem: Host-associated > Mammals > Digestive system > Stomach > Rumen | place: Canada... | reverse complement strand
TGGGATCATCCCGCATACAATTGTCGAGCGAGGTCTTCCATGAGAAAAGCTTGTTGAGCGTCAGGTCGTCCTCGTTGTAAAACTGTTTGCGGATCTCTTCGATCTCCTTCCGGACGCGTCCACGGATCTCCTGGGCCTGCTGGAGCTCTCCGGTCAGTTTGTTGATCTCATCGGTGACGGATGTCGGCAGCGGGACTTCACCCAGATAGTCATCCTCGCTGATTCCGGCCGGTTTCCCGGTTTCAGCGGCCATCCGGATGTTGGATTCCGCAGCACCCAGCTCCCCTTCTTCAAGCGCCATGGCTGCCTGCCGGCAGTATTCTTCGGAGCGGCTGGCTACCTCCGCGAGGACATCGCTTTGCAGCCGCTGGTTTTTCTCCCGGAGTTCAGCGATTCGGGCCTGTGCCTGGATCGCCTGCTCGGAGTCGGGTTCCATCTGCTCGTACTCCTGAATGAGCACCGTCAGCAGTCTTGAGTTGTTGTTGATGAGCACGCGGAGGTTTTTGTTCTCCGCATCCTCGAGAGAGCGGATCGACTGTTCCAGCCGGATGATCTCCTGTGAGGCGGAGGGCGTGAGCCGGTAGGTCCAGGAGGAACCGTCTGCCCGCACCATCATGCGCAGCAGCGCTTCGCGTTCCTCCTCGACATCGAACAGCTTGATGCCGATGGAATCAAGGTCAAGGGTCTCGTATTGGTTGAGCAGCTCCAGTGCCCTTTGATAAGCCGCCTGTCCGCCGGTCTCCCGCAGCGCACTGATTTCCTGCTGGATCCACAACCCCTCGCCGAGCATCCCGGAGCGTTTGCTGAGTTCCTCCATCCGGTCGCGGACTTCCGTGTTTTCCACCCAGCCGGGGAAAATATCCCGTGCGGCTTCCAGGGCGTCTTCGGCTTTGGTCTGGTCAAAATCGACGGAAATGTAACGCTCCGCTTCATCCAGTTTTTTCATCGCGGCTTTGATGCGTGTGTCGTCATCCTTTTTCTGCAGTTTGGAGTTTACACGCCGGTAGGAAGGGTGGGTGATGAGAATATCATGCGGAATCCGCCCCATCATCATCCTGGCGGTGACAGGATTTTTCTCGCAGTTCTCCTGTGCGGAAAACATGAGCTTGTCATACCCGCGGTACTGCTCCAGAAGTGTTTTTAGTTCTCTGCGGGAAGGTTCACTGAGTGCAGATTCATTCTTCTGCAGCTCCACTTCAGCAGAGCTTAGTTTCCACTTGAGGATAAGCTGGATGATGCTCTGTTTTACTGCGGCTTCCTTATTCTCTCTGTTCATCATCCCTCCTTACTGAAGGTTGTTCTCAACGACAGTCCGGTCCAGCCAGATGGAAAAAGTCCCGTGACAAAATGACTGCGCTGTATCTGTGCAGTCTGTGGCGGGGGCAGTCAGCGGAAATGTATTTGAGGTTACAAAGACAGGTTCTGTTTCGGCCGGAACATTGGAATAGAGACGGATGTAGGTTTGGGAACCAACATCCAGATCATTTGTGGTTGCGATCCGGCTTCTTCCGATGTTGAAATCCACTTCAATGTTGATGGCACGGTCATTATAGGAAACAAGGCGTCCGGTGACCGGTCGGTTCTGTGTCCAGATGGTGCCGTACATGGTTGTGAGTGCTTCCGAACTGTAGAACTGTGTCGCGGGCGACAGGGTGAGCGTCACGTTTTTGCCCACCATCGCTTCCAGACGTGCGTCACGCGGCGACAAAGTCGGTTCGGGGGTGGGCTGGATTTCTTCTCTTGTGATCGGGGCAGGCTCGGACTCTTCAACCACGGCCGGCGCAAGCGTCGGGATCATGGTCGGTGTCGGGATATCCGTGGGCCGGGGTGTCGGGAATTCCGGCTGTACGGCCGCTGTCTGGGCGATGGCCTGCATCATTCCCATACTGTCGGATTGATTGATTGCTGCCGAAGTCGCGATCACATTCAGGCTGCTTTGCAGCTCATTGTTTTTCTGCATGGTGGAAAGCAGCAGGTACGCGGCAATGGCAACGGTCAGGACCGCGGCGAGCAGCGCACCGATGGAAACGATCCGCATGGAGCGGATGGTTTTCTTTTGTTCCTGGATCGCGTTTTTGGTGCGGGAAAGCTCATCCTGCAGGTCAAACAGCTGGGTTCCCCGGTTTTTGAAGCTGAAGAAGCGGTCGCTCACCAATGCCGCGGATTTCGGGCTGTTGAGGAAACGAGCGGTCTCCAGTTTTGTGTCGTTGGAGCTCAGGTCGTTGAGCACGGAATCGATCACAGAAAGCGTCTTTTGGTCCGCCTGTTCCCGGCGTTTCTGTGCGATTTCGTTGTTGAGCTGGTCAAAGGTGTACGGTGATTCGGAATAATGCAGGTTGATCACCTGGTTGGCAGCCTCAAATTCGCCCCGGTCGATCAGGGAGCGGATGTAGGTGAGGTTTTCCATGTCAAGGCGCTTGCGCAGGATCTTGATCTGTCCGACCTTCTGGATGATCTCCGGTGGTTCCCCGGCGGTCTGCTCCTTGGCAAGGGAGTAGTAGATCGACTGGAAGATCTCGCTCAGCCGGGCTTTGACGATGGTGCCGAGCACCATTTCCCGGTTTTCATATTTGATCGGGCAGGTGTAAACGATTGGTGAAACGTTCTGGATCCAGTCAATGGAATCGACCGCTTCCTGTGTGACAAAATATTTCTCGGGACGGATGTTCTGCGCCCACAAATCGATGCGGTCAATGATCGTGGTCAGGAGAGGATCGAGATGCTGACGGACTTCCGGGTTGTCAAAAGCACTGCGGTTCATGCAGAAGTCATTCAGCCGCATAAAGAACCCGGTGGTGCGGAGCATGTTGAAATTATCGGTCCTGTCTGCCTCCAGCTTGAGCGTGTTGGCCGTTTTGATGGTGTTCAGGATCAGCGGGTCGGCTTGTGAAGCGGGATCCTCCGCTGCGGAGGGAGCCGGTTCAGAGGCTTTCTTGTCAGTCTGCACCGGTTCGGCCGGTTCGGCCGGAGCTTTGTCATGCTTCGGCTTTTTGGAAGGCTCTTCCTGTTTTTCAGCCTTCCCGGCATCTTTCTTTTCCGGTTTTGGTTCGGGCTTTTCCTCTTTACCTTCCGGAGCGGGCTTTCCGCCGTCTTTGATGCCGTAATAAAGATCGGAAAGGACCGGGTCGCTGACCCGCAGCGTCGAGGTGCTCAATTCCTGCAGCAGCTGGGCATCGGTGAGCTGCTTGCTCTGATAGCGGTCAAGGTAATCCCAGGCATGCAGTGCCTGGCTGATGGTTTCAATATAGACCCCGATATGCTCCCGCAGTTCGGGCTGTGACTGCCCCTGTGCGAGTTTGTTTTTGATGATCTCCTGCAGCCGTCCGAAGGAATTGAGCGCACCCGGGATGTCCTTGTCGGCCAGGGCTTTCACGGTCAGGTCAAATTCGATGTGCGGGATCAGATCGATCCGTCCATACCAGGCCTGGGTGAATTTCAGCGCGGAAACGATCCAAGCGGGATGGCTGGAAATCGAAAGCTGCCGCATCTGCAGCGCACCGGCCAGGTCGCGGGGCGGATTCTGCCGCAGGGCGGCATCTGCCCGCTGGTTCAGGGCTTCGGTGTTGTCATGAGCGTCCTCAGACCCGTTCTGCGTGGCAAGACGGGCCTGGTCCAAAGCCGTGATCACCGCGTCCCAGATCGAGACGCAGCGGTTCTGCACGCGCAGCTCGTTCAGGGAGCCTGAAAGCAGGTCGCTGATCAATGCCGCGTATTCGGTGGAAAGCGGCGGCAGTTCGCTGTTGAAGGAAAAGACACTCAGCAGGGGGATCAAAGCCGTGCGGTTTTCCGACTGGATCGGGTAGGTCAGCTTGCCCTTGTATTGAAGGTCAGCCATTTTCTTCCCGTAGATGATCTCCGGGATGGTCTGGCAGAATTTGCGGATGTCGTCCGCAAGCAGGGCCGGTTCCGCATTGGCGCGGGCGATACCCCAGTCGATCAGGGTAATGCGGATCTGGCCGGAGCGTTTTTCCCAGAAAAGATGCTCGAGCGGTTTGATGTCCACATAGGCGATCTTGTTTTTGGCGCAGGTCCGCAGTAATTTGGCGAAAGCCAGCAGAATGGAAAGCCGGTCCGTTATGGATTCCGGCAGTTCACGCTCCGCGTGTTCGCCGCCGGCTGCCGTCTGGATCTGGATCAGATTCTCCTCCGGCTTGAAAAGTTTTGCAAATTCCTCGTTGAACCGTGCGGGGTCATCCGCAATGATGGTCGGGACCGGAATATATCCGAGGCGCTTGATCGCATCCGGTTCCGTCAGGACCTCGTTTTTGAACAGCTGGTTCACCTTGGGCAGAACGCGCAGCTCTCCGCCGCCGTTGTCCTGATTCGGGGTGATCTTCAAAAAATAGCGCTCATGCGTGTCCGGATTTTCAAATTCATACGCAAGCGTCGACCCGCCCTTTTTGTTTAAACCGGTATATTTCAGCGGAATGTTTTTGACTCTGTCATTAACGCTCGTTATGGTGTTGATCATTTCGTCGTAATAGTGTTCGTTCATAATCTCATCCCTCTATATCAACCAGATACGTAAAGGTTTTTTCCGCGGTGTCCAGAAGGACTGCGGTACGGGGAAAGCGTCTGGTCTCGATTCCGGCGCTTCCGGGATTGATCCCGAAACGCTGGCTGCTGTCACCGTAACTGATCGGGCGGTTTTCCAGATCCGGTGTGAAAAACTGCCACATGTTTATCCTGCTCGTCACCGAGTAGGTAAAAAAGCCCGGGGTATGGGTGTGTCCGAAAAGAAAATGCGGTGTTTTCAGATTCTCCGGGTTCCCGAATAATCCCCGTGTCACAATGTTCAAATCTCTGGGAAAAAGATAACATTCGCACGGATGGGGCTGATAGTCGCTGTTCCGGTAACAGCCGTAGCTGCAGCCGTGGAACAGCGTGAATTCGGCCTTTCCCTTTTCCGGAAAAACCAGGACCGTATCGCGTGACAGCCGGTCCAGTATGGCTTTGTTGTTCTTTTTCCCGAGCAGTTCCCTGCGCTGGGTGAGCTGCTCCCTGTATTTTTCCTGATACTTGTTGTACGCATCTCTTTCCGGATGCGTCAGCCAGTATTCCCAGTTTCCTCTTACCGCCGGTCCCTTATATTTTTCAAGGACGCGGAACATATCCAGCACTGTCTGTGAAAGATCTTCGTCACCCGTGGAATCATCGGAATGACCGAACAGATCTCCCAGCAGCCAGATATCGTCAAAACCGCCGGAGGTCATCTCCGCCTTGCGAATGAAATGATTCAGCGCACTGCAGTTTTCATGCAGGTCGGAAATCACCAGGTGCCGTCGGCTCAGAGTGCCCGCCTTTCTTTTGCCTGTGCGCAGACCCGCTGCAGGATCTCTGTCAGAAACGCGGCAAATGCTTTTTCTTCCATCACATCCTGTGCCGCGGGAAGCATTGCCCGGACTGCATTTTCCAGGCTTTCTTCCGAGGCGGGATGATTTTTCAGTGCTTTTTCCAGCCCGAACATGCGGCGGATGTTGTGTGAACCGGTCCGCAGTCCGCCCCGGACAGCGGTGACGACGTCATTCCCGTCCAGGCTCAGCTGCACTGCGGCTGAAACGGACGGCTCTTTCGTGAGGTCCCATTCTCCGTATTTTCCATAAGCTGCACCCCAAAAGCTGTCCTTCGGAAGCTGAAGGGTGATGCGGGTGATCCATTCGTCATACTGCAGGTCATTTTTCCCGTTCTGATCCCAGAAGCGGTCGATCAGCAGCTCCCGGAAGTCGGTGTCTGTCTTGATCGTCAGCTTTGCTCCGCAAGCGAGCAGTGCAGGGGCGGTATCACCGATGCGGGACGAGGCCAGATTGCCGCCCAGCGTTCCCTTTTTGCGGATCTCCGGCGTTCCCGCAAGTGCCGCCGCTTCCGCAAGCGCGGGGAAATGTGTTTTCAGCAGCGCGGAGGCTTCTATTGATTCAAGCGTTGTCAGCGGTCCGAGTTCGATGCGGTTTCCTTTTTGTTTGATCCCGTCTAACCCTTCCAGCGTGCTGATATCAACCAGATGCAAGTCCTGTTCTGATGTGGCGGCAAATGTCGTCCCGCCGGCGATGATGCGGCTGTTGGGAACTGCCAGCAGGGCTGAGACTTCCTGACTTTTCTGAACGGAGGTTATTTCTGTCTGCATTTAAATCAATCTCCTATATACCTTCTTATATCATAACTCAAATTTAGAGAACGTGAAACCCCAAAATCAGGAATTCCACAAATTCATTAGCAGATCTGCTCATTTTTCTCAAAACGGCATCTACTATAAGAGCTCACTTTGCATTCCGGATCATATGCTCCGCAGGGCGCGGCTTGATCGCTCATGTGTTGCCAGAAGCCGTTTGCCGCGCCGGGTTTATTTAGTCGGGGGCACGGGCCGGCTAAAGCCGCCCGCTGCCCCCGACACCCCGTTAAATTTGACAAGACGGACAAATTTGTTTTGCAGACATGACTCTTGATAAGATTATTCTGCGCGCAGCGGTATTTACATGTACTGAATCAGCCTCCTGTTTTTGCCCTTCTCAGGATGATAAAGATATAATTTGCACGGCGGGAAGGTTTCCGGAGGCTCGGCAGTGAGACGGAGGGAAGCGTCACCTGATAAACATGCCAAAAAAGCCCGAAAATCTGGCTGTGGAAAGATTGGATCCGGTATCTGTGAAAAACAAAAAGCGTCTGTTGGCAAATCTTGTGTTATTTCTTGCCTCCATCATCTGGGGGCTGGGATACTTTTTTCAAAAAGTCGGCAATGAAACCACTGCCCCGCTGACTTTCAACTGCTTCCGCTACTGGGTCGCCGCATTGACGCTCGCCCTGATCGCCCGCTTCCGCTATCCGCGGGGGACTGCTCTGAAATATTCCATCCTCACCGGTGTCGTGATGGCTTTCGCGGGAAATCTGCAGCAGTTCGGGATGCAGACCGCCTCCATCGGGAACGCGAGCTTTATCACAGCGATATATATCGTCCTGGTCCCGTTTCTCAGCGGGCTGATCCTGCGGCGGAAGATCAAACCGCATCACTATCTGGCGGCCCTGTTGTCCCTTGCCGGATTGTTCCTGATCACGACCTCCGGGAAAGGCCTGGAACGGATCTCCTCCGGAGATATGATCGTCTTTGCCGGATCCGTGTTCTGGGCGCTGCAGATCCTCTGCGTGGACAAAGGCATGACGCTCTGCGATCCGGTGACCTTCACGGCCGGGGAATTTCTTACCGCCGCCATCCTGCAAACGATCGTCTGGCTAACGGTTGGCCGGCATGATACGACAGGCCTTGCGCTCAGCTGGCCTTATGCGGCGGCTTCCGGTGTGCTTGTTTTGGGGATCGCATTCATCATGCAGGCGTACGGACAGAAGAATACCGGGGAGACGGAGGCTTCCATCATTATGGGACTCGAATCCGTTTTCGGGACGCTGTTCGGCGTCATACTTTATAACGAACAATTCACTTTCGTCCAGCTTGCCGGGATGGCGCTCATCTTTGCCGCGGTGCTTCTGGTGGTTTTGAAAGAATAGCGCCTTTTCAGTCCTCCCGCACCACATAGTCAAAAACATCAAAACATTTCACGCCCATATCGCGCAGCTTTTCAAGGCTTCGGTTCATATCCGCTTCTGTATTGAAATCCGGGATTTTCGGCACCCGCACAAGGATCCTTTCCGGCCCGGCAAGCTCCAGCAGGCTCAGGAGGTTCTCCGTCATCAGCGCGGCATCCCCGCCGGTATAGCGGTGATAGATCTCCGGCTCCATGTCCTTGCAGTCAACGATGAACATGTCAACGCATTTGGCTGCGGAAAGCAGCAGCTCATGCGGGACGGCGAGGCTGGTTTCCGCCGTGATGCGCCAATCCGCGGGTATCAGTTTTTTGAAATAGGTGATGAAGTCCGTATGCAGCAGCGACTCCCCGCCTCCGAAGGTCACACCGCCGCAGGTCGCCCGGAAATAGAGGTCGTCCACCTTCACCAGGTCAAAAAGCTCCTCCGCTGTCATGGACCGCACCGGCGCCTCGCGGAGCAGTTTTTTGTTGATGCACCAGCGGCAGTGCAGGGGGCATCCGGCACCGGCGACCAGGGTGGTAACACCGGAACCGTCGATCCCCATCCGCAGACGGGTGTAATTGAGAAGCGGGAAAACAGGTTCGTCAGTCATAGGCTTTTTGAATTCTGCGGGAAAAGAGTCAAAGGAACCTGTTCTGTTGACTCAATCCTGAGTCAACGAAAACAGGTCCCTTTGACTCAGACAGGCTCATGACCCCTGCGGGTAGGCAACCATTCCGGTCAGATTCTCTTCAATGATCTGAACTTCCGTCCCGGATGAGGTGGAAACGGGAACCGTGTTGAGCTCGCTCGTCTTTTCATCGGTCTCCTGCGGGATCAGGTCTTCGGGAGCGGGCACTTCTCCGGAAATTTCAGTCCATTCCACCGCACCGGATAATTCTTCTTTGGCCGTGGGAGTCGGGGCAGGGGAAAACCTGGCGGTAATGGATTCAGCCACAGTACAGCCCGTGACCGTGGCCACAGCTCCGGCGCATACCGCCGCCAGTTTGATCTGCTTCCCGAGAGATGCTTTCCTTTTCAGTTCCTTTTCCAGATAGCGGACTTCGCTTTCGCAGTAAGGGCAGGTGCCGCTGCATTCGCCGGTATGCGTGCATTCCCGGGTCTTGTACGGGATATCGTTTGCTTCGGCAATTTTCCGGCGAATCTCTTTGAGAATGTTACATTTTTGTTTGCCCACCATAAAACACCTCCGGGTGAGTGATTGCTTTTTCATAATAATAACGCTTTTTATAATGGATTTGTTCCATAACGTTTATAATCTAATAACGGCATTTGATTTTTAGTCTGAATCAATAAAACAAGCTGTATTGGCTTGGAAGAGAAAACATCTCTTGTATATTTCGACGGCTGGATCTGTTCTGCTGTTTTGCTGATATATGATCAACCCGAAGGGTAGAAAATAAATTAATCACTAAAAAAGTCTTGATATTTATGAATTACCACCCGAAAATTATGCATACATACATATTATTAGCAGAACAAGTCTGTCTGTTTGCAGAGATCACAAAGCGCCCCGGCCGGAAAGCATCCCGCTCCGGGGTGTTTTGCGTTTTTTGCGAGCGTAACAGCCGGGATTGGAAAGAGAACACAAAATGACTTTTATTCGCGGAAAACTGAATGGAATCTGGATCATCGAACCGCAGGTATTTGGTGATGATCGCGGTTTCTTTATGGAGACCTGGTCGAAGCGCGAGTTTGAGGAAAACGGCCTGTTTTTCGACTTTGTACAGGACAATCATTCGGGCTCAACGATCAAGGGAACACTGCGCGGCATTCACTTTCAGCGTGGTGACAAGGCGCAGGCCAAGCTTGTGCGCTGTGTGCGCGGGGCGGTACTGGACGCTGCAGTCGACCTGCGCCCGTCAAGCCCAACCTATAAACAGTGGCAGGCAGTGGAATTGAGCGAGGAAAACAAGCGTCAGCTCCTGATCCCCCGCGGCTTTGGACACGGCTTTGTCACGCTGTCGGATCATGTGGAGTTTTTGTATCGCGCGGACAATCCCTACGCACCGGAGGCAGACGCGGGAATTGCCTGGAACGACCCGGAGCTCGGGATCGACTGGGGTGTTGAGGATCCGATTCTCTCAGTGAAGGACAAACACAACCCGCTGTTCCGCGATGCGGTGACAGGCTTTGAGGATTGGTGAGGATGCGGGTATTGCTCACAGGCGTCAGCGGCCAGCTTGGCTGCGACGCCGCAAAGACGCTGACAGCCCGGGGTGTACCTTTCCTCGGTGTCAGCTCAAAGGAGCTGGATATTACGGATCGGGATGCGGTGCTGCGTATATTCCGTGAATACCGCCCGGACGCGGTACTCCATTGCGCTGCCTATACACAGGTTGACCTGGCCGAGGATGAAGCGGAGCGCTGCATGTCGGTCAATGCCGGCGGTACGCGGTTTATCGCGGAAGGCTGCCGGGGGACCGGCGCAAAGCTGCTGTATGTCTCCACCGACTACGTTTTCCCCGGTACGGGGAATAAGCCGTGGGAGACCGATGATCCGACCGGCCCGCTGAACGTATATGGGCACAGCAAGCTTGCGGGTGAGACAGCTGTACAGGAACTGGTCGAAAGGTTTTTTATCGTCCGCACATCCTGGGTCATCGGAGAGCACGGGAACAATTTTGTCAGGACCATGCTGCGCCTGTCCGGGACACACAATGTACTGCACGTGGTAGATGACCAGATCGGCTCGCCCACGTTCACAGCGGACCTGGCACCGCTGTTGTGCAGCATGCTTGAGACGGAACAATACGGCGTTTATCACGCGTCAAATGAAGGTTTCTGCTCCTGGGCTGAGCTGGCAGAGGCGGTGTTCCGTATGGCCGGCAGACATGTCACAGTTGAACGTGTCAGCACGGAGGAATACGGTGCGAGGGCGGTACGGCCTAAAAACTCGCGCCTGTGCAAATCGTCGCTCGATAAGGGCGGCTTCTCACGGCTTCCGGGGTGGGAGGCATCGCTTGCAAGATTGCTGGAAAAGGGAATATTGGTATGAATGCACGGAATGAAGCACCAGCCTTAGGGAATTTGGAGTCATTCATCGCAGCGTGTGAGGATAATGAAGGCTCTTTACACGGAAGGGAATTTCTTCCGGACACCGGGGAAAGACCTGTATTGCTGGTAAGTCATGAGTTAAGTCTGAGCGGGGCTCCGATCGTCTTGCTTTCCATGTCTCAAAGCCTGAAAAAGCTGGGATGGAAGCCGATGGTGATAGCTCCTGCTGCCGGGCCTTTGCAGGATGCTTATTTGCATGAGGAGATCCCTGTCCTGATCTGTCCGCGTCTGCTTAAAAGTGATCTGATCTTACGCGGGGCAGCACTGTTTTCCTTTATTGTGCTGAACACCGCTGTCTGCGCACATGCGGCTGATCTGCTCAACGGCACTAAAACCCCTGTGTTGTGGTGGGTGCATGAGGCGGAGGTGTTTTACCAGACTTATTATGTAAATCTAATGCCTTTCTTGTTGTTCTCAAATATAAAAGTTGTCACGGCAGGCTCGTGGGCCCGCAGATTGCTGCTTCAGAATCGTCCGGCCTATCTTGTAGAAGATATGTTCTACTGTATTCCCGATCAAAGCGCTCAGAGCCGC
>Ga0310695_10013636_pt1 | contig 11124 bp, 9 predicted proteins | sample RumenRJG_04DNA_FD_203882 | JGI IMG/M metagenome (GOLD analysis project Ga0310695, IMG submission 203882) | Bovine rumen microbial communities from Lethbridge, Alberta, Canada - RJG_04 (v2) (version 2) | ecosystem: Host-associated > Mammals > Digestive system > Stomach > Rumen | place: Canada... | reverse complement strand
TTTTATGCAAAGGTGTCTTTTCGGGCTATATTTTCGTATTTTAAGGGTTATGAAATTCGTTTCTAAAATTTTAAGTATTGCAGCCATTGCAGCGGTTACGCCTTTTGCGCAACTTGCTCCGGAACCCCAGATGGCCGATGTGCAGTTGATGCAGGATACCACCACCAACCAGCCCATGAAGATGGACTTTTCTAAGCCGCTTTCGGGCATTAGCGATCCGGGAATCCTGTTCAGCCAGTTTGCAAACAAGCCCCTTTTGATCTATTACTTCAGCCCCAAGTGCCCCCACTGCCAGCGCCATATTTCCGAAATCCAGGACCTGGTCAAGGAATACGAACCTAAGGGTCTCACCGGCATCGCCATCGGTCTCGGCGGCGGCATCAAGAAAAACGACATTCGCCTGTTTATCGACCAGTTCCACGTAGCGATTCCCGTATTCCAGGATAGCGACTACAAGTTCGGCCCCGCTTACGGCACTGGCTACATCCCGGTCGTATACGTGGTGCAGAAAGACGGAACCTTCTACCGTTACGAAACCTTGAACGAAGCGAACATGAACCACATGCGCGCAACGCTCAATAAAATGTTAGCGAAATAATTTAATTAGAGGCTTTTAAAATCTAAAAGGGCGCCCTCGGCGCCCCTTATTTTTTACCAAGAACTAGCAATCAACCACTAGAACATCTTGCGGGTGTTCTTCTTGGCAGGGCCATTACCGCTGCTGCTCGGCTTGGGGGCTGCACTTGCCCCCTTGTTGCTAAAGAGCGTTGCGTCGTCGGCAGACTTGGTCTTGACTTCGAAATGGTTACCGTCGCAGACTTCGGTCGGAGCGTAGCCCGCCGTGTACAGGCAGTAGGTCTTTTCGGAACAGAATTCGCCGGCAATCTTACCCGTATGGTTGCAAATGCCCTTGCTTACGACACCGCTCGGAACCGGGAACGGCTTACGCGGCAAGTCCTTGTGCAATTGCTTCATGGTCGCAATCCATACCGGCAAGGCGTCTTCGGTACCGGTGTGGCCAGCACCCATAGTGCCCGGGCTGTCGGAACCGACCCACACGCCCATGGTGTACTGCTTGGTAAAGCCGATATACCAACAGTCGGTATAGTCGTTCGTGGTACCGGTCTTACCACCACTCGGGTGAGTAAAGCCGCTCGCCCACACGCGGGCTGCCGTACCGCGAATGTTCACGTCCTTCAACATGTCCACCATCAAGTAGGCCGATGCTGGGCGCAACACTTCATGTTCCACCTTGGAATTCTTTTCGATGACTTCGCCGTTGCGGTCCACAATGGATTCAATCATGTACGGTTCAATACGGTTACCGCCGTTCGGGAACACCGTATAGGCCGACGTCATTTCCATAAGCGTTGCACCCACGGACCCCAGGGCCAAGCTGGGCACGGCCATGAGCGGAGCACGCACAATGCCGAACTTGCGGGCGTAGTTGACCACGTTGTTGAGGCCATACTTCATACCCGTCAAAATAGCCGGCAAGTTCTTGGACTTGTAAAGGGCGCGGCGGAGCGTCATCATGCCTTCGAAGTCATGTTCGAAGTTCGCCGGACGCCAGACCTTATTCTTGTCCTTATCATCCGGATCGGGGATGCTCACCGGCTGGTCGTTCACCGAGTCGCAGGGGCTTGCGCCGTTGTCCATGGCCGTCGAATACACAATGGGCTTGAACGACGAGCCGGGCTGACGCAAAGACTGCACCGCACGGTTCCAACGGGACTGGTTAAAGTCGGAGCCTCCCACCATGGCACGGATTGCTCCCGATTCATTTTCAATCAAGATGGCAGCAATTTCAGGATGGTGGTAAAGGATAGAGTCCGGGAAGCGGCGCTTGTCAGCCGGACGCTTCAGGTCGTCGGCCAGGTATTCCTTTTTAAAGAGAGTATAGACGCTATCGAAGTGAGCGACGACGCTATCCTCAGGCATATTGTATTTCTTGGTGAGGAAAAGGCGACGGGTTGCGCGGTACTTGACGCGGCGACGTACCTTTTCAACCTGCACGCGAGCGACGCTATCGGCGTAAGCCTGAATGTCAGGATCAATCGTGGAGTTAATCGAGACACCATCGGCATACAGCGAATTTTCGCCGTACTTCTTTTCCATGTACTTACGGATTTCTTCGTAGAAATAAAGACCGGATTCGTTAGAGACTTCCTTCTTCGCAAGTTCAATAGGAGTCTTGATATATTCGTGATAATCGTCGTCGTTAATGTAGCCGGCATCACGCATGGCGTAAAGCACGGTATTGCGGCGTTCGAGAGAAGCTTCAGGGTGACGGTCGGGGCGATAAGCTTCCGGGCGTTGCAACATACCGGCCAAAACGGCAAGTTCCGGAATCGTAAGGCTATCCAGCGGACGACCGAAGTAGAACTTGCCTGCCGCCTGGAAACCATAGTTACCGCCAGCCAGGTAGACTTCGTTCATGTAGAATTCAAGAATTTCTTCTTTAGTATAAGTCTGCTCGATGCGGATAGCCGTCATCATTTCCTTGATCTTACGCGAAATCGTACGTTCCGGCGTGAGGAACAAAAGCTTGGTCAGCTGCTGAGTCAAGGTAGATGCACCACGCAGCTTTTTGCCCGACAAGGCGCTTTCCATAACGGCAGACGGAATCGCCCACACGTTCATGCCCCAGTGGCTATAGAAGGCTCGGTCTTCAGTGGCCATCACGGCATGGATTGCATTCTCGGGAATGGAATCGAAGCTCGTCCATTCGCGACGTTCCACAAAATATTCGTGGGCAATCTTTCCGTTCATGTCGTAGATGTTGGTAACCAGCTTCGGATTGATCTGTTCCAACTGCGAAAGGGACGGAAGCTCCGGCGAGAAGTGGTTGTACACTGCAACGACAGCAATAAAAGCAGCCACCACAGGAACAGCAAAGATAATGAGCCACATAATGATCTTGCGATCAGTAAACCAGCTCTTTAAGACCTCGAGAACAGCCTGCAATATGGATTTGACTTTATTCATAGTATAATAATGTTATTTTTCGGGGAAAGATAGAAAATTTTCATTTTTTTTATTCAACGACCCTTGACAAAAGCACGTATTAAGCTATATTTGGGCCATCAATCAAGCGGATGTAGCCCAACTGGATAGAGCGTTTGGCTACGAACCAAAAGGCTCCAGGTTCGAGTCCTGGCACCCGCAGAAAAAGGCGATTTGCGATAAGCAAGTCGTCTTTTTTATTTGATAGAAATCAGGCGAGAAATGGAGCCTTTGTGAGCAAATGGGCTAGTCCATTTGCGAGAGGATGTGCCATAACAAGCATTTTTATATTAATTTGGCACATCCGGTCTATATACTGCTCCAGGTTCGAGTCCTGGCACCCGCAGAAAGAAAGGTCAACCAATAGGTTGGCCTTTCTTATTTTACGCCCCATTTCCACAATCCGTAAACGCTGTTAAGATATTTTTTCAAAGTCTGCAAACACGTGTTTGCACGCTTCCGCCCTTACTAATTCTACAATTGGCCCCCGGAGAGTGATTGGTTATCCACGTTTTTTCGAGGTTGTTTGTGGAATACAAAGATCACATTCTCAGCGAAGCCATCCGGCTCGTATTTCTGGAAAGTCGCCGACAACAGGGGCTCACCCAAATCGGGCTTTCCATCCGGTCAAACATCACGCGGCAATTCATATCGCAAGTCGAAGTCGGTAAAAGACTTCCCTCTATCAACACCATTTGTGCGCTGGCGAACGCCTACAATAAAACCCTTTCCCAGCTGTTTCACGAAGTGGACCGATTCTACCCCTTGATCGAGAACCAAAAGATACCCTTTAAAGTTCCGCCCAGTATCGCCGCAGAAACAAGGCTAAAATTAACAGAATACATCAATAACGCCCAAAAACAACAGGATTCCGCATCCACAAAGCCCCCACCATCGAGAAATTGTCCGGGGCAATAACAGCTATTTTGCCCCTTAACAAAAATGTATTTTTTTGCTATCTTTTGCCCCCGATGGAATGGCCGAAAAACATAAAAACGCTCACCGAAGACGAGCTTAAGGCATGGCTCCGGGACGTAGACGAAAAGCCGTTCCGGGCAAGCCAAATTCAAAAATGGCTCTTTTGTCAGCAGGTCAAGACCTATGACGAAATGGGCAACATTTCGCCCGCTCTCCGTCAAAAATTGGCAGACCAGTTTACCCTCCGTGCACTGACAGAAGAGCAGCGCATGGTGTCGGTAGATGGAACTGTCAAATGGCTTTTCAAGACACACGACGACCACCATATCGAAACGGTGATGATTCCCGCAAACGGCCGCTATTCCGTATGCGTTTCGACCCAGGTAGGCTGCGCCATGAACTGCGCCTTCTGCCGTACCGCCAAAATGGGCTTTACCAGGAACCTGGAAGCCGGCGAAATCCTGGAAGAAATCATCAACGTAAACTGGTACCTGAAAGAAGCCGGCCTTTTGAACGAAGAAGGCAAAACGGCCCAGGTCACCAACATCATCTTCATGGGCATGGGCGAACCCCTGAACAACCTGGAAAACGTGCACCGCGTCTGCTGCACACTGCATAACCAGAGTCTGTTCAACATGGGCGCAAAGCGCATGACCGTAAGCACCAGCGGCGTGGTTCCCAAAATCAAGGAACTGGTAGACCGAAATACCCCCTGTTGCCTAGCGGTAAGCCTGAACAGCACCAACAACGAATACCGTTCGTCCGTGATGCCGGTAAACAAAACCTGGCCCATCGAAAAACTTTTGGAAGCGGTTGACGAATACATCCGCAGAACCGACAATTACGTAACCTTTGAATTCGTCCTGATTCAGGACATCACCTGCACTCCCAAGGCGGCCAAGGAACTCATTCGAATTTGCGCCCCCCGCCGCGTGAAGGTAAACGCCATTGTATTGAACGATGGTGACGATCCCACGCTACACGCCCCCACCCCAGAGCAGGTAGAAGACTTTTTGGCGATGGTTAGAGCAGCCGAAATACAAATCACGATCCGCAACCCGCGTGGCCGCGACATTCTCGCCGCATGCGGGCAACTTGCGTACAAAAAGGAAGGTAAAGTATGTTAACGCAGAACCTCCCGGATTTCTGGGACAACCTCTATGCCGAAGGCAAGGATTACTGGAATCTCAAGAAGGTGACGCCCGCTTTGACGGAATTTTTCAAGCACCCCTCTTGTCCCGCTACGGGTTCCGTATTGGTTCCCGGTGCAGGTTTTGGCTACGATGCCGAAGCCTGGGCACTCCGCGGCCACGATGTGCTGGCAGTTGATTTCGCCCCTTCTGCAGTCGATGAACTTGATCACTTAAGCCGTAAGCACAAGAACCTGCGTTCTTTGGACCTTGACCTGTTCTCGCTTTCTCCTAAGGATGACAAGCGTGGCGGCCAGCTTTTCGATATCGTTTACGACTACTGCGCCTTCACGGCAATCCATCCGGGTCGCCGCGACGAATTCTTCGAAGTCTGCTACAAGATGATGAAGGATGACGGAGTTTTGATTCTGTTCCTTTACCCGCTCATGAACGGCAAGACCCTGCAGGGTCCGCCGCATGCCACCAGCGAAGGCGAACTCATGGCTCGTCTCGGCGGCGTGTTCGATGTGGTAGAACGCATCAAGCCGGTGAACAGCATCGCCGGTCGCGAAGGCAAGGAAGAAATCTGGCTCCTCAAGAAGTGCCTGTAAGCTAGACGAGAGAACGCTCGCGTTGCGAGCTACAGACTTGAGACGAGAGAATAAAAAACTCTCGTCTTTTTTGTCATCAAGCCCAACTTGACAGCGTATATCCTCATTCAATTTTTTCTATTTTTTTCATCAAATTTTAACGGCGGCCAAGCCGCTCCAACGAAGACACAAGGATTAAGTTATGGCAAAAGATTTATGCCCCTGCGGTTCCGGTAAGGAATACTGCGAATGTTGTGAACCGATTATCAAGCAGAAGGCCCTCGCGGCAAGCCCCGAAGCCCTGATGCGTTCCCGCTACACCGCTTACGTGAAGCAGGAAATCGGCTGGCTCAAGGAATCCCTCGAAGCCACCCAGCGCAGCGACTTCGACGAAGCCAGCGTGACTGCATGGAGCAAGGAATCCGAATGGCTCGGCATCGAAATCAAGCAGACCAAGACCGAAGAAGAAAAGAATATCGGTTGGGTCGAATTCGTCGCTCGTTTCAAGCAGGGCAACATCACCCGTAACCACCACGAACTCGGCGAGTTCCACAAGGTGGGCGGCGCATGGTTCTTCTACGATGGTCGTGCCGTGAAGCAGGAAACCGTCCGTCACGAAGGTCCGGTCGTTGGCCGTAACGATCCGTGCCCGTGCGGTTCCGGCAAGAAGTACAAGAAGTGCTGCGGCGCTAACAAGTAAGGAAAGACAATGTTCAAAGTTTTCGTAGATGGTGAAGCAGGTACCACAGGCCTGCAGATTTATGAGAGACTCGCAAAGCGTAACGACATCGAAGTGTTGCGCATTTCTCCTGAACTCCGCAAAGACATTAACGAACGCAAGCGACTCATCAACGAGTCCGACGTGACGTTCCTGTGCCTGCCCGATGCTGCAGCTATCGAAAGCGCAGCCCTCTGCGAAAATCCGAACACCCGCGTGATCGACGCTTCGACCGCCCACCGCGTTAACCCCGACTGGACCTACGGGATGCCGGAACTTTCGGCTGCCCAGCGAGAAGCCATTGCCAAGAGCAAGCGCATCGCTAACCCCGGTTGCCATGCTTCGGGCTTTATTCTCGGCGTGCACCCGCTGGTGGCCGCAGGCATTTTGCCGAAGAGCGCTAACCTTGCCGCCTACAGCATCACCGGTTACTCCGGCGGCGGCAAGAAGCTGATTGCCGAATACGAAGAAGCCGCAGCCATGGAACACAAGGCCGGCGAATCGAAGGCTATCATGGCGCCCGCCCCGTACGCGCTTGCGCTCGCACACAAGCACCTCCCCGAAATGAAGAAGTACTGCGAACTTGAAAATACGCCGTTCTTCAACCCGGTGCTTGGCCCTTATTACAAGGGCATGGCGGTCACCGTCGCCATCTTTGCAAATGAACTCACCAAGAAGGTCGGCCCCGAAGGCCTCACCGAAATTTTGGCGAAGCATTACGAAGGTTCTCGCTTTGTGAAGGTGATGCCCTTTGAGCCAGCCCCCGTGCTGTTCAACGGCCGCCTTGACGCCACCGTCTGCAACGATACGAACAACGCCCGCATCCAGGTGTTCGGCAACGAAACCGTGATGCAGGTGACGACTATTATCGACAACCTCGGCAAGGGCGCAAGTGGTGCAGCCATTCAGAACATGAATATCGCGCTCGGCCTCGACGAAGGAATTAGCCTTTAATGTTCCTAGACGAAAAATCAATTGAAGTTCGCTCCGGTAAGGGCGGCGATGGCATTTGCAGTTTCCACCGCGAAAAGTTCGTACCCCTCGGAGGCCCCGATGGCGGTGACGGCGGTCGCGGCGGTCATGTGATTCTGCAGGTGAACGAACAGTTCTCCACTTTGCTCGACATGGGCAACGCCCGCGTCTATAAAGCCGAAAGTGGACAAGCCGGTGGTGCCAAGCGTTGCACCGGTCGCAGCGCCGAAGACTTGATTGTAAGCGTTCCGCGCGGCACAATCGTAAAAGATGCCGAAGGTCGCATTCTCGCAGACCTTACCGAACCAGGCCAAAAGTGGATTGCAGCTCGCGGCGGCAAGGGCGGCATGGGCAACCAGCATTTTGCAACGCCTGCCAACCAGGCTCCGCGCAAGTGTACCCCCGGCGAAAAGGGCGAAAAGCGCGAACTCTTCTTGGAACTGAAGCTTATGGCAGACGTGGGCCTCGTCGGATTCCCGAACGCAGGCAAGTCGAGCCTCGTGAACAAGATTTCGAGCGGTCGCCCCAAAGTCGGGGACTATCCGTTTACCACACTCGAACCGGTGCTCGGTATCGTGCAGATGAACGGTCACAGCTTCGTGGTCGCAGATATTCCGGGTCTCTTGGAAGGCGCCAGCGAAGGCAAGGGTCTCGGCCACCAGTTCTTGAAGCATATCGAACGTACGCATACGCTGTTGTTCGTCATCGACGGCTTTGCTGAAAACGCCTACGAGCAGTTCACCGTTCTTAAGGAAGAACTCAAGGCGTTCCACCCGAAGCTTGCGAAAAAGCCTTACGTGATTGCTTTGAACAAGAGTGACCTCGGCATCGACGAAGCGATCAAGCAGTTCAAGGCTCACAAGGAAGCCGTTATCGTGACCTCCGCCGTAACAGGCGATGGTTGCAAGGAACTCACCTTGGCTCTGGACGAAGCCGTGCCCCACGTGCAAAAGAAGAAGGTCGGCTGGGAAAGCAAGAAACTCAGCAGCGCCACCACCGGCATCGATGGCACCGGCAAGAAAATCGCAAAGAGCAGGGCCAGCTCGGCAGCGAAAAGCTCCGCTAAAACAGGCTCCAAGGCCGCCGGAGCAAAAACAGCCCGCAGCAAGAAGAAGGCTTAACGAATGGCGAAAAAAGAACAGAGTACGCCGGTCATCGTAAACCGCAAGGCAAATCACCTCTACTTCATCGACGAAACGTTCGAAGTAGGTATCATGCTGATTGGTTCGGAAGTGAAATCTATCCGCGATGGCAAGTGCACTTTGGGCGAAGCGTGGATCGACATCGACGAGTCCAAGAATGAAATCTGGCTCGTAGGTGCCCACATCGACGAATACCTTTTCGCTAACCGTTTCAACCATTTTCCGGCAAGGCGCCGCAAGCTCCTGGCCCACGTGCACGAAATCGCCAAGATGCGCAAGGCCAAGGAGCAAAAGGGCTGCACGCTCATCCCCTTGAAGCTCTACTTCAAGAACCGCCGCGCCAAGCTCGAAATGGGAATCTGCCGCGGTAAGGATCAGCGCGACAAGCGTCAGGACATCATCAACCGCGACGCAAAACTCGAAATGGCCCGTGCGGCAAAGGCGCACAAATAATGCGAAACCTTGTTTGGCACATCTTCCTTTGCGTCGCTCTCGCAGCTTCTGCCTGGGCAAGCAACAAGGTTGACGCCGAACAAGTCGCCAAGGAACACAAGGCCAGCTTCCACTGGTTCCCCGTCCAAAAGACATTCCTGCTCGCTGGCGAAACCGACACTCTCAAGTTCGCCATCGGGCTCCCCTATGTGAGCAGCCACGGCAATTCCGTAGAACTCAAGCGTGCACCTGAAATTACGGACGGACACATTCTGCTGGATTCTGCAGATGTTGTAAGCCTATACAAGACCGACAAAACAGCAGCGGTCTCCCCCACAAGTAGCAGCTCAGCGGCGAAGGTTTCTTCGTCTTCAGCAAAAGCCGCCGCAGTCCCTGCTGCAACTCCCACCGCCAAGCCGAAGAACGAAACCGCCGGTACCCGCGAAGTCAAGACGATCGTCATCGACCCCGGCCACGGCGGCAAGGACACCGGCGCCCAGGGCAAGAATTCCAACGAAAAAGACATCGTGCTCGCCGTCGGCAAGCTCCTGAAAAAGGAACTCGAAAAAGAAGGCTTCAACGTCAAGATGACCCGCGACAAGGACGTGTTCATCGAACTTGGCGAACGTGCGAACCTCGCCAACCAATGGGACGGCGACCTGTTCATCAGCCTGCACTGCAACGCGATTGACGCAACCCCCGAACGCAAGAAGCAAATCAAGGGCTACCACGTGTACGTGCTCCGCGCCCCTGAAAGCGAAGAAGACAAGGCCATTGCCCGTCGCGAAAACAAGGTGGCCACGCTCTACGGCGAAAAGAACGCCAAGGAAGAACTCTCCCCCATCGAATGGTTCAAGCTCGAAGCGCGCCTCGAAAAATACAAGCAGAACAGCTACATGTTCACCGAAGAAATGCTCAAGGCATTCGACGGAGGCAAAATCAAGCGCCAGGGCGGAGGCGTCGGCGGTGCAGGATTCATGGTGCTCGTAGGTGCGCTCATGCCAGCAGTTCTCTTTGAAATCGGCTTCATCAGCAACCCTGAAGAAGAAGCCTACATGACAACGACCAAGGCGCAAGAAGACATCGCCACACGCGTTGCGAAGGCTGTCAGCACCTACAAGGCTGCTGTACACAACTACCGCGAAACTTTAGGCAGATAGATACTTATTATCGTTTAGTTTATCTGATTGAATTCCGTATCAATTATATTAAAGCACTCTTTAAGGATCTTTTCGTACATTTCCCGGTAGCGTTTCGTTACCACAGAAGTTCCGTCACTACAGGTTTTAGTCCTGGCGATATAACCATCGAACCAATTTTTCGATTCATAACTTAAGCTTGTATACAAGACATCATGATCACGCCCATCCATATAATAGGGTGACAAATTCCCCTTCAACTTTTTATTTTCACGATCCAACAGTCCCTCATAGAACTGTCTTTGAGCTTCAGTCAAGCCCAAACTAGGTTCTTCCAACGCCCAGATTATTTTTTCATAAACATCTTCTTGTACCTCTGCAAGGACGTCTGCAAACAAGGCAAAGCCTTCTTGCGGGCAATTTTGTACCAAATCTTCAGGCTGAGAACTGGAACTTTCAACAACGGAACTTGAACTTATGCCGTGCGCCTCGTTGTATTCTTCGATACTGGTATAAATCTTATTTCCATCCAACTTGAAATCCTTATAGGTACTATCGTTGGAACATTTCATTGCAACCTTTTCATAGTAGGCTGTTGCGCAAGGGTCATATATAACACCATAAACAACCACAGGTTCTTGTACAGCCCCGCATCTTTGGAGCTTATCTTCCCACTCGGATAAGAGCTTTTCGGACAAGGACGTATCACTTGCCAAGTACCTCTTATAATCATCGCAAGAAAGACCTTTCGTACTGGAACATGCCGCGACTCTATACTTTTGTTCTTCACACGTCACAGAAGAATCTTTCGCAAGGACATAGCCCTCGACACTAGACGAGCTAACCTCTGAAGCTTCTGAGGAACAGCTTGCGATTTCAGCGGAACTCATTTCAACAGCTTCCGACGAAGAACTTTCTTCAACGGCTTCTTCACTGGAGCTGGACAAAGCAGATTTTTCGGCCGATTCAGAAGAACTGGGAGTTTCGTCCGCAGCAGAACTCAACTTTTCTTCGCCCGATGTACTGGTCGAAGAATCAGGATCCGCTATTTCGGGATCCGTAACTGGAACCTGAGTG
>Ga0310695_10013634_pt1 | contig 11125 bp, 12 predicted proteins | sample RumenRJG_04DNA_FD_203882 | JGI IMG/M metagenome (GOLD analysis project Ga0310695, IMG submission 203882) | Bovine rumen microbial communities from Lethbridge, Alberta, Canada - RJG_04 (v2) (version 2) | ecosystem: Host-associated > Mammals > Digestive system > Stomach > Rumen | place: Canada... | reverse complement strand
TGGTTATATCTTGCAGATAGTGTATGTACTCATGCAAGAAAAGAGCTTCTGCCCTTTCATCCATAGGCATCCTTAACATGTTGCCAATGGCATCAGGTATATCCAAATCCATACAGAAAAAAGCTGGATAATAGCTATTTTTGTGTCTTTCTTTCCTTTCGTACATATTCTATCTGAGAACAATCTCATTCGCTCAGCTCTGCCGCCTAGCTTATCCAAGAACCAACAATGGCCCATCCAGGAAAAAAGATAAGCCATAGTTATAACGCCTCAATAAATGAATATTTGTGTTCGCTTCATAATATTCACTCATATTGGTTCTTTCGTTTATACTGCTCACTCAACTCCAGCAACTCCTTAAACAACCCCAACCTCGGTTCCTTCAACTCTTCTGCATTCATTAGTTTTCTCCCGCGTTTAAGAAAATGCACCATCAACTTTTCTTCGGGACTATATTTTGAAGGATTCCGATGGTTGGTTTCGATAAAAGTTTTCACTTCATTATATCTTCCCTTCCAACGTTCATCTTGAGTCATACTTCACCTAATCAATAAAAACTAGAAGTATCAAACTTCGACCTTATACTCTCTTCATTGATTTCCCACTTCTTGCCATTGTTCTGTATCTCAAAACATGCTTCCGTTGGGAACGACAGCGTCACCCCGTCATCATCTTCATTATCTAGATATATCGTAACCGAACTATTAAAAGCCATCTTGCACTTTACATTACCATCCTCCAGCTTTGCAGAAACAATTTCCACATCCTCCAGCTCCTCATATTCATAATGGTGGCTCAGGCTGGACAGTTCTCCATCTTCATTTTGCCAGTAGTAACTCTGAAGTTGCTCTACGATATCATCAACACTGATATCTTCGTGTCCTATAGAGGTTGCGACTCTGATACTGGCATCATCTATCGTCACTTCATTTATCTTTTTCAGAATACTCCTTAGCCTCTTAAACATCCTGACCTCAAATCCCTTACCGCTTCCCGAAACGAATTCAGATTTCTCACCGAAAATAGCGTCTGCTTCTTTAAGGATAGGAGCAAGTACTTCTTTCATGTATTCACAATACGACTCGCATATATCACCCTTCTTAGTAAAAGGAATGTCCATCGTAAAAACATCCTCACTTACTTTGTGAATAAATTGCAATAGTCTCAACCATGCACCTACTCCTGTTGTCTTGCAAATAATCGTTCCCTTGTCGTCATTATCTGCTGGCCAGTATTTTTTGAACACCTCACTAATAGCATAAAAATATGATAATAGTTCTGTAAGATACCCTTCATATTCCTCTTCACTCACGGTATAGCCTATCGCATTCTTCCACCAAATACCCTTTACTCTAAAAAAAGGCAACAGCGATTCCACGAAGAAAGCCTGAGAAATATAGCCCTTACCCGTTCCGAGCATCTTAATCTTATTTTGGAAGGGCGAGTTCTTTTGTTCGTTTAGCTCCTTAACAAGACAGTGTGCCATATATATCTGATTACGCTTATCGTCTTGCGAATCTTCCCTATATTCCGACCCAAACACCTCATAATACAGAGATTTATTTACTGGTTTCTGCTTGAAGTTCACATTGATAAACACCTGCCCTTGCTCCCACAAATCAAAATTCACTAGTATAGTGCAGTTAAATTTGTAGTCTTCCAGGTATTTTATCATATAGTTCACCCTGTCAGTCTTGATGGTATTCTCATCCAATAACGTTTTATACAGCAAAAGCATGGCCATCAGCCTATGCTGCCCATCTACGATGAATACATTCCCTTTAAGCTCAATGTTTATCTCATCGCCATCCACATGCATTTCCTCTTCTTCCAGAGGCATGGCAATAATCATTGATGTTGGAAATAAGGTAGCAAGGCTTACGTTATTCTGCTCGTCTGATATGGCTCTGATAATAAACTTCTGTATATCTTTTAGTCGCTCATTATCTATGCGTCGTTGATAATACTCCATGCTCTCCTCGGCAAGCATCTTATAGTTGCTCGATGAATCATTCGGATTTGCTTTGCTGGTAAATAGAGCATGCTCTTTAAGCTTTTTAAATGGCACCAGCGCCTGCAGAACCATTTTGTCCGAATCGTCATGTTTATGTTGTACGAATGCTCTCATAATTACCCTTCAGATTTAATGGTTTCTTTGTCACTGCTATTGTCAAGGCCATTTAGTTCCGCAGGTTGTATTCCGGGCCCGTCAGCCAGACTCATTTTCTTTTTTCTTGCAGGTCTCTTCAGCAGTGCCTCTTCATCTTTTGCTTTTTTCAGTTGCGTTATGTCTTTCTCTATTTCAGAAAGTCTACCTAACACATCTTCCACATTTGACATTTTGCCACCTACCACAGCTCCGAATTTCTGCTCCACGGCTTTGGTCACCATATCTGGTATATCCTCTTTCTTTAAAGAGAGCAAAGTATCTTTTTGTTCCTTTTTAAGTTCGTTGTTTAATCTTTTATTCAACTTGTTAGCTACGCTGGTCGCCTTTTCCTCTGCTATTTTTTCGGTATTATCCTCTGCCACTTTTTTCGCCTGCGTTTTTGCCTCTTCTTCTATGCTCTTGAAAGATTTATAACCAAAGAATCCAAATATCGACAAAATAACAGTGACAAAAATGCCACCTATAGTAAGATAATCTTGTGAATTTTCTCTCTGTTCCAATACATAATCATATCTATCTTGTATGAGATGCTCATATTGTTTAATGGATGATATAATTGAATCTACCTGTATCTGAGCTGCAGATGTCACATTTCCAGTGGAATCAACTTTAATAGTGTATGTAAACTCATGTTTTACAACCGCCCGTTTTGAGCCTATTGCAAAAATCACTATCGCAACCACAACACAAATTGCACATATTGTCAATATTACACTTGCAGCAATCTCATTATAAAAACGCAAACATAAATATTTATCCGACGATGATTCTATATGTTCCGTCTCCAACTGTTCCTGCACATCTTTTGTTTTATCGATTTCTATCATATTATCTTCCCTTCTTATAATTCTTTCTAATCTTACAATACCTTTTTAGGTCATCGAAGTGCAAGTCACACATTTTGAAATATGTCTCATGGAAGTCTTCTCGTGATTTCTTCACAATTTCCTCATAATAATCTTTCGAACACTTCTGACCATTCTCAAAATATACAGTATGCTCATCCTCATAGATATCAGTATACGTAATTTTCACAAAGTTTACCAACTGACAAGTAAATCTATTTAAGCTCAGACTATTCCATTCGCACTCATCACAAAATCTTTTAAACTCCAAATAATTGCCTTCTGTGATGTCAGTTATCACCTCACCTATCAATCCTGGCTGATCTGGATGAGATGCAAAATAATCTATTATTGGAATATAGAGCGTTTGTCTGTCTTGGTAGTATCTTTCTTCAAATTTTATAAAAGTCTCACATAGAATAATACCCATTGATTGTGCCTCTCTACCAATATTCTTAATTGACAATATCTCTGTATCATTAATAGAATCTTGTTTAACTTTATCATAATAAGTCGTTACGTCGAATATAGGCTGATTTTCTTTCTTTTGAGACTCATATTGTCCTTCCTGTAGCCACAGTTGTTTAAAACTAACAAATAGCGCAAATAATGATACCACTATTGCTACCGCAGCCAAAATATCAGAAGCTTTAATCCTCCACTCAGTTTTCATGTACCGCTTTTCCTTAATTTCACTAATTTGTATTTCATCGTTTCTTGTCACCGTTCCCTGTGGTTTTCCACAGGGATCCTCCCAGTACTCATCACTTCCCCCGCTGATTAGCCATTCCTATAACCAACAAGCGGCCACATTACTATCAGAGTCGTTCAGAAATCATCTGTTCAATAACCAACTTATCAGCCTATTATCAGAATTTCATTAACTTCTCTCAAACACACAAATGTACATACAACTCCATTCGTGAATGAAAATGCTCTGTAATCTGGAAGAACATTCTACCACTCATCGAGAAGTCCTGCACTATTCTTTTCACAAACTTGTTCGCCTTGTATGTAGAATTGAAATTCGTGAAACCCGAAAGTATTTCGTTTTTACTTGCTATCTTCGTATTATAATTTCCTTGTCGTCCATGATGTGGTATTTGCGACATTCCTATGTACGATGATATATGACTCACAAGCAAATCCATACAATGTTCAAACCTTGGTTCCATCACACAATCTCCCGTATAAAGACAACTGCACCTGCTTCTATAAAATAAATAATCATACCATGTGCTTAAATACCTTGCATCAACTCCAAAGTAGTTAAACCACTCACCACGATATTCGATATTATTCGCAGAATAAGAGAACACATTCAGCGAGTTAACATTGATTGCCGTTACATTTCCTATTCCTTTGGGTAAGTTTCTGTATATATCAATCAATTCATTCATATGTTTCTGCACATATGTTGCGTCCGTCAATTGACTCTTGCTAATCTTTGCATTACGTAGAGCATCTACAAACTTCACATATCTATCGTCATCAAGAATTGTGTTAAACGGGATGTAATACCAGAGATTCTTAAATCTTAGCGGTTGTAGACTCTTAACAACACTGCCGTCATTCATATTTCTCAGGTTTTCTAAAGTCGCATCACTATTTATTATAGCCTCGGTATTGTTGTCTATCCCAAGTATCTTAGCTCCAGTAGCAAACAATCTAAACAAAATATCTGTCACCCCAGTAGAAAACTGACCACGAAAGAAATACCTGTCAGCCAGTAAGAGTACTTTTATCACCAATGGATAGTTGAAAGGTAATATCACCACACTCTTGTCTGTCAAACCACCTATGTTTATTAGATGGTCTATACCACTTATATGGTCTTCGTCCAAGTGCGAGATAAATAGAACATCTACCACCTCTGCATTGCCTGTCGGATTCAGAGTGTTTTCTATTTCCCTATCCAAATGCTTTGTCGATCGCATTTCACCGCAATCATACACAACATTTAGCACCGAGGTCCCATTCTCATCGAGGAACTGCTCTGTAAAGAATGCCCCTTGACCTACAGGATGTAATATTCTCTTAAATACCATAACTAATATTATATCATTTGTCCCGTTTATCGTGATACCATCGCGGCTATCTTTCGTCTCTTGCCCAGCGATTCTATCGCGCCATTTCTTCAGCCACCGTCCCCAACGGTTTCCCGTAGGGCCTTTATCTCATCCCCCCTTCCTTCCACCACATTCCCCACATGGGGCACACATCCAACTCGGAATAGTCCCCGTATTGGGCATGGGCATCACAGAGCATGTCTGTGAAGCGGAAACTGCAGTGCAGGTCACCGAAGAAATCGGTTTCGAGGTTAAATACTTCCAGGTTGATATCCATCTCATCTGCCATGCGCTTTGAGAGGTCGGTCTTTTGGCGTAGGTGACAGTATAGTTCCACTACTGCCTCGGTGAATATCACCAGTTTCGTGTAGGTATCACCATAACCAGTGAAGCCAGCATACCAGTCTTCATGCTCCTTACATGTCTTGGCCAGGCATCTGAAGATGGCATAGCAGCTACCGGCAGCAGCTTCGTATGCTCCGCTGTTCACCAGTTCTGCCGTTTTCTGGGCAAATGGCGACAAAGCTAAAGAAATAGCCATATCATCTTTCTTCTTCAAAGCTGTTTGATAAGCCGTTTCAATCTCCTTCTGCATGGGCGACTCGAAACTATACCACTCGTCGGTAATCCAATAGCAAATATCATACTTTGCCTTCCGATAGCGAGACGGAGCATCCTGCCGCCACTCATCCAAGAACTCGATGAGTTGACTGTTCACGATTTCCTGTGACTCTTTCGTTTTCAGTTCAAAGAGGTCTCTGTTGCACCAGCAATAGCTCTCCACCTGCCCATCATCACGAAATTCATAGTCTGAGTAGTCGATATAGTTGGCCATGAACAGCAGATGAACCTTCTCTGCCAGTTCCACGCTCATCCCGTCCAACATCTCGTGTATAGTTTTCAGGGTAATGCGCTTCTGCTTGTTTGCCGCCTCTTGCATCTTTATACCATTTCTAAAAACCGACAAGCGGCCATATCACTATTGGAAGTTGCTCTCAAACCAATAGCTCAATGACCGACTTGTCTGTATCTTGCTACTTGCTAAATTCGTTCGATTACCATCATTTGTGGCCATAGAACTCCTTATACCATTCCGCAAACTTCCTCAATCCCTCTCTCAACGTTATCTTTGGTGTAAATCCGAAGTCACGTTCTAGGGCTGTGGCATCGGCATAGGTGGTGGGTACATCACCGGGCTGCATGGGAACGAGCTGCTTGTGTGCCTCGAAGTCGAAGTCTGCGGGAAGGACACCGGCTCGCACCAGTTCCTCTTGCAGGATGTTCACGAAGTCCAGCAGGTTTTCTGGCTGGCCACCTCCGATGTTATAGACGGCATAGGGAGGGATGGGCAGGCCATCTTCACCCTTCTTTCGCTCTGGTGCACCTTGCATTACACGATATACACCCTCTACGATGTCATCCACGTAGGTGAAGTCACGACGGCAGTTGCCGTAGTTGAATATCTGGATGGTCTCGCCCTTCAACAGTTTGTTGGTAAATCCGAAATATGCCATATCGGGACGACCGGCAGGGCCATATACCGTAAAGAAGCGCAAGCCCGTGGTGGGGATGTCGTACAATTTTGAATAACAGTGAGCAAACAGCTCATTGCTCTTCTTTGTAGCTGCATACAGCGAGACAGGATTATCAACACGGTCATCTGTGCTGAATGGCACCTTCTTGTTGCCACCATAGACAGAACTTGAAGAAGCATATACCAAATGCTCCACTGGGTTATGTCTGCAAGCTTCCAGTATATTATAGAAACCTATCATATTGCTCTGAATATACGCATCAGGATTGGTGATACTATAGCGCACACCTGCCTGGGCAGCGAGGTTCACTACTACATCAAAGTGGTACTTCTCGAACAACCCATCAATCAGCGCCTTATCAGCCAAGTCACCCTTGACAAACTCATATTCAATTCCCGCAGGTTTAGCCTTCTCAATCACACTGAGGCGATAATCTTTCAGTGTCGGATCATAATAATCATTCAGATTATCCAGTCCAACAATAGTTCCCTCGCTCAGTTCCTTAAACAAGCGTAACACCAGATTCGACCCAATGAAACCGGCAGCACCTGTTACAAATATCGTTTTATTATTCAAGAGAATCCTTTGCATACTTTTTATGACTTCCCCATTGAGGCACAAAGAGGTACAAGCAAAACACCCAGACCCCTTTAACAATCTCCCTAATCATATTGCCCACATCTTTTCTATTTTTCTCTCAACGCAGGTTTCCCAGCACAACTTTCATCCGTCATATTGGGCCTAGGTGGTCTTGGAACTTTAGCTGCTGTTGGTCTGCAATGGCAAACTTTTGTTCGTTTCTTGTCAGCAATATTTTTGGACTGGCACCTATTCCACCCACTTTTATTTACCTTTTTCATTCTTTGGAGGCTTGGGTGGTCTAGGAACGCGCGGGGGTGTTGTTCTTCCTTCGTTAATTTTCTGTTGTTTTTCTGCCATAATAATTTGCACTTTTAATCATTTCTTCCGTTTTCTGCCTTGCCAATGCCTCGATGTCCTTATCTAGAACCCCTGTCAGCTCATCATATTTCTCCACATCTGGTTTATGTTCAAGACGTATAGTATTCAGACTATTCTCAATTCTTTCTATTTCTGCCTTCCCCGGCACAATTGATTCAGCCCGTGAATATAGTGACAAGAGTTTGTCCTTATAGATGTCCATCTTTATATTCAGATTCAGCAAATCAACTATACTCTTTTCGTAGAATCCAAAAATAGAATAGGCCATTACCTTGTTATACCTTCTGACCAATAATGGCAATGCTAGTACCATAAGCGACAGGAATAGAATTGACCACCAATGGTCTATACCACAGAACTTCAAGATAATCGTTAGAATGGGAGGAAGTGCAAAACAAACATACACTATCCAAAACAACTTACTATGCTGCTTACTCCTTATCTTCTGAGCATAGAGAGAGGCATAGTTTATATCAGTATAAACCTGATTAAACTCATCCCAAATCTCATCTAATAATCTATCTTGATAGTTTTCGTAATCAACAGCCATACATATAGTTACCTTTGTCTTTTATCAACGTCATCTAGAACTTCCTCCAAACCATCTTATTCACAATCCCCACGTAGCTCTGAATGATTTTCACAACCTTCGTCGATACGTTCTCCTCTACGTAGTCAGGAACAGGAATACCGTAGTCACCATTTTGGTTCATGGTTACAGCGGTATCAACAGCCTGGAGCAATGATACCTCATCAATACCTGCAATGAAGAAGCATGCCTTATCCAATGCCTCAGGACGCTCAGTAGAGGTACGGATGCAGATAGCAGGGAAAGGATGCCCAACGCTAATAAAGAAGCTACTCTCTTCCGGCAGAGTACCACTATCAGATACAACAGCAAAGGCATTCATCTGCAAACAATTGTAGTCATGGAACCCAAGGGGCTCATGCTGAATCACTCGTTTATCCAATTTAAAGCCACTTGCCTCCAGGCGCTTGCGGCTGCGTGGATGGCAACTGTAGAGAATTGGCATATCATACTTCTCTGCCATCTTATTGATAGCAGTGAAGAGACTCATAAAGTTCTTCTCCGTGTCAATGTTCTCTTCACGGTGAGCACTCAAAAGAATATACTTACCCTTCTCTAATCCAAGTCGCTTATGGATATCACTAGCTTCAATCTCTGCAAGGTTATTATGAAGGACTTCTGCCATAGGAGAACCAGTCACATATGTCCGTTCTTTGGGCAGTCCGCAATCAGCCAGATACCTACGCGCATGCTCCGAATACGCCATATTCACATCCGAAATAATATCCACGATTCTACGGTTGGTCTCCTCTGGCAGGCACTCGTCCTTACATCTATTTCCAGCCTCCATGTGGAAAATAGGGATATGCAAACGTTTAGCACCGATCACAGACAAGCAACTATTGGTATCCCCAAGTACGAGTACTGCGTCAGGCTTTACCTCGACCATAAGCTTATAACTCTTGTCAATGATGTTACCCATGGTAGCACCAAGATCTTCGCCTACAGCATCCATATATACATCTGGATCTTTCAACTTCAAATCCTTGAAGAATACGCCATTCAGATTATAGTCATAGTTCTGACCAGTATGAGCCAGCAGGCAGTCAAAATACTCGCGACATTTGTTGATTACAGCCGCCAGACGGATAATTTCCGGGCGAGTTCCTACTATTATGAGAAGTTTCAACTTCCCGTTATTCTTAAATTCAGCCATATCTATTATTTTACAGGATCAAAGAACGTATCTGGTTTATTCGGGTTAAAAATCTCGTTGCAATACATCACAGTAACCAAATCCTCAGTATCCGAGAGGTTTATGATGTTGTGCGTATAACCTGGCAACATATGAACGACCTCGATTTTGTCGCCACTCACTTCCCATTCAAGCACCTTACCTTCAGTGTCATTTAGGTTACGCTGCTGAATCAGGCCATGTCCTTTCACTACAATGAACTGTTCGAACTTGGTATTGTGCCAGTGCTGGCCTTTAGTGATGCCTGGCTTGCTGATATTGATGCTCACTTGGCCAGCATTGAGTGTATGAACAAGTTCAGTAAAGCTACCGCGCTCATCCACATTCATCTTCAGCGGGAACGCCACCTTCTCCTTGGGCAGATACGATAGATACGTCGAATACAACTTCTTTGCAAAACTACCGGCCGGAATCTCGGGTATCATCAATGTCTGAGGCTGTGCGGCAAACTGACCAAGCAATTCCACAATCTCGCCAAGCGTTACCTTGTGCGTCACCGGGCAATAGCAATACTTACCATCAGCCTTAGGCAAAACATCCAGACCCTCAAACTCACAACGCTTTTCCACCCCCTTCAGGCAAGCAATCATCTCATCTACAAGGTCGTCGATATAGAGTAGTTCCAACTCAACGCTTGGGTCATTGACCGTATAGGGCAAATCGTTAGCGAACGCATTGCAGAAAGTAGCCACCGCACTATTGTAGTTCGGGCGACACCACTTACCAAACAAGTTCGGAAAGCGATAGACAAGAACATTTGCTCCAGTCTTTTTTCCATACTCCAAGAACAAGTCCTCACCTGCCTTTTTGGAACGGCCATATTCGCTATTGCCAAACCGTCCAGTCAGCGATGCCTGTTGAGAAGAAGAAAGCATCACTGGACACTTATTCCCATGTTTCTTCAGCGTATCCAACAATGTCGAAGCAAACCCAAAGTTCCCTTCCATGAATTCAGAAGTTTCCTTTGGCCTATTCACACCCGCCAAATTGAACACAAAGTCAGCCGATGCGCACCACTTATCCAACTCCTCCGGAGTAGAATCCAGATCATACTCATACACCTCGGAGACCGTCACATCGCCATAGCAACGAGCTTTCCCGTCTTTAATGTTATTGAGCTGGGCGCATAGGTTTTTCCCCACGAACCCCTTTGCTCCTGTCACAAGTATCTTCATCTTTACACAAGATTAGGAATACCATTCAGTTCATTCTGGATATACGTGAGGGAAGCAATCTTCTCCTTCGTCTCCTCAACATTCAAAAGCTTAGTATTATTGCTATTGAACTCGGTCAGCACTTCGCGTTTGGTATCACCCTCCTTAAAGTACTTGTCATAGTTCAAATCACGGTTATCCGCAGGCACACGGTAGAAGTTACCCATATCCTGTGCCTTAGCGCACTCCTCATTGGTCAGAAGGGTTTCATAAAGTTTTTCACCATGACGAATACCAATCACTTTGATTTTTGGTTCAGCAGGAGCCTGATGCTTGAATAATTCAACCACAGCTTCAGCCTGCGTCTGGATAGTACAAGCAGGAGCTTTCTGCACCAGTATATCCCCACTTCGTTCTGAGCTTCGCCAAGTTCTCTTTCAACAGATAGCAGTCAGCCTTTTCACTCGCTATCAACAACAAGGCATAGTCATTATTACCCTTCAGGTTCCTCATCTGCAGCCTTCCAACCTTTTCTGCATCGTACATCACCGTCAGATAGGCTGGCCAGCAACACTTCATCATATCCCGATAAGTCACCTTCTCCTTGC
>Ga0310695_10013633_pt1 | contig 11126 bp, 6 predicted proteins | sample RumenRJG_04DNA_FD_203882 | JGI IMG/M metagenome (GOLD analysis project Ga0310695, IMG submission 203882) | Bovine rumen microbial communities from Lethbridge, Alberta, Canada - RJG_04 (v2) (version 2) | ecosystem: Host-associated > Mammals > Digestive system > Stomach > Rumen | place: Canada... | reverse complement strand
AAAAATGGGAGGCTGAAAACCAGTCTCCCATTCAGTAGCGGGGACGAGAATTGAACTCGTGACCTCCGGGTTATGAATCCGACGCTCTAACCAACTGAGCTACCCCGCCATCGTTTTTCCAAACGCAGTGCAAAGGTACTGCTTTTTTCATATTTTCCAAACAAAACTTAGAGAAAAAACCGAACAAAATAACGATGGATGCGAAGTGGAGAGATATATGCTTATGAGATAGGGAATTAGGGTTTAGACGTTAGGTTTGGATAGTATAGGGGAAGGATTTACTATTTACTATTTACTATTTACTATTCCAGCGAACAGGGAAGAGTGATTGTTTCTGTCTCGATTAAACGAGGATTCCATGTCACATCCATAAAATCACATGAAATTAGGTTTGTGGAATAGACATAAAATTCGTAATTTTGCAATGTTTCCTGAAGTAACAAACATTAAATATGGAATAATGCAAAGACGCCTTACATTAAACATCATCATATGCATTTGCGTATGTATAAGTTTGATTACCCCCTCCGTCATGAGAGGGGAGACGATGCGTTTTTCCGCCCTGAAGACTCAATCGAACACGCCATACAGTAACATTAACGATTTATATTCAGACAGTTACGGTATCATTTGGCTAGCCACGGAAAATGGTCTGCTACAATACAACGGGTACGAATACATCAAGTGCGAGCAGGACACTTCGGCGGAGGTCCACTACAACGATTTCCGCAAACTATTCGAAGACTCACGGAAAAGGCTATGGGTCTGCACGGACAAAGGCTTGGCCATCTACGACAGAAGGAACAAGCGATACAAGCACATCGACCTGCAGGTCTGCAACACCTACGTGAGGGGCATCGAGGAGGACAAAGAGGGCCATCTATGGGTACTGAGCCAATACGGACTCTTCGAACTGGACCCTGACGCGAAGGTACTGCAACGCTACGAGCTGCCGGATGTGTTCACCTGCCTCGTCCTCAAACAGGAGAAGCTATGGATCGGCTCCTACCAAAAGGGGCTGTATTCTTTCAACATCCGCACGAAGGAGATGAAGCACATCAGCATCCCCCACCCTAACGGACAACGCGACCTTCGCATACACACGCTGACGTACGCCTCCGACGGCCAACTATACATCGGAACCCGCAACGAGGGTCTTTTCATCTACGACCCCGCCAACAACACGACTCGCTCCTACACAAAAGAGAACACGCCGGACCTCTTCATGAGCAACTTCGTGGCGAAGACATACGAAGACTCGCGAAAAAGGGTATGGATCGGGTTCGTGAACGGCAACCTGCTGGTCTATGACACACAGACGAAAGGCTTCTCGAACAGTCAGGTCGTCCTGCCATCCACCGTCGATAAGGTAACCATCAACAGCATCACGGAAGACAACCGACAAAACATCTGGATCGGCACGCACCACTACTGGCTCTTCTTCTCCAACAACACCGCCAACAGCTTCAACTACTACAAACATAGCAGCGAAGACCACAACAGCATCACGAACAATGCCGTGACTAGCTTCTGCGAGAACAACGGCACGATGATGATCGGAACAGACGGTGGCGGGCTGAACATCCAAACGCAACACACCAAACAGTTCACCAGTCAAAGGGAGTTCGGCAACATCATCCTCGACGTGAAGAAAGGCAAGGAAGATGAGTTCTGGTACGCCACATGGGGCAACAGCAACATCGGTGTCACGAAATACAACATTAAGACGGGGCAGAAAAAAGTATATTCCAAAGGGGAAGGGAACAATACGTTGCCAACCAACAACATACACCACATCTTGATCGAAGGCGACTCCGTATGGCTAACGACGGATGGTGCAGGCGTATGCCTCATCAACGACGCCACAGGAGAGGTGACCAGCAAACTCAACTGCCAGTCCAGCATCTTCTCGGAAGAGAACCCGCAATGGGCCAACTACATCATGCGGGACAACCAAGGTAGGCTGTGGGTATGCACCAGCGACGGCGTTGTATGCCACCAAAACGGGCAGAGACACATATACACCCTGAACGAACAAAACGATGCATTGGCGCAAAACGAGTCGAAAATGTGCTTCTGCGACAGCAAGAACAGGATCTGGCTCATCACCACGACGGGAGGACTCAACCTCTTCGACGAAAAGAAACAGGCCTTCTCCTCCCAATTCGAGGAATACCACCTGCCGCAAACGCTGAACGCTATTACGGAGGACAACCAAGGTAACCTCTGGATTACCGCCACGAACGAAATCATCCTATTCAACCCCGACTCGAACATCGTCAAGCACTTTGACATGTCGGGCGACCTAGGTGGATATTCCTTCGCCACCTGCGCCATCTACAAGGCGAAAGACGGGGAAATCTACGTCGGCAGCAACAACGGATTCTTCTCCTTCCATCCGCAAGAGATCATCAGCAAGGGACAATACAAGCCGGTCGTCTACCTGAAAGACCTCTACGTGAACGGACAGAAGGTGGAGAGCCAGCAAGGCACGACGCTCAACGAAGCCCTGGCCTTCGCGGACACCATCCGGCTGAACCATGACCAAAACCACTTCGGCATAGAATACTTCGGTATAGACTACGGTCAGGCGGAGAACCTCACCTACTACTACACCATGGAGGGCCATAACCAGCAATGGATGTTCGTCGGAAAGGAACGAAGGGCCTTCTTCACCAACTTCGACGCCGGCACCTACACTTTCCTCGTGAAAGCCTGCGAACAGAACGGGGACAGATGTTCCACCTCAAAGCCACTCACCATCATCATCGCTCCCGCATGGTGGCAAACATGGTGGTTCAAAGCCCTCTGCCTATTAACCGTCTTCCTAGGTTTCCACCTCGTACTGAAACTGAGGGAAAAGAGACTGAAGCAGAAACAGGAGGTGCTGGAAAGGATCGTGGCCCAACGCACAGACGAACTACGAACCAAGAACGAAAAAATCGAGCAACAGAACAGGAAACTGGACGAGACGCTGAACCTCAAGGACCGCATCATGTCCATCATCGCACACGACCTGCGCAACCCAATCACCGCCATCGTCGGCAACCTCTCCCTACTCACCAACCCGAACCGGCAGTACGACGAAGAGGAGCGGGACAAGAAGGTGCAGCAGACATTCAAGTCGGCCAAAAACCTACAAGACCAGATGGAGAACCTCCTGGAATGGGCCAGGATACAAAACAACACCATACTGTTCTCTCCGTCAGACTATTACCTAGACGCGCTCACCAAGGAGAGCGTAACGTTGCTGCAGAACCTGCTCTCCGAGAAAGGCATTGAGGTGACCATACAAAACAACACGAACAATTCGGCGCACATAGACCAGAGGATGGTCTCCTCCATCATACGCAACCTGCTCAGCAACGCTATCAAGTTCACTCCACAGGGAGGTAAGATCAACATACGCATCAGCGACGAGCAAGAAAGCATCCTATGGTCCATCCAAGACAACGGAATAGGCATGGACGAAGAGCAAATCAGGAAGCTAAGTCAGGAAAACCACCTCAGTTCCACCTTCGGCACCAACAACGAAAAAGGCTCTGGTCTGGGACTAATGATCTGCCACGAGTTCATCATACAAAACAACGGGCACTGGGAGATCACCAGCCAGAAAGGGGAAGGCACCACCTTCACCATCCATTTCCCGAAAGGGGAACTCAAGCAACAGGAGGAAAGCGCGAACACGACCCATACGATCACACCGGACATGGAAAAGAGCAGTGCGAACAAGCAATACAAGCTCCTCATCGTGGACGACAACGAAGAGATACGCACCTACCTCAACGAGCTCTTCTCGGACTGGTACGACGTACGATGCGCCAGCAACGGTGCATCAGCCCTGGAGATCGCCACAGCGGAGATCCCCGACATCATCATATCGGACATCGTCATGCCTGAGATGGACGGAAAGACCCTCTGCCACCACATCAAGAACGAACCACTCACGCAACACATCCCTGTCATCCTCCTCACCACCGAGGCGAGCATAGACAACCAGATAGACGGTATCAACTACGGTGCGGACGACTACGTGACGAAACCATTCAACGAGAACATCCTCAAGGCGAAAGTCTCCACCCTGCTCAAAAACAAGGAATTGCAAAGGGAACACATCAGGAAGAATATTCTCTGCACACCGAAGATAGAGATTCCGGAAAGCCAGGAAAACGCTTTCCTGCGCAAAATAAACCAAACCATCTCGGACAATATCTCAGACAGCAACCTCTCCGTAGAGTTCCTCGCCGAACAAACTGCGTTGAGCCGTGTGCAACTCTTCCGCAAGTTCAAGGCCATCACAGGTTGCTCCCCGTCCGAATACATCAAGGCGATCAGGCTACAACACGCTGCGGACATTCTGGCAAGCGGCAAGCACAACATCGCCGACGTCGCCTACAACGTAGGATTCTCCGACCCTAAATACTTCAGCAACTGTTTCTCGGAGAAGTATGGCATGACCCCTTCGCAGTACGTCAAGAGCCAAAACAAAGGGGAGTAAGAAGTTTCAAGCACCACCTACTCCCCATAAGATTATCCGCAATAATATCACTCACGATAATACACGCGCTTCACACGCTTGGAGATACCCGCCAGCACCTCGTATGAGATGGTGCCTAACGTATCCGCCACACCCTGAATCGGGTGTCCCTTGCCGAAGAGGATGACCGAGTCGCCCTCCTTCACGTTCGGCACGTCCGTCAGATCAATCATGCAGACATCCATGCAGACATTGCCCACGATCGGTGCGAAACATCCATTGACCAAGACCTTGCCGTTTCGGTTGCCCAGCTTACGGTTGAAGCCATCCGCATAGCCAATAGGGATAGCGCCAATGATGGAATCGCGGGTCAGCACCCCTTTGCGGCTATAACCGACCGTCTCGCTAGCCGGCACCTTGCGTATCTGCAGGATGTTCGTCTTCAGCGTGCAGACCTCCTCCAAACGGCTCGAATCCACCGCACTCATGCCATAGTGTCCGATGCCCAAACGCACCATATCGAACTGATACTCGCTGAATCGTTCGATGCCAGCCGAGTTCAGGATATGAGCCATGATCTTATATGGGAAGGCTTGGAATATCTTATCCTTCATCTCCGTGAAGAGCGCGATCTGCTTCTTCGTGTATTCATCGAACATCGCGTCGTCCGAACCAAACAGATGGGAGAAGACCGAGCGAGGCTTCACGCACTTCTGCGCCTTCAAGACCGTGATCAGTTCGTCCAGGTCCTTCATCTCGAAGCCCAGCCTATGCATACCCGTATCCAGTTTCAAGTGGATAGGGTAATCTGTGATACCCAGTTTGCTCGCTTCCGCGATCATACGGTTCAGCAGGGAGAAGCTATACACTTCAGGCTCAAGGTTATATTCAAATATCTTATGGAAGCTATTCGGCTCAGGGTTCATCACCACAATAGGGATATGGATGCCCTCGCTACGCAGGACAGCGCCCTCGTCCGCCACCGCCACCGCCAGATAGTCGCAACCATTCTGCTGCAGAGTGCGGGCCACCTCAATGTCTCCGCTACCATAGGCGTTAGCCTTCACCATGCTCATCATCTTCGTACCCGGTTTCAGGAAAGAGCGGAAGTAGTTGAAGTTATTCACCAAAGCGGATAGATTCACCTCCAAGACGGTCTCGTGCACCACCTTAGCCAGTTTGTCCGTGATCGTCTCGAAGCGGAACTTGCGGGAACCCTTCAGGAGGATCGCCTCATGCTCGAAGGCGAAAGAGTCGATATGGAGCATGAAACTCTCCGTATCAGGGAAGAAGAACTTCTCCGGCACATCGAAGCACTTCTCATGGGCGGATATATCATGGCCGATACCGATGAAGCGTTCCACCTGCTTCTCCTCCACCAAGGCGGCGACGTCGCAATATAGTTCATCGATTTCCCTACCCGTCTGGAATATATCGGAGAGGATCAACGTCTTACGCAACTTCTTGGAATCCGCCTGCTGCGAGAGGAAATCCAAGGCGATGCCCAGGGCGTTGATGTCTGAGTTATAGCTATCATTGATCAGGAGGCAATCCTTCTCACCGTCCTTCACCTCCATGCGCATAGCCACGGACTCCAGTTCGGACATGCGCTCACTGACCTTCTTAGGGTCGAAGCCCAAGGCGAACAGGACGCAAACGCAATGCAACGCGTTATCGAGGGATGCGTAATCGGTGAAAGGCACGGCTACCCCATATTTCTTGCCGTTGTAGAGGTAAGAGACGGATGTGGCATCCCGCTCGACCTTCTGTTCGAGGATCTGCACCGTGGCGTCCTTTTGCTTGCCGAAGGTGATGAAACGGGCGTTCGGGTGCATCTGCTGCGCGCAGATATCCACCAGCTTATCATCCTTGCCGTAGACAATCGTGCCACAGCCCTCGAAGAGTTTCATCTTCTCGATGCACTTCTGCTTAAGGGAAGAGAAATTCTGTTGGTGCGCCTCGCCCAAATTGGTGAAGACACCGATGGAAGGCGCGACGATCGGCGCAAGGTTAGCCATCTCACCCACTTGGGAGATACCCACCTCGAAGATACCCAGTTGAGTCGTCTCATCCATCTCCCAGACAGAGAGCGGCACACCAATCTGCGAGTTATAGCTACGAGGCGAACGGGTAATCCGGTAATCCGCATGGAGGAGTTGGTACAACCACTCCTTCACGATGGTCTTTCCGTTGCTACCCGTAATACCAATCACAGGGACATTGAAGCGTGACCTATGCGCAGCGGTCAGGCGTTGCAAGGCGGCGACCGCATCCTTCACCACGACGAAACAAGCGTCGGTGAGTTGGGCATATTCCGAAGCGTCATGGGTAACCATGAAGCAACGCACATTACGGCGATACAAGTCCTCGATATAGTTATGTCCATCATCTCGGCTAGACTTGACAGCCACGAACAAAGTGTCCTCCGGGAAAGAGAGCAAACGGCTGTCCAACAACAATCTGCACACACACGCATCAGGGTCGCCCATCAAACGACCACCGACCATCTCAGCGATTTCCGAAATCCTATACATAAAATTCTCCTTTCATTGCAGGTCCCGACGCAAGCAGGACCCATTCGATAAAAAACGAGACGCATCTTGCGTCCCGTCCCATTATTCGTTATGCTTTATTCTCCTCACTATTCTCCTTGTCAGTCTTCTCCTTCGAAGAGTCGTCCATCTTCTCCCTCAGTTCGGGAGCCAGCATCTCCTCCATGGTCAGACCTGTGGTCTTCTTTAGGTTGCTGATCAGGTACCACAAGGCGAACATCATCACTATAGTGGCAGGCAAAGCATTCACCGGCAAGCTCAGGGCGGTCATCTTCGCCAACTCCTGCGTGAAAGCCTCCGTACCCGACGGACTATGGATCACCACCTTAGCCAAGACGAAGTTCGTGATCGTGGAGACCAGGAAAGAGAGCGCCAAGAGGTAGGTGGAATTCACCAAAACCCTATCGAACTCCTCCCTTTTATTCTTCTCGTCCAGGATGCGGTCCACCAACTGCACATCCATCAGATTATCATTGTACAACAGCTTACGGACCAACGGATAAGGCGTCTTCAGAGAGATGAGGATAGCCAGACCGATAAGGAAAGGGACCGAAGCCTCCTTGTAGGCGATCCACTCGCTCGGGAACTCGAACACGCCGATGATGCCCGTCAGCAGAATACTCACGAAACCCACGATGGAGATAAAATTCGTATTGTGTCTCTTCAGAAAATCATAGATGAAGTAGACGGTAGGGAAAGCCAAGGCGACGATAAGACCGTAGACAGGGCCCAACCTGTCAGCGGATGTCAATTTAGACAAAACAATCACCGGGATGACAATATTGAACACGATACTGACAAACGGGTTCTCCTTCTCTTTCTTCTTGCTCGCCTCAACGTTTTCGTTAGCACTCATAAATCTATTCCTTTACACAAAAATTCAACAGAAAATATTACCTAGACATACCCAATCAAGCCATAAACCGTCATTCACCATAGGCAGGAACAATGTCCATGTCGCTCATCGCACTAGTCGGCGGGAAGGGAACATTGGAACCGAGCCGACGAATATCATTGCCCGACAAATGGTATACCTGGCAGAAGTAAGAAGAGTCCACCAATTGTTTCCAAGTTTTACTTTCGAAATCTTCTTTCTTCAGGAAAAAGATGGAAATAGTGTCACTCGGGCTTAATACCTCTTCAGGATTTTCTTCCATGCCAATAAAACGAGCCACTGAGTTCCCTTTAATACCCATAATATGATAACGTACCGAGTCGATTTTCAAGCTATCCTGTTTCAGGTATTTACCATCCAAACGGCATATGGAATATACATAATTCTCAGATTTATTATCCACATTGATAACATAGAAGTCATTCTCAAAGAAATCGCCACAAGAGCATATAGGCAACAACATTGCCAATACAATTAACGAATAGATGAATTTATTCATACCTTTTCCCATACAAATCTTGGTTAAAACCTCTCCTTTCATGAAAAAAACATTGCATAAAATAACTTTCAAAGGTAGCAAAATCGCCTCGGAAAGGGAAAACTTTTCGCATAATTATTTTAACGTTGCCATTATTTAGAACTTACCCTAATAAAATTGTACCTTTGCGGGCGAATAATTAGTAAGAGCAATGGTCAACATCTTAGCGATAGAGTCATCATGCGATGACACATCAGCAGCCGTCATCAGCGACGGTTACCTATTGTCCAACGTGATAGCGAGCCAGAAAGTGCACGAGTCATACGGTGGGGTGGTACCCGAACTGGCCTCACGCGCCCATCAGCAGAACATCATACCAGTCGTGTCGGAAGCCATCCGGCAATCCGGCATTCGGAAAGAAGACCTCAACGCCATCGCCTTCACCCGCGGTCCGGGACTGATGGGGTCGTTACTCGTCGGCACCTCCTTCGCCAAAGGATTTTCCCTAGCGTTAGGCATACCATTGGTCGACGTGAACCACCTGCAGGCGCACATCCTCGCGCACTTCATCCAAACGAAGGACGAAGAGAAGGAGTTGCCTAACTTTCCATTCATCTGCCTGCTCGTTTCGGGCGGCAATTCGCAGATTGTCTTGGTGAAGAGCTACAAGGAGATGGAAATCATCGGACAGACCATCGACGATGCGGCGGGCGAGGCATTCGACAAGTGCGCCAAGGTCATGGGACTTCCCTACCCTGGAGGTCCTGTCATCGACCGACTCGCCAAAGAGGGAGACCCGAAGGCGTTCACGCTGCACAAACCACAGATACCAGGCTACAACTATAGTTTCAGCGGACTGAAGACCTCCTTCCTCTACCTGTTACGAGACGAGATCCAAAAGAACCCGAACTTCGTGCAGGAGCGTCAGAAGGACCTCTGCGCCGTATTGCAGAGCACAGTCATCGACATCCTCATGGACAAACTCAGGAAGGCAGTGAAAGCCTATGGAATCAAGGAAGTGGCCGTGGCGGGAGGCGTATCAGCCAATTCAGGCCTGCGCGCCGCATTCGAAGACCATGCGAGACGATACAAGTGGAAAATCCATATCCCTAAATTCTCCTACACGACAGACAACGGAGCCATGGTGGCGATCGCCGGATACTACAAATACCTGGATAGCGACTTCTGCGACATCAGCCTGCCACCGTTCTCGAAAGTAAACATGTAGAGAATTTTGAATTGGGGAGGAGCATTTTATTCATTTACTATTTAGCTATTTACGATTTACTATTTACAGAGGGATAGTATAGTAATCCGTTGTCTCGTCTCAATGAGGGAGGCGAGTGATTAAAAGAAAAAAACCGTGAAAGTAAGGCGTTATTTGGAGAAGATGCGTTCAAAACCGATTAGGCGATCATAATTAGAGCCCAAAGGTCTATAATAGACATAGATATGATACTCGTTCTCCGTCTCCCAGAAGCTACCCTCCGCACGTGAGTTCAAGCCGAAGGTGAGACCCGCCGGCACAAAAAGGTACTGGAAATTATAGCCACCATTCTTCAGCACGATGCTCAGTTCGTACTGGTGGCGTTCATAGTTATAAACCATCTTATTCGCCTCATCCAAACGTCCTTCGTTGAAGGCGCCAGAAACATACAAAGAGCCATCCAGCCAAGGATCTTCAAGGGGATAGGAGAAATGCACGACGGAGTAATCCACCTCCGCATCGCTCCACACATCCTGTTGGTGCACCAAATATCCCCCGTTCACATCCTTCCTGAACACCGAGGTCTTTCCGTCCGTCATCAAACCCGGGCGCATCTCCACATGGTAATACGGGTTATGGAAGGAGATCCGCTCCACACAACCGCTGAAGCGGAAGCGGTGGGAAAAGTCTGCCACGTTATACTGCACGCCTCCCTCGAACGAAAGCTTACGTTCATCCTCAAAGACGAGCGATTCAGGCTTCACATACGTAGGCTTCAGGCCATACACCTCATTGTCCCGCCTGCCATTCTGGCGAACCACCACCGTCAGCTCATCAGGTAGGGCCGTGAAATTGCCCTTATAAAAGAGTTCGAACGCAAGGTGCTGATACTCCTTGTTGACGCCATAGACAGACCGTCCATCGACCTCTCCCACAATGCTCACCTTAGGATCCTGCTGAGAGAAACATGCGACAAGAAGATTCGACGAAGGCTCATCCACATCATAAACCTGAACCATGTAATTGCCCGACAATGTCAGCTTCACATCCTCATTCGGCAGGGAAAACTCATAATGGGAGTAGTCGAAAGTAGTATTCATTGAAATATACGGATCCTCTATGATAACCTCATTCAGGCCCTCCATATACTCCATCTCATCCAGTTCGGAAAGAGTCCAATCCGCATTACAATACCTGATCCTATAGGCGAGATGGCGGAACTTATGCGACATCCAGTCGAAAGCCACCTTCACATGATCGTCCGACCCCATGCGGATCACGGGGAGGTCCAGCTGGTTTGCGTTCAAGTAAACCTGAATCGTCTTGATATCAGGCGTATAGGCTTTGGTAACATATTTCTGCGCATAAGATGTAGAACCGTACAAGAAAGCACAGAGAATCAGCATGGTTTCCAGAAGGATGCCGAACCTATCCCTTATCTTACAAATAAAAAACTTATCACTCATTCGTCAATATTTTTTTCGGAAGATAATCCAATTGGACATTCTCCATCGCGT
>Ga0310695_10013631_pt1 | contig 11126 bp, 7 predicted proteins | sample RumenRJG_04DNA_FD_203882 | JGI IMG/M metagenome (GOLD analysis project Ga0310695, IMG submission 203882) | Bovine rumen microbial communities from Lethbridge, Alberta, Canada - RJG_04 (v2) (version 2) | ecosystem: Host-associated > Mammals > Digestive system > Stomach > Rumen | place: Canada... | reverse complement strand
AGAAATAGTGATTTTTTACTTAGTGATAGTGATTTAACTGAAAAAAAATATAAAAAAAATTTTGTTCATAATTTAAATTCTTATGAAAAAAGTAATATTTTTAAAATTAAAAGAAAAAATGAAGAAAAAGATGAGTCAAAAAGAATTATTTTGACTTCTCAAAGTTTATCTAATCATAAAGGTTTTAATCAAAATTATTATAATAAAGATAGTTTTGATAAAGATAATAATAATAATATTAAAAATGAAGAAAAAAATCCTTTATTTTCTTCTACTAATGATAATTTTTATAATAGTAATATTAATAATAGAATTATAATAGAACAATTATCAAATTTTGAATTAAATACAAATGATATAATGAATAAATTTGATAATAGAATTTCAAATTTAGAAAATGATTTAAATGATATTAAATTAAATATTAATAAAATTTTAGATAATTTAAATATAATTAAACCAAATAGTCAAAGAGATATTTTAGATGAATGTAATAAATTAATTGAATCTAAAATTCAAAGTTCTAAAAATATTTATAATTTAAATACTATTAACACTATTAATACTAATAATTTTTCACATGAAGAATTTATTCCTTCAAATCATTCAAATTCATCTAAAAATTTTAATAGAGAATATATTCAAAATAATAAAATAATGAAAATGGAAGATTTATTAGATAATAAACTTGATGAAAAATTAAATATTTTTTCAAAGAATCTTGAAAAAAAAATATATCAAACTATATTACAACCTTCTTTAAAAAATTTAGAAGAAATTTTACAATCTAGTTTAAATGATGTTAAAGAACAATTAAAAAATTCTCAAAAAAAAAAAAAAGAAAAAAAACAATTTAAAAGTCAAAAAAAATATTTGAAAACTGACATCAATAAAAATGAGGTTTTAAGTTTTAGAGAAAAGGAATTAAAATTAAATGATTTAATTAATAAATTACAAAATAAATTAAATATGCAATATTATAATACTGTTGAAAATTCTAAATTTTTTGAAAGTGAGGAAAATCTTAATATAAAAGATACTACAAATAATTAAATAAAATAATTTATATTTTTTTTAAATTTTGAAAATTATTTAATTATAAAAAATGGAAGAATTAATTAATGTTGTTTATTATAATATAAAAAAGCAAATACCTATTATGAATAATTTTATTGATTTTAAAAATAAATGTGCAGAAGAATTTAATATAAATAATGATGAATTAAATAATTATAAATTTATAATTAAATTATACAATTTAACAATTGAATTAGAACAAGATTCAACATATAAAGATTATCTTTTTAATGATAATATTAAAGACATATATATTCAATATAATTTTCAAAATGATATGAAAAAGATTAATGATTTAATGAATAATATTAAAACAAAATTAAATGATGTTGAAAAAGAAACTGAAAGTTATGAAAAAATGTGTGAAAATTCTAAAAATGAATTTGAAGAATTTAAAAAGGATTTTGAGTCGAAAATCATAATATTAAATTTAAATAAATGTAAAGTTAAAAAATTAATTAATGCAAATAATAATAAAATTAATCAAGAAGATAGTAAAAATATAAATGAAAATGAAAATGGAAATGATAATTAAATCAAATAAAAAAAACAAAAATAAATTTTAATAGTATTTATAATTAATTTAATATAATTAAATTATGAGAAATAAAAATATTCAAGTTCAATTAGAAAAACAATATAAAAAATTAAAAGTTCTAAATAAACGATATGAATATTATTATCGATTAAAAGAAACATTAAAAAACAAATTAGATAATTTATTAAATGAATATAATGAATTAAATGATGAATTAAAAATAAAAGAAAATGAACATGAAAAAGCATTAAAAAATAAAGAAGAATGTAAAAAAAATAAAATTTTAGAAAAAACAAAAAATGAACTTTTAATAAAACTTTCTCAAGTTCAACAAGAACATATTGTAATAAAACAAACTTATGATAATTATGTTAATGAAAAAAAAAATTTAGAATTAAAAGAAACAAAATTAAAAAATAAAAATGAACAATTAAAAACATCATTGAATGAAATTAAAGGAAATATAAAAGAAAGATTAAATGAAAAAAAAAATTTAGAAAATTATTTAAATAATAAAATAAAAGAAGAAATTCAATTAAGACAATATTTTGAAGATGAATTTAAAAAAATAAATAATAATAATATTCAATATAATAATAAGATAGAAAATATGTCATCATTTAAAAATTTTTCTTTTGAAAAAATATTAAAAAATGAAGAATTAAGTTCAATGACAAGTTTTTTATCAGATGAAACAAATAAAAACGTAAATGAATTTTAATATATTTTTATTTGATATTTTTTCTTTTAAAACAAAATATAACTTAACATTATAAATAATTAACTAATCAAAATCATTTTGATTATTATTCAAAATTTTTTCATCTTCTTCTTCTTTAATTTTAATTTCTTCAATTTGTTTTTTTAATATTTCCAAAGTTTTTTTACTATCATCATTTAATTTTTCACAAAAATCTTTTTTATCTTTAATTTTCTCAAAAACATCTCTAACAACTTTAAATAATTCTTCATATTTAACTTGTTGATTAATGAAATTAACAACATCTCTTTTTTTAATATGTTCATAAAACATTAAATAATTATTAAAAGAAATTCCAGAATCTAAATCAGAAATAAAATATTTTTCCTTATCAATATAAATATTATTTTCCATAAAAAATTCAGTCCATAATTTAATTTTATAAAGAGAATAATTAGGATTTAAAATTTTAATTGAATTTGGATCATAAAAAACATTTTTATATTTATAAATATTCATATAAACATCAGTCCAAACAGAAACTGTTTTATTTTTAGCATCTTTTTCAACTCTTTCTTTCTCAGAATCAAACATGAAAGTACCATATAAATTACAAGAATAATTTTTAGCTAAAAACAAAATAAAATCATTATTAAATTCAAAAGAATTAGGAAATTGATAAATTAATTGATGAACACAATCTAAAAATTGTAAGAAAATAGGAGAAATTTGACTTTCTTCTTCATCTTTAATATTAATTCCTCCTCTTTTTGCAAATTGATGACCAAAACTTAACCAATCTTTTTCAATTAAAACTGCAAAACCTTCAAAAGTTCTAAAATAAGGATCAATTAAAATTTGACTTAAAGTAATTAATTGACTTGATCTATCCCAACCATCACTACAATGAATAAGTACACAATAATTTTTTTGTAAAGTTTTACATATTTCATTAGAAAAATATAATAATTTATAAATAAATTCAAACCAACCAGTATTTTCAATTTGTGACCAGAATTTAATATTAGACATTATTTTATTATTTAAACAAACTTGATATAAATTTTTAATAGAATTTCTTGCTTTATGTATATTTTCAATTTCACAAAAATTTAATGAAACATTACTATAATGTTTTGTATTTTCAAATCCTCCTCCATTAACTCTATTTGCTAAAGCATTATAATATGGTCTTGCATCAAATATATATAATTGAGATGTTAATGATATCATACTTTCTAATAATTTTATATCTTCATCATTTTTACCTAAACCTATTAAACCAACTTTAGTTTGAGATGATCTCCATATTGATGGTGTTACTTTTATTTTTTGATTCTGAGTTTTATTTTGATTTTTATTATTATTATTATTACCATTGTAATAATAACTTAATACTGGAAGACGATTTTTTGTACGAAATTTTGATGCTTTTTCTAAATCTTCATCTGTCATTGATGATGGTTCTACTAAAATTTTTGGGTATGTTGAACATAATTGATAATTTTCATTTTTTTTAGTTATTGATAAATTTAAATCATTATTTTCTGTTATTCCTTGTCTTAAATATTCCTTTTCTGGAGAATAAATATCCCATCCATTAAAATAATTTGGTTTTTCTTTTAAGTAATTATTATATTCTTCTGAAAATTTATATAATTCTTCTTTTGTTTTAAATGTACTATAATTACTTAAATTATAATAAAATGAATTATTATTTCCTTTTGTCCAAATATGAAAACGAATAATTCTAGTATCTCTTAATGTAATTTCTATTGGATATGCATCATATGATAATTTTTTATCTTCTACTTTTTCAACTTTTGTTATATTTATTAAAGGAAATTTAAAATAATCTTCTGGAATGTTTTTTTCGTTTGATTCGTTTTCGAATTTAAATACTGCTCGGAAATTTGTTATTATAAATATTCCAATTAAGTCTTTATTTGGTTCTTGGTATGATGCTTGGGTCTTTTCTATTATTTTTTCCATTGGGAATAAATTTAAATTTTGTTTAATTTTGTTTGGGTCTTCATAAAAATCTCCTACTATTATTTTTGAAAAAAGTCTTGATTCTAATAAGGATGGATCATACATTTTTTTTTTTTTTTTTGAATAAAAAATATTTATTTTTTTGTAAAAAATTATTTTTTTTTAATTTTTTTTTTTATAATTTATTTTTTTTTTTATGTATTTTTTAATTTAAATAATGTCATTGAAGGAAAAAGTAGAAAGGTTTATTCAAGGAAATTTTAATTATTTTGAAAATGAAATTTTTGAAATTAATATGTCTTTTATAAATAAAATACCTATTATTTATGATGATTCATGTTTTATTTATACGCTATTAAACAAAAAAATTGATTTGTCAAATAAAAAATATAATGATTTAAAAGTTAATGTTTTTCGTTCTCATTTTGATATTTTCATATATAAAACTAATAATAATTCAATTTCAAATATAAAATTAATTTTAATTTGTATTATTGATGAATTAAAAATAAATGAAGAAAAAGAAAATAAAAATCAAATTAAAAAAAACATTTATTATTATGATTCAATAACAACTAATTTTCAAAAATTTATCTTTTCATATATAAAAGAAAAAATAGATGATAAAGAATATAAAAATCAATTTCCACATTGGTTAATAACACCAGATATGATAATAAATAAAGAAATACCAAATTGTAATTTTACAATTGAAAATATATTACTTGGAAATGAAAGTATAAATCAAAAAATAAAATTTATAAATTTATCAAAAGAAAATATTTATTTATATAATTTAATGGATTATTTTGATAATATTAATTCAATTTTTTCTCCTATTGAAATAGATCCTTTAAAAATTAATAATGAAATATTTAATGATGATAGAAAATATAAAGAAATATTTATTAATACTTTTGAAATTGAAATTATGGGAAATAATAAAAAAAATTTATATGATTTAAGTGAAAAATTAGTTGAAGAAATGCCAAAAAGTATTAAAGAATTAATTGAAAAATATAATGGGATTAAATTTACTAAAAAAATGTTTGATGATTATAAAAAAAGGAAATTAAATAATAATAATTATGAAAAAATTATTGATATTAATGATGAAAATAAAAAAAATAAAAATATTAATAATAAAAATGAATTAAAAAATAATACTGACAAGGAAAAAAAAAATCCAACAAAAAAAAAAATATTTTTCTCTACAATTGTAGCTAAATAATTATAATTTATTTATATTTAATAAAAGAAATAATTATTATTTTATTTTACAATTTTTTGAAATAAAATAAATAAAAAATATTTATATATATTAAAAAGGAATACAAAAAAAATTAAATCTTTAGATTTGTAGTATTATCATTAATATCTATTGAAAAATATCTTTTATTTTTTTTTTTTTTCTTATTAAATTTATATTCAAATAATTGAGGAATAATTTTATCAGAATTTATAATATCATAATATTTACTATAAAATTTAATATGATTAGATTTTTTTAAAAATAATTTTTCATTTTTATTCTCTTCAATATATTTGTCAAAAAATAACATATCAAAACTTTTTAAAGTATTATTATAAATATTATTATCTTTTTTACAAAAATTTTTGTATTCTTTTATTAATTTATCTATAACATTATTATACAATTTTTTTCTAGGAGTTAAATATTTATTAATAGGAAAATTACCAAATTTAATTATATTTTTTGATTTTTTATTATTATTATATTTATTATTATCATTGAAAATATTATAATTTAAAATTGAATTTTGAAAAATAGTTTTTAAATTTTTTTTTTTTTCACTTTGATAATCAGAAGAAATTAAAGTATGAGCTTCTGAAATTGTTCTTCTTTCAAAATATTTTTTATCTCTATCATCATTATAAAAATTCGAATTATTATTTTTATTTTTTTCATTTTTACACTTATTAAATTTATTTTTATTAAAAAAACATTCTTTCTGTTCATTTTTAGGAAAAGAAGTAATAGTATTTCTAATTAATTTATTAGAATGAATTTCAATATTATTATTTCTACTAATAAATTTTTTCCAATTATCATAACTTTTATCTTTAACAAAAGAATAATAATGTAAAAGAGTATTTTTCTTTAATTCTAATAATCTATCAACCATAACTTTTTTTCTACCTTCAACCCAAAGAATATAATTATTATAAATAGTTCTTTCTTTTAACATTTTATCAAAAAATTCAGTATTAATAGAAAATAATTCAGCATTTGCAGAAGAACATTTTACATTAGCAAAAAAATTCATATCTAAAGTTATATAATCATCCAATCCAATTACATCACCACTTTTAATAAAAAAAAGAGAAAAATTTTTAACTTCTTTATTAAATTCAATCATTTTATAATTTTGTTGTATTAAATCAATTAAAAATTTATTATAAGAATCTCCTCCTAAATTTTCTATTACACTATCTAAATAATCATTATTACAATTAATTTCTGCTTTTAATTCTCCAGATTTAATAAAATAAATTTCTTTTCTTTCTTCACCTTGTTTAAATAAAAATGAACCTTTACATATATTCATTTTTTTAAAATAATTAAAATAATTAAACTCAAAATTATCAGAATTATAATTTTCAAATAATTTAGTAGAAATAATACATTCAATATCACTTCTTCTTATTTTTTCTAAAGCATCCTTAATACAATTTTTATAAATATCTTTTTTTAAAGTACCAAAATAACTTTCTTTTAATGATATAATTGTAGCAGTTCTTCTTTTTGTATCATCTTTTAAAGCAATATCACCAAAACTTTTTCCACTTTCTAAATCACAAACATTATGATATTTCCATAAAGTAAATTCTATACTATCACTATTTTTATTTACATTTTTTGGGATTAATCTTTCTATATAATTTTCCCAGTCTATTATTTCTTTTTTAAAACTTGTTAAATTTGATGTTAAAGTTGTTAATTTTTCAAAATCTGATATTATATTTTTATATTTTTCATTTATTATTTTTTTATTTGATAAAATTGAACGATTTAATAAATCATATTCTTTATTTTTTTCTAAATTTTTTAAATAATAAATAAATTCTTCTTGTTTTAAAAACATTTTATATTCAATTGGTACTAAAACAATAACAAGTCCTTTAAAAATTAAATAAAATTTATCTCCAATTTGACCATTTAAACAAATAATTGAATCTTTAGGATGATATTCACATTGAATAAATAAACATAATTTAATTAAAAGATCTTGTGGATCTGAAAAATTTTTTTTTAAATTTAAAGTTGAAATTAAACCTGGAAAATTACATAAATAATGTCTTAATATTAAATTATCATTTTGAGTTCTTATTGGTTTTTTAAATATATATATTAACATATCAAAAATCTCTTTTGTTTCTATAAAAGGTATGTTTATTAAATTTATTCCTAATTCTATTTTTCTTGTTAAATTTTCTGCTGTTGCTAATATTAATTCATCTTTTGATTTTCTTTTTACTTTTATGTTAATTAATGTTTTTTTTTTCATAAAAGTTTTCATTTTTTTTCCCTTTTTGAATAACTTAAAATTTTCATTTTATTTTATATTATAAATATTATATAATTTATAAAATATTATTTTTAAATATTTTATAATATAAATCAAATAATCTATTTTTTTTTAAAATAGTAAAGCATATAATATAAAAAATGAGTTCTAAATATACATTAGATAAAAAAGTAGGAGGAGGAAGTTATGGAAATGTATACTTTGGTAAATTAAACGTAGCAATAAAAAGAATATCAAAACAATTAATAATAGATGAAGATTTAACACAAGATTTAGAAAGAGAAAAAAATTTATTAACAAAATGTCAATCAGAAAACGTAGTAAAATTAATAGAATATGTAGAATCAAATGATTACATAGATTTCATTTTAGAACAATGTGACACAGATTTAAAATCATTTTTAAAACAAAGAAAAAAAGGATTTAAAATTCCAGAAATAAGAAATATCCTAAATCAATTAAACAATGCCTTTAAATTATTATATTCAAATAATATAATTCACAGAGATATAAAATTAGAAAATATTTTAGTTTCATATACAAAAGAAGATAAAAGTGATTTTAAAATAAAATTAGGCGATTTTGGTTTTAGTAGAGAAATATATCAAGATATTACTAGTTCATATTGTGGTACTCCTGAAACAATGGCACCTGAAATTATTAATCAAGAACCTTATAATAATAAAGTTGATTTATGGTCTATTGGAATTATAATTTATGAATTATTTTATAAGCGATTTCCTAAATTTGATGATAATTATAATATTATTAGTAATTTACCAGATGATGAATATTTAAAAGATTTAATTTTGAAATTATTAAAAAAAAATCCTGAACAAAGAATTTCTTGGAAAGATTATTTTAATCATCCTTTTTTTTTAGATATTAAAAATATTAATATTGTTGTTGTTGGACAAAAACAAATAGGGAAAAGTACTTTAATTGAAAGTGTTTTAGAAAATGATTTTAAAATTAAAGAAAATAAAAAATATAAAACTTATCAATCTAATAAAAGTAGATTTAAAATTATTGAAATGAATGGTTATGATGATGAAAATTATATTTTTGAAAATTGTTTAAGTGATTTAAATGAATTAGTCAATTCTCAAATAGAAACTAAAAATCCAGATAATTTTATTCATATTATTTGGTATTGTGTTAATGAAGATAGATTTTCTGAAAAAGAACAAAAAAATTTTAATGATTTAAAAGAATATTATTTAAATGATAAAATTCCAATTTGTCTTATTCATACTTATACTATAAATCAAAAAACGATTTATAAATTTTTTATGAAAATTCTTGGAAAATATGATAAATATATTACTACTTGTAAATTATTGGCTAAAAAAATTGAATTTAAAAACGAAGATGATGAAGAAGAAGATGAAGATGAAGATGGTATTGCGGCTTTTGGTATTGATTATTTAATTAATAAAACATTAGAGAAATTAATGAAATTATGTAAAGATGATAATATTAATCAAAATTATTTACTTTTTCAAAATGATAAAAAGAAAAATCAAGAGTCTTTAATGTCTATTATTGAACAAATTCAAAATTTAATTAAAAAATAATTAAAATTATTAGAAGAATAAAAATAATAAAACTTTATTAAATATTATATATGATTTATTAAAAAAAATAAATTTTATTTTATAAATTTAAATTGAATTTTTTTACTTTATAATATTAATATTAATTATTAATGGTTTTCCAAAAATTACATTATTTAATATAAAATTTAAATAACATTCATATTTTCCTATACTAATACTTTTCATTTTAAAAAAATGTAATTTTAATTTAAAAGTTGATTGAGGAATCAATGAAGGTAAAAAAATGGTGTCACAAAGAATAGAAGATCTTATTTTATCAGGTTTAAATTTTGTTTCATTATTACCTAACCATTCATAAATTCCATTATTTTTAATAATAATATCATCAATATTTAAAAAGTCTTTTATATCTTTTTTACGATATATATAATCTAATTTTGAATTAAGACATTCATATGAAAAATTATATTTTATCATATTTAATTTTGATTCTCTTATAATATCAAACGGATGATTATGAAAAGGGATATTAATATTTTTTTCATAACAATTACAACAAATATTATAATTATTACATTTTTGACATTTATAAATTATTGCTATTAATGGTTTTAATTTACATTTATTACATTCAATAATTTTTGTATCTTGATTTTTATCATTATCTAATTCTTTATTTAGAATCACATTTATTTCTTTAAATTTTGGTTTATTTATATTATATTTTTTATCTTTGATATTTTTGAAATATTTAAAATAAACTTTCATAAAAATTTTTTTAATTTGATTAATAAAATCTTCAATTAAATCCTTATTATAATCAAATAAAATTGAAATACTATTTAATATATTATCAAATATTTCTAATTGTATTGATTGATCTATTTTAATAGAAAAATTTATATTTTCATCATCTTCAGTAGAAAATTTATTTTTAATTTTAGAAAATTTTTTAAAAGAATCATCATTAATAAAGTATGAATCATTATATTTAATAATAGTATTTTCAATGTAAACAAAAATCATTTCATTTTTTCCTCTTTCATATTCATTATTAATAAAATTTTCATAATCATTTTGAGATTTAATTGTTATTTTTTCTCCTTTTTCATTAATGAAATATATATTCCCTTCTTTTATTCTTATATAAAAAAAAGAATTTATAAAATTTTGAAAATCTTTATATGAAGATGTTAAAATTGCACCTATAATTCTTTCATTATCATAATTTATAATAGCATTTAATGATTTATATTCATTCATTTTTAAAAAATATTATTTAAATAATTATTAAATGATAAATACCTTTTTTTAATTTGTTAAATTATTTAAAAAATTTATTTATAAAAATTTTTTAAAAATTCAAAATTTAAATATAATTTTATTCTATGACATATTTAAAATAGCATTAAAAAATATTAAGATAATAATTACAAAAATATATTCATAAATGTTTTTTCTTAAATCTTAATGAACGAAAATCCTTCATTCTTATTTCAGCTCTAATTCTATCATTAATAAAAATATTATTTTTATTACTACCTTTATTAGAAGAATTAGATTTTAATTTTTTATTAAAATTATCATTTGAAAAATGATCAATTGTTTTAAAATATAAATTTTTATTTTTATAATTAGAAATATCAGGAGATAAAAATTTAGATTGAATTGTTAATATAGTATCATTATTTTTATGAATTATTCTTTTA
>Ga0310695_10013628_pt1 | contig 11128 bp, 9 predicted proteins | sample RumenRJG_04DNA_FD_203882 | JGI IMG/M metagenome (GOLD analysis project Ga0310695, IMG submission 203882) | Bovine rumen microbial communities from Lethbridge, Alberta, Canada - RJG_04 (v2) (version 2) | ecosystem: Host-associated > Mammals > Digestive system > Stomach > Rumen | place: Canada... | reverse complement strand
GGAGGAAGGACCTGCCACCATGACAAAACGGATATTCTCTCTCTCCATAATGTCCTTTGTGATCTTTGCGATCTGGTTCTCACAGACCGTCTCCTGCATCAGCAGGACCTCCAGTATACCATCGGAGGTGATCCGGTCGTTAAGCGCTCCTACCGTATCCAGACCAAGCTTTCTGCTCCAGTTCTCCGTATCCTTCTGCAGACGGAAAAGCTTGGAACCGGTGCCCGGCATTTCCGGATTTTCCTGCGGAAGCTTAAGGACAAAACCCTCATCCATCGCTTCAAGGTCAAAACTCCGGGCATATCCTGTATCCATGCCCATAAATCCGTAATAATAGTCCCAGTAATCCTCCAGACAGTACAGATTGATCCTTGTACTCTTTCTGTACCAGAGAAGTCTTTCTTTGTCTGCCATGCCCTGCCTGTGGAAAATCTCCTGTGCATCCTCCAGAGGCAGGTTCTTCTTGATTATGGGAATTCTGGCATCCACGAGCTCGTGCATCCGCTTAAGGATCTGGTCCAGTACCTTCTCTTTAACCCCCTCTGAGCCGGTCAGGGTAAAATAGTAGCCATCCGGTACCGCAAAGTGGATGAAAGCCCTGCTCTCCGGCCCCAGCACATCATGTATGGCTTTAAAAAGGACCATGCAGGTGGTGCGGCTGCGGGTCTGCTTTCCCACCGGGTGGTCAGGTCCGATCCTCTCTATCGTGCAGTCCCGCCGGATGGATTTGTACAGCTCCTGCAGCTTCCCGTCCGCCACGGCCAGCACGGTATCCGTTTTCTTCTGCTCTCCTGCATCTTCCTTGAGAAGATCCGCAAAGGAGATTCCCCAGGGGACCTCTCTCGTCACTCCGTCCAATGTAACCTTGATCTTCTTTTCCATTCCTTCTTTCTCCTGCCTGGTTCTGAATAGTTGCCTTTCTCCGGGCGTGTTCCCCCGTACGGGGAGCCCGCTCTGCCGCATCGCCCGCTCTGTCATGACAAGCCTGCGCCGGATCTCGCCAAGGCGCGTACAGGCTCTTCCGGAACTGCTGCCCTTCACTAGCGAAGCCTCTATCTCCCTGAGGTTTTTAAGCTCCCTTTCCAGGAATGCGGCAAATGCCTCACTGCCCGATCCCGGAAGGAATGTCCCAAAAAGCTCCTCATAAGTAAAGCACTCATCCCGGGTCCGCAGATGGTCTTTCCGTGTTTCTGCCGGATGATCCTGCGAATTTCGGGGGAATTCGCCGCAGGGAACCATACGCATGATCACGTAAAACTTTCCGTCTTCTTCCACCATTTCTTCTGCCGTAACCGTAAGGCCGGCTTCCACCGCAAAACGCCGGAAATGGGGAATGTCCGACTGAGGCTGCGCTATTATTTCACGGAAAGATGCGGCGGCAGCGGGCGATTCCGTCAGAATGCGTTCCATGAGGGGACCGCCCATCCCGGCGAGCACAAGAGTCTCCCCCTCTCCCGGCCGGACAGCTTTCAGCCCGTCTGAGATCCGCGTCTCTATACACCGTTCAAGCCCGTGCTGACGGATATGCTCCCGCGCCCTGGACAGCGGGCCCTCTCTGAGATCCGCCGCGACAGCGCCCGTGCAGATCCCCTGCTCCAGAAGATAGATCGGCAGCCAGCCATGATCGCAGCCCACATCCACCGCCCGGCCTCCGGGCGTGACCATCCCGGCAGCCGCCAGAAGCCTTCCGGAGAGCTCCACCGGCTTAATCAAGATAATCCTTCAGCTTTCTGCTGCGGCTGGGATGGCGGAGCTTTCTGAGCGCTTTGGCCTCGATCTGGCGGATCCGCTCCCTGGTCACGTTAAACTCTTTGCCTACCTCCTCCAGGGTTCTGGCCCTTCCGTCATCCAGGCCGAAACGCAGGCGAAGGACCTTCTGCTCCCTGTCCGTCAGCGTCTGCAGCACCTCGTTCAGCTGATCCTGCAGGAGTGTAAAGGCCGCGGCCTCCGCGGGCACCGGCACATTGTCATCCTGGATAAAGTCCCCGAGATGGCTGTCCTCTTCCTCGCCGATCGGCGTCTCGAGGGAAACCGGCTCCTGCGAGATCTTAAGGATCTCCCGCACTCTTTCCACCGGCATCTCCATCTCCACGGCGATCTCCTCCGGAGAAGGTTCGCGTCCCAGCTCCTGCAGCAGCTGTCTCGATACTCTGATCAGCTTGTTGATCGTCTCGACCATATGGACGGGAATGCGGATCGTTCTTGCCTGATCGGCAATGGCGCGGGTAATGGCCTGCCGGATCCACCAGGTCGCATAGGTGCTGAACTTATATTCCACGGCCGACATATCTCTTCGCGATGCTGACGACCAGTCTGAGATTTGCCTCCGCAAGGCGCTTCTTGGCATCTTCATCACCCTGTTCCATTCTTTTGGCCAGATCTATCTCTTCTTCCGCCGTCAGAAGAGGCACCTTTCCGATCTCCTTCAGATACATGCGGACCGGGTCCTCAATACTGACGCCTTCCGGAACGGAAAGGTCGATCTTGTCCAGCTCTACTTCTTCCTCGTCGTCAAGATTGTCGATATCTATGTCATCGTCAAGTATCAGATCTTCCGTCGCACTGGAATCGATTCGAAGCACGTCCACCCCGTTGGCTTCCAGGAAGTCAAAGGTCTTTTCCAGCATGTCCGGATCGAGCGGGATTTCCTTAAAGAAATCGTTGATCTCCTGATACTCCAGAACATTCTTTTTCTTCTTTGCCAGTTCCAGAAGCTCTACAAGTTTTTCGCTGAACTTTGCCATTGTTGTTTCCATACAGTCAATAATCCTCCATGTCAGTCAGCCCGTCTTTTTCTGCAGAATGCAGGCCGGTGCCTGCGCTGCTGCGGGCTATGATTTCATTACATTTCCGGGCGATATCCATACGCGCGGCCTTCAGGCTGTGCAGCTGTCTGCTCTTTTCCAGAAAGCGCATGATCTCGTTCATATCGGCAGGATCTCCTCTGCTTTTCTGCAGAGCGAGACTGTCCTCCCGGATCCGGATAACAGCATCCGCAAAAGCCTGCCCGATCTCAGCCTCCTTGTCAAGATGGATCGATGCGTTGAACAGGGCAGCCACCTCGCTCTGTTCAACGCTGTCCGGGAAAGCGTTCAAGAGCCTTGCCGGACAGATCTCTCCCTGTCCGTACTGCTCCAGGAGCATCTCCGCCGCTTCCCTGTACAACGGTTTTGTAAAATCGGACGGCTCAAGATATCCGAAAAGAAGCGGGCCCGTTTCCGGCCAGGTGACCAGCCAGGTAAGAACAAGCTTCTGGGCTTCGGTGCCGGCACGGTCCTTTGGTTTTTCCGGCTCCCTCCGCCCGCCGGAGGCCGGACGGACCGGCTCTGGCACTGTCTGTCTTCCTCTGCCCTTCAATGCAAGGCCTTTCACACGTTTATGAAGATCCTGGGCTGTCACGCCTTCCGACGGATACTCCTTCAGGATCGCTTCTGTGTAGAGATTCCGTTCCAGTTCATCCTCCAGCTCCAGGAGCCTTTCCGCACATTTTTCGTAGAAACGGTTTCTGCCCTGCGGTGTGTCCATTTCGCAGCCGGCCGCTTCCCGGTCGATCAGAAAGAGGAAGCTGTCCCTCGCTCCGGAAAGCCTCTCTCTGAATTTATCTCCCCCGAATCTTTTTATGAACTCATCCGGATCCTTGGCGGGAAGAAGACTGACCACCCTGCTTTTTACCCCGGCCTGGGTAAGTATGGGGACGGCACGGGCGGCTGCCTTCAGTCCGGCCTCATCACTGTCATACAGCAGAAGGACTTCCTCCGTGTATCTTCTGATCAGAGAAGCGTGGGCGCTTGTCATCGCCGTTCCCAGTGTGGCAACAGCATTTGTAAACCCTGCCTGATGCATGGAGATGACGTCCATATATCCCTCGCACAGGATCATCTGTTTTTCCCGGGAGCTTCTTGCGGCATGCAGTGCGTAAAGAGTCCTCCCTTTATCAAAAATCATGGTCTCCGGGGAATTGAGGTATTTGGGCTTTCCGTCCCCCATGACTCTGCCGCCAAATCCGATGACCCGGCTGGAGGCATCCATGATCGGGTACATCACGCGGTCACGGAATTTATCATAGGCTCCGCGCGGGCTGTCGGTGATAAACAGACCGCTCTGGCTCAGCAGCTCGTCCCCGTAGCCTTTGCTCTTCAGGTATCTGTACAGCGCCGTTCCCTGTGCGGGTGCGTACCCAAGGCCGAATCTGCTGATCGTATTCTCCGAAAGCCCGCGGCCGGTCAGGTACCCATAGGCATCGGAGCCGGCCCTGCTGTGAAGAAGATAATAATAATAAGCCGCTGCCGCCTTGTTGATCTCCAGCAGCGCATTCCTTTTGTCTGCTTTTTCCTTTGCCTGAGGGGAATACTCTATCTTCGGAAGGGTGACTCCCGCCCGGTCTGCAAGCATGGAGAGTGCCTCGGAGAAAGACGCATTCTCATACTGCATAATAAAATTGAATACATTTCCGCCCGCGCCGCACCCAAAACAGTAATAGAGCTGTCTGGATGCCGACACGGAAAAGGACGGTGTTTTTTCATTATGAAAGGGACACAGGCCGGTATAGTTTGCGCCATGCCTTGTCAGCTTTACATACTGGGCGATGACCTCCACAATATCGTTTTTCTCCCGCACCTCTTCCACGATCTCATCAGAATATCTCATGCAGTCTCTAAAAAACCTCCCATGCCTTCGGTATGAATATTTCCCGGAATCTCTCCATGGAATACTGGTCCGTCATGCCGGAAATATAATCCGTTACCGCCTGCTCTGTACTTACGCCGTGCAGCCGGATCAGGTCCTGATACTCTGCGGACATGGCCTGCGGGTGGGCGTTGTAGTATTCGTAGAGCTGTATGATCATCTGTATGGCCTTTCCCTCCTCTTTCTTGGCCACCGGATTCTCATATACGCCCCGGAACAGGACCCTGCGCAGATCCCGCATTCCCTCCCGTATATCATCGGACATGCAGATACTGTCCCTGCCTCTGCTGGCCTCGATCACATCATGCACAAGCGTGTTGAGACGCTCTCTGGTCGTATACCCCAGGAGCATGCGCAGGGGTGCGGGAATATCATCCTCGGTGAGGATCCCTGCCCTCTGAGCATCATCCGTATCATGATGGATATAGGCAATTTTGTCGGAGAGCCGCACCACCTGGCCTTCCAGCGTCGCCGGGCTGGCGCTGCTTCTGTGATTCAGGATGCCGTCCCTGGTCTCCCACGTGAGGTTCAGGCCTTCTCCGTTCTTCTCCAGCACCTCCACGACTCTCAGACTCTGCCGGTTATGCTCAAAACCTCCGGTGTGGACCTGATTCAGCGCCCGCTCCCCTGCGTGGCCGAAGGGCGTATGCCCCAGGTCATGTCCCAGGGCGATGGCCTCCACCAGATCTTCGTTAAGGCGCAGGGCTTTTGCGATCGTCCTGGCGATCTGGGAGACCTCCAGTGTGTGCGTAAGCCGGTTTCTGTAATGATCCCCCTGCGGTGAGAGAAAGACCTGCGTTTTATCCTTCAGTCTGCGGAAAGCCTTGCAGTGGAGAATGCGGTCTCTGTCCCGCTGATAGCAGGTGCGCACATCGCATTCCTCCTCGGTGCGTGTGCGTCCCCGGCTTTTTACAGCCAGTGCGGCCTGCGGACAAAGGAGCTCTTCCTCCCTTGCTTCCATCTCTTCTCTGATTGTCACAGTCAGCCTCCCCCTTTCCGCCGTAAGAAACTGTCTCTGTAGATATATTTCTGTGCGTTCCCCGAAAACCCTTTTTTTCTTTACAGATTCTGTGAAAAATTGTAGGATGACTGAAAGAAACAGGCTGACGCCTGACGAAGCGAAATTACGAAAGAAGGCTGCAGTTCACGTTCTGACCGGTCAGAACATAAACAGTAACGGGAGGAGTACATGCGATGAGACTGGATATCATGCAGAGCATAGAGGACTATATGTTTCCGGAAGAAGGACCGGAGACATCTGATATTATTTTTGTCCCCGGAAACGTATTTCCTCAGATGGCACAGCTGGCAGCACGGCTCTATCATCAGGGCTTTGCCCCCTTCGTGATGCCAAGCGGAAGATGTGCCGCGGGACTGGAAGCTTTTCCCGGGCCTGCCGTTCAGAGAGAAAAATACTCCGGCTGCTACCAGTCGGAGTGGGAATTTCTGCGCGATGTTCTACTTGCGGAAGGGGTTCCCGCCGAGGCTGTCCTGAAAGAGGATCAGGCCACTTTCACCTGGGAAAACGCGCTTTTCTCCAGAAAAGAGACAGACCGGCTCGGCCTTAAAGTGCACAGCGCCATCCTCTGCTGCAAGACCACCCATGCCAGGCGGTGCCTGCTTTATTACCGGCAGGCATTTCCCGACACGGTCTTTCATGTCTGCACTGCAGATCCGGAAGGGATCAACAGAACCAACTGGCTCACGGATTCAGAAAACATCCACGCCGTCATGAGTGAGCTGGAAAGGATCATTGCTCAGTTTTCTCTGTTGATGTAACCTCTTCCTTCTCCGGGATCCAGATATGCACAAGGGAAATCCGGTTCTTGTCCATATCGTCAACCACCAGACGTGTGCCGTTTTCCAGTGTGAGATGATCGCCCTGTCCGGGCAGGCGGTCAAGTTTTTCCATGATGTAGCCGCCGATGGAATCATTGTCCTCGCTCTCCATCGCAAGACCCAGATCTTCGTTCAGATCGTCCAGCTTTGCATTGCCAAGCGCCTGGTATTCTCTTCCGCTGGTGATCTCCTTCAGATCCTCCTGTTCATCCTGGTCATATTCGTCACGGATCTCCCCCACGATCTCCTCGAGCAGATCCTCAAGGGTGACAAGACCGGCCGTGGTTCCGTATTCATCCAACACGACGGCGATCCCGGCAGATTCCCGGCGCATCTCCACCAGAAGCTGGGCTGTCTTTTTGTATTCATACGTGAAAAATGCTTCCCGCAGAATGTCCCGGATCTGCACCTGCTCCCCGCTCTGTCTGAAAAGCAGATCCTTTATATTGATGATGCCGATGACGTTGTCGATGCTGTTTTCGTATACAGGATACCGGGTATGCATATTTTCCCGGAAGATCTCCAGAAGCTCGTCCTGTGTTGTCTCTACGTCCAACATGCTCATATCGATCCTGGGAATCATGACCTCACTGACGCAGGAATCCCCCAGGTCGAAGACGTTGTTGATCATCTCTTTCTCTTCATTTTCGATCGCGCCTTCCTGCTCTCCCACTTTGACCATTGTGCGGATCTCCCCCTCGGTCACAGGAGCCAGCGGCGCATCCGGATCCACCCTGATCAGAGTGTAGACTGCCCGGGACAGCTTTTCGATCACCCATATTGCAGGCGAGAACAGCATCATTAGCAGGCGGATGATCCGGGCATCAAACAGCGCGATGGATTCTGCCTTGTGGGTAGCCAGGGTTTTGGGCGTGATCTCGCCGAACAGGAGGATCAGGAGTGTGAGCAGACCGGTTGCGGCTCCGACCCAGCTGCTTCCCAGCAGCTCTATAGTGATGGTGGTCATCAGGGCGGATGCAGCCATATTCACAATGTTATTCCCGATCAGTATGGTGCTGAGCATCTTTGCGGAATGATCCAGGACTTCCAGAAGCACCTGCGCGCGGGGATCTCCCTCCTCGGCCATATTCTGAACCCTGATTCTTGACACACAGGTCAGAGCCGTCTCCGCCGATGAAAAAAAAGAAGAGAGAAGCACCAGAATGATCAGTATCAGTATTTTTACCACTTCAGAAGTCAAAAGAAATATCTCCTCTGTTATCTCTGTTATAAAGTATGTTGCTGCAGTTCACAGCATCTCCCGCGTAGTATAGCACGGGCAGGGTTAAAAAAACAGAAAAAAATAAAAAATCTTGTTGACTTTTAAAATCGGATGGAGTAATATAACAGGGCAGTCGCGGAGCGGCTGATAAATATTGGAATGCAGGAGTGGCGGAATTGGCAGACGCGCAGGCTTCAGGTGCCTGTGGTCGTTAAGATCGTGTGGGTTCAAGTCCCATCTCCTGCATTTTTTATTTTGCAGCGGAACACCTTGTTTCAGGGTGTTCCGCTTTTTATTTTATATTTTATATTTTACATTTACAATTCTTTTAATGTGCATATGTCATTATTAATGTTGATTTATGCCCACCTTATATGTTACAATTAAGACACCAAAATAGAACAGAAAGGAGTAAGAAAACCACAGACAACAAAACAGAAAAGGAGGAAAACCAATGAACAAGAAGCGAACTGCAGCTCTGCTCACCGGAACAATGATTCTTTCCGCTCTGGGAACGGTCAGCGTAATGGCTGATGACCTGTACTTCGTCACAGGCGGACCTATGGGTACATACTATGCGATCGGGCAGGTCATAACAGATGTACTGAATCCCCTGCTCCAGGAATCCAGCCTTACGCTGGAATCCAGCGGTGCTTCCAGAGCAAACCTGGAAATGATCGAAGAAGGCGACGCCCAGCTTGCAACCGTGCAGAATGATGTCATGTTCTATGCGTATACCGGTACCAGTCTGTTTGAAGGCGAAGAACCTTTCACACACTTCTCCGCTGTCGCCGGTCTGTATGACGAAACCATCCAGATCATCACCTGCGATGAGAGCATCAAAAGCGTTGCAGATCTTTCCGGCAAAACCGTATCTGTCGGAGATGCCGGGTCCGGCGTCGAGTTCAACGCAAAGGAAATCCTGGATGCATACGGGCTTTCCTTTGATGACATCACCGTTGTCAACGCTTCTTTCGGTGATTCTGCATCGGGACTGGAAAACGGCGAGATCGATGCCGCTTTCATAGTCGCCGGAGCTCCCACAACAGCCGTTGAGGAACTGGCCGAAACCAACAGCGTCTTCCTGGTTCAGCTGGACGACGAGCATATCGCGACTCTGCAGGAGAATTACGACTTTTATACACAGACCGTCATCCCGGCAGGAACCTATCAGGGTATTGACTCCGATGCGGTCACAGTATCGGTCCGGGCGACACTGGCAGCTTCCAATGAAGTAAGCGATGAGACCGTTTACGAAATTCTTAAGGCCATGTTCGACAATAAATCCGCACTGGCTGAAGGTCATGCCAAATTTGAAGCACTGAATGCAGAAGATGCTGTCAAAGGCATGGGTGTACCATTCCACGCAGGCGCAAAGAAGTATTATGAAGAACAGGGTATCCTTGTCGAGTAATCGCCGGACCCGTCAGATTGTACTCACAGCGGCAGCCCTGACATTGCTTTTTGCAGTCACGGCTGCTGCCTTATTCTGTCCGAAAGGCGCCGAAAAGGGATTCCTGATCCTGGAGGATCCGAAATCCGGGGCAAGATATGCCGGGTTTGAAATGGAAGCCGGAGACTGTTTCTCCGTAGGATTCATTCATTCTGTCAACAAAAGTCCGGTGACAGATTATTTTGAAGTACGCAGTGATGGAATCTATGGCATAAAAACAGTATATTACGGTTTCGGCGCCGGTGTTCCCACAGAACTGGAAGAAGGGCAGATTCTTTCCTACGGAGAGGACGGAAGCATGATCCTTACCGGGATGGAAATAAAAATGGATCATCTGATCTACCGGGTAGGTACGGTTTCGGACCACATCCTGACACTCCGGGACGGACAGGAAATCAGCCTTCGAAAGCTTTGCGGACGCAGCGCCCGGGTAGCCTTCCGCTTCGAAAAAGCATGAAGCAGCGAAGCCGCCTGAAACCGCCATCTCAGGAAAGAAGCATCAATAAAAGAAAAGAGCCTCAGCCGGCTGCGCCGGCTGAGGCTCTTTTCTTTTATTAAGGAGAATACTTTACTTCAGTTCTTTACTCTGCATAGAATGCATCGAAATATTTCTGATAGATCTCAAGATAATCTTCCATTCCATATGCATCCAGATCATCCTGAAGCTGCTCCCAGTCAGAATCATCGAATCCATTCATTACCCAGTTGGATTTCGCCGCGTTGATGGTCTTTGTGATATCTGCCTGAAGGTTTGAAAGCTCTTCTGTGTCGTCCATATTCATGAATACGTTCGGATACACATATTTGGTGTTCATATCCGGTGTATAGATATCCTTGATCCAGTCAAGACGATACTGTGCATCATCCGGGCAGGTAACGTAAACGCCATAGTACTCGTCAAGAATTGCCAGCGGTCCGCCGACACACTCGGCTTCACGGACCTCAACAGGAGAAGCATCTCCCAGAGGAGCATGCTGCAGCATCGGCTCACCGTCTGCATTCTCACCAAGAACGAAGATATCAAAGTCATCATCTTCGCCATAGGTTCCCCAGTTGTTCTGCGGAGACTGGAAAGGATCATACATGACATCCAGCCAGCGGCAGACCATCTCCGGATCCTCTGCAAGGCAGGTAACTACGCAGCGTCCACGGTCAAAGCCGCTGGTGTAGGAACCGTTCTGCGGTGTGATATTTCTTACGTCTGCAGTCAGTGCGGGAAGCGGCACCCAGTCTGTCAGATTGTCGATATTGGCGATATCCCAGCTGAACGCTACGCCGTAACGGCCGGATTTTCCCTTGGATACGTAGGTAGACCATTCCTGTGTGAATGCTTCCGGATCGATCAGATCTTCTTCATAAAGTTTGTGCAGCCACTGCATGCCCTTTTTGAAGCCTTCTGTTGTAGCGGTGCAGATCACCTTTCCATCGTCGGTCACTGCGATATGACGTCCCTTGTCAGGATCGCCGATACCTTCGCCAAAGCCATTGATCAGGATGCAGGGATCCTGTCCGCCGTCATTCATGATAAAAGACATCGGAATGATGCTTCCTTCAATGCCGAATTCGCTCTGAATCTCTGAAGCATGGTCGCGGAAAGCGATCAGAACCTCTTCAAATTCATCCACTGTAGTCGGGATTTCCAGTCCAAGGAAATCCAGCCATTTTTTATTGATAAAGCTCATGTAGTCGACGGTCTGGATAGCTGTCTTTTCAGCACCCAGCTGCTCGATCCAGGGAAGAGCCCAGATATGGCCGTCTTCATCTTCGCACATTGAACGGTATTCCGGATACTTTTCAAAAACAGTGCTCAGATTCGGCATGCACGTATCAATATACTCCTCCAGCGGAATAATGACTTCCTGATCGGCATAACGGAGCAGGTCACTGTCTGAAAATCCGGCGGAGAACACAAAATCCGTCAGTGTATT
>Ga0310695_10013626_pt1 | contig 11130 bp, 8 predicted proteins | sample RumenRJG_04DNA_FD_203882 | JGI IMG/M metagenome (GOLD analysis project Ga0310695, IMG submission 203882) | Bovine rumen microbial communities from Lethbridge, Alberta, Canada - RJG_04 (v2) (version 2) | ecosystem: Host-associated > Mammals > Digestive system > Stomach > Rumen | place: Canada... | reverse complement strand
GCGAGTTAGCCAGTACGCCAAAGGAATGTTGTCTCAAATAGTTGTTTCCTTTCATCAAAAAGCTATGCGGTGAATTACGCAGATGCGCCCCGCGCGACACCCCCCCCCCTGCTTCGCGCCGCGCAGTTGTGCTAAACTGTGCAGTTGTTTTCCGCGCACTGTCGCGCGGCATGAAACGAAAGGATACACCGATGAAGAAGACCTTCTTTGCCGCCGCGGCCTCGCTTGCGGCTTCCGCGGCGTTCGCCGCGACATCCACGCCCGCCGGCTGGACGGACGATTTCGACGCCGCCAAAGCCCGCGCGGCGGCGGAAAACAAGTTCATTCTGGCCGATTTCTCGGGCAGCGACTGGTGCGGGTGGTGCAAGAAACTCGACAGAGAGGTTTTCGCCAAGCCGGAATTCCTCGAATCCGCCACGAACAAGTTCGTGCTTTTGATGGTAGACAGCCCCAGCGACAAATCGCTCCTTTCCGAAAAGGCGGCAAAACAGAATCCCGGACTGGTGGAGAAGTACGGAGTCGGCGGCTTCCCGACGGTTCTTCTGCTGGACGCGAACGGCGACGTTGTGGCGAAGACGGGCTACCGCGCGGGCGGCCCCGTCAAATATCTTGAACACATCGATTCCAAGGTGAAATACGCGCGCGGGCTTGAAGCGTTCAAGCGCGAGGTCTCCGCGCTCGGCAAGGACACCCCGGAACGTCTCGCCAAAATCGACGCGTTCTTCAGCGGCGCCGATGAGGAAACGCTCAACGCCAACGCCGGATATGTCGAAGAACTCCTCTCTGCCGATTCCGCCAAGTACGGGCCGAAATACCCGGAATTCGCTTACGTGAGACCGGTCTCGGCCAAGCTCGAGAAGGTGCTCAGGGAACTGAACCGCGAATTCGCCAAGCGCTGCGGCGATAAAAAGCCCTCCAAGGAGAAAATCGAGAAGATCCGCGAGGAACTCGATCCCCTCGCGCGCGAAAAGTTCACCGCGATACTCGCGGACGTCAAGGTCTACGAGGCCAAGGCAAAAGCCGCCGGCGTGGATGTGGACAAGATCGCGGAACTTTTTCAGATCAAAGAACACCTTGAAGAAGTCGTCAAGGGAATTGGCAAGTGACACTATCGCCGCTTGAACGCGGCGGTCCGGATGGAAAACACAGATGAACGCACCAGAAAATCCAATGGCGGATTTCGCCGCCATGCTCGACTCCCAGCTTAAGAAAGGAAAACGCAGCGGATTCAATCCGGGCGAGCGCGTGAAAGCGCGTGTCGTGTCGGTCGGCAAAGGCTACGCGGTGCTCGACGTGGGCGCGACGGCCGAAGGCCTGCTTCCGCTCGAGACGGCGACCGATTCGTCGGGCAACGTGCTGGTGGCGGCTGGCGACACTGTCGATGTTGCGTTCACCGGAATGGATCGCGGCGCGTGCCTGTTCGCCCCGGCGAAGCAGGCCGTCGCGTCCGCTGCCGACCGCGGGCTTTCCGAGGCGATGGCGTCCGGCCTGAGCGTGGAAGGAAAGGTCGAGAAGGAAGTAAAAGGCGGTTACGAAGTGACCGTCGCGGGCCGGCGCGCGTTCTGCCCTTATTCGCAGATAGACCGCTTCCGCCGCGAAGGAGCGGTCTACACCGGGCTGAAGTTCAACTTCCTCGTGACCGAATACGGGGTGGACGAACAGGGCGAGAATCTCGTTGTGAGCCGCCGCGCCCTTCAAGAGCGCGAGGCGCGCGAGGAGCGCGACCGCCTGGCCGCGACGCTCCAGGCCGGGCAGACGGTGAACGGCAAAGTCACGCGCATCGCGGACTTCGGCCTGTTCGTGGATCTCGGCGGAATGGAAGGTCTCGTGCCGCTGCGCGAACTTTCGCGCATAAGCGGGGTGAAGCCGGAAGACGTGGCGAAGCCGGGCGACACCGTGACCGTGCGCGTGCTTTCGACCGACTGGGACCGCAACCGCATATCTCTTTCCATCAAGGACTGCACTCCCGATCCGTGGGACGAAGCCGTCGCGCGCTTCGCGGCGGGGACGGAAACCTCCGGCAAGGTCGTGCGCATCATGCCGTTCGGCGCGTTCGTGTCGCTCATGCCCGGCGTGGACGGCATGATTCCGGTGGGCAAACTCGGGGCCGGCCGCCATCTTTCCTCCCCCGCGGAGATACTGTCGCTCAACCAGACCGTGGACGTGCGCGTGGAAAGCGTGGACGCGGAACGCTGCCGCATAGGGCTTAGGCTCGTCACGGAACCCGCCGGCGGGAAGAAGAAAGCGCAGGAAGCCGCGCCTGAGGAGGAGGCCGTGGACGTGGAAGCCTGGCTGCGCGAACATGCGGACGACGGCAGGTCTTCCGGATTCGGGTCTCTCGCAGGCGCTTTCGACGGCCTCGCGCTGAAATGAAAGACGCTCCGGAGAAGGTGTTCTTCGAGGACGGCGTCCTGCGCGCCGTCTGCGCCGGAACGCTGCTTTCTTTCGACCGACCGGGCGATCTTCTCGAATCGCGTCTGGGCTGCGAACCCCCGCCGGAGAAGCTTGAGCTCGGAGACGGGCGCGATCTCGTGCGCGCCGCGTTCGAAACGGTTCCGTTCGCAAGGGATCCGCTTCCCGCCCCGTTTTTCGGCGGCGGGACGACGTTTCCCGCGCAGGAGGCGTTCAAGCTTTTCATCAATGCGAACGTCCGCGAAAAAAGCGACGATTTCCGCGTGACGGCGGCGGAGCGGGGTGAATTCGCCGCGTTCGCGCGCCGTTGGCGCGATGTGTGGAAGGCCGGGTTCTTCACGGCGGAGGAGCGCACTGTCACTGTGCGGTTCGAGGATCTTTGGCTGCGTCTTCCGCGGGAGGCGCGCTACACCGAATATCTGGTGGAAGTCCTGCGCGATCCGAACGGCGGCGATTCCGCGGAAGTCCGCGCGGCGGGATTCGTGCGCGAGACGCTTCCCGGGATCGCGCCCGACGCGCGCATCGCGGTCGATTCGCAGGCGGGGGGCGGGTTCGTCCTGGGGTTCTGGCCCGTGGCCGCGCGGGCGGGCGCGAATACCGGCAGGGAGGCGTCGTGCGCACGGTAGACTGCGATTATTTCATAGTGGGTTCGGGAATGGCCGGCCTTTCCGCCGCGCTCCATCTGGCGCCGCACGGCAGGACCGTGCTTGTCACGAAGCGCAGGCTCGAGGACTGCAACACGAATTTCGCGCAGGGCGGAATATGCTGCGTCGCCGCGCCGGACGACACGTTCGAAGCCCATGTCCGGGACACGATGGTCGCCGGCGCGAACCTCTGCGACCGCAAGGTCGTGGAGCGGATAGTGAAAGAGGCGCCGGACGCGCTGCGCGATCTTGTGGACGCCGGCGTGGAGTTCGCCAAAAAGGAAGACGGCTCGTGGGATCTCGGGCGCGAGGGCGGGCATTCCGCCAGGCGCATTTTCCACGCCGGCGACATCACCGGCGAGAAGTGCGAGGCCGCCCTCGTGCGCGCCGCGCGCGCCGCGGAGGGGCTGGAACTGCGCGAAAACGCGATGGTGATAGATCTTGCGATAACGCGGCGCTTCGGAATCCCCGGCGAAAACAGGTGCGTCGGAGCATACGTGCTTGATACGGTTTCGGGCGAAATCTACGCCGTGCGCGCGGCGCATACGGTTCTCGCCACGGGCGGATGCGGCAAGGTCTACCTGTACACCTGCAACCCCGACACCGCGACCGGCGACGGCATCGCGCTCGCGTGGCGCGCCGGCGCGAAGGTGGAGAACATGGAGTTCATCCAGTTCCACCCGACCTGCCTGTACCATCCCAGGGCGAAGCGCTTCCTGATCTCGGAAGCCGTGCGCGGCGAAGGCGCGGAGATCGTCGACGCCTCGGGCGCGGCTTTCATGAAGCGCTACGACCCGCGCGGATCGCTCGCCCCGCGCGATATCGTGGCGCGCGCCATAGACGCCGAAATGAAACGCACCGGCGCGCCGTGCGCGTTTCTCGACATCAGGTTCAAGGGCCGCGCGTTTCTCGAAAAGCGCTTCCCCAACATCTACAAGGCGTGCCTGTCGTTCGGGATCGACATGGCGGAGGATCTCGTGCCCATAGTCCCCGCCGCGCATTACTGCTGCGGCGGCGTGAAGGCGGCTATCGACGGGCGCACTTCGGTGCCGGGACTGTACGCGATCGGCGAAACGGCCTGCACCGGCCTGCACGGAGCGAACCGTCTCGCGTCCAACTCCCTGCTCGAAGCGCTCGTCTGCGCGCGCCTCTGCGCGAAGCGTCTCGCGTCGAAGCCGGACCGCGTCCCGCCCGGGACGGAAATACCGGCATGGCGCACGGGGCGCGCCGTTCCGCCGGACGAGGCCGTGCTCGTGGCGCACAACTGGGACGAGATACGCCGTCTCATGTGGGACTACGTCTCCATCGTGCGCTCGAACAAGCGGCTCGCGCGCGCCTACAGGCGCGTCCACACTTTGCGCCGCGAAATACGCGAATACTACTTCGACTATCTCGTGACGCCCGACACTCTCGAACTGCGCAACCTCGCCGCCGTCGCGGAGCTCATAATCCGCTCCGCGCTAAAGCGCAAGGAGTCGCGCGGCCTCCACTACACGCTCGACTACCCCGCGTCCGCGGAAAAGGGCAGGCCCACCGTCCTGCCCGGCTTCGATATCAACACGGGGCTGGATCCGGCATCCTGATTTTACCGCATCTACGCATCTCGGCAAGGTACTGACATGGCGACACCGGCATACGACGACCAGACGATCAAATCGCTTTCATCGCTCGAACACATCCGCGCGCGCGCGGGCATGTACATCGGCCGCACCGCGGACGGCGCGCATTACGAAGACGGCATATACATACTCCTGAAGGAGGTCGTGGACAACGCCGTGGACGAATTCATAATGGGCTGCGGAAAGCGCATAGACATAACCCTCGACTGGAATTCGGGGGCGGTCTCCGTGCGCGACCGCGGACGCGGCATACCGCTCGGCAAGGTGGTGGACTGCGTGTCCCAGATCAACACCGGCGGCAAGTTCGACACCGACGCGTTCCAGTTTTCCGTGGGCATGAACGGCGTGGGCACGAAAGCCGTGAACGCGCTTTCCGAGGATTTCCGCGTGCGCAGCGTGCGCGACGGCGAATTCTCCGAGGCCGTCTTCAAGTTCGGCAAACTCGTTTCGAAGAAGCGCGCGCCGCTCAAGACGCCAGAGCCCGACGGCACGCTCGTGGAGTTCAAGCCCGACCCGGCCATATTCAAGAATTTCCGCTTCCGCGAAGAACTCGTCACGCGCCGCCTCAAGATGTACGCGTACCTCAACGCGGGCCTTGCGATACGGCTCAACGGCGAAACCATCGTCTCCGAAAACGGGCTTGCCGACCTCATCGCCGACGACGCGCAGTTCGAGAAGCTCTACAAGCCGTTCCACTACCGCGCCAAGGACAACAAGCTTGAAGTCGTTTTCACGCACACCAACAGGTTCTCCGAGACGTACTACTCGTTCGTGAACGGACAGTTCACGAGCGACGGCGGCGTACACCTTTCCGCTTTCAAGGAAGGCCTGCTCCGCGCCGTGAACGAATACGCCAAGGGCAAATTCGACGGCGACGACGTCCGCGACGGGGTGATCGGCGCGATCGCGATACGCCTCAAGAACCCGATATTCGAGTCCCAGACGAAAAACAAGCTCGGCAACGCGGAGATACGCTCGGAGCTCGTCGACGAGATACGGCGCGTCGTTCTTGAAATGCTCCATCGCGAACCTTCCGAGGCGGACAGGCTGGTGCAGAAGATCAAGGACACCGCTTCGCTGCGCAAGGAGCTCAACACGGTCAAGAAGAAGGCCCGCGAAAACGCGCGCGCGGTCTCCGTCCACGTTCCGCAGCTGAAGGACTGCAAAGAGCATCTGCGGCTAGACAAGAAGGGCGACAAGAAGGGCTGGGGCGAGGATACGATGATATTCCTCACGGAAGGCCTTTCCGCCGGCGGCACGCTCACGCAGTGCCGGAACGCCGTGAACCAGGCGGTGTACTTCCTGCGCGGCAAGCCGTTGAACGTCTGCGGGCAGAAGCGCGACGCGCTCTACAAGAACGTGGAACTCTTCAATCTCGTGAAATCGCTCGATATCGAAGATTCGCTCGAACGCCTGCGCTACGGCAAGATCATATTCGCGACGGATGCCGATGTGGACGGCCTGCATATACGCAATCTGCTCATCACGTTTTTCATGCGTTTCTTCAAGGAGCTCGTGGCGGACCGCCGCGTCTTCATCCTCGAAACGCCGCTGTTCCGCGTGCGCAACAAAAAGGAGCAGTACTACTGCTTCACGGACGAAGAGCGCGAAAAGGCGATCGCCAAATGCGGCGCGGGCGCGGAGATTACGCGATTCAAGGGGCTGGGCGAGCTGAACGCAAAGGAGTTCAAGGATTTCATCGGACCGGACATGCGCCTGACGCCGGTGGAGTGCGAAGGCGATTCGCAGCTCGACAAGACCATTGAATTCTACATGGGCTCGAACAGCCCAGACCGCCGCGGCTACATTATGGACAACCTCGTCTGCACGGCGGACTCCTTCGAGTAGCGGCCGCTGCGCGCGCGGCCGCAATGTTGTGGTTGTAATCGTCAATGAATAATGATAAATTAGCATCGTTTTGAAACGACCGGAGGACTGTACGGAATGAAAATGACAAGAAGGCGGTTTCTCGCATCGATGGGGGCGGCGGCCGCGCCTTTCGCGGGCTTCCCCGCCATTCTAAAGCTTCGCAAGCCGAACGAGATGCTTTCCCACGCTGCGATCGGCTGCGCAAACCAGGCTGCGGACGATCTGCGCGACATCGCATCGCACAAGGATGTGAACATTACCGCGATATGCGACGTGGATTCGTCCTATCTCGCCGCCGCGCACAGGCGCTACCCGAACGCGAAGATATACCGCGACGCGTTCGAGATGTTCGCCGACCTCGGCGACAAGATCGACTCAGTGAACGTCTCCACCCCGGACCATACCCATGCGCAGTACATCATCGAAGCGCTCAACCGGGGCTTGAACGTCTACGCCCAGAAGCCCCTCTGCCACGATCTCGGCGAATGCAGGCGCATAGAAAAGCTCGCGGCGGAAAAGAAGGCCGTCACGCAGCTCGGCACGCAGATCGCCGCGTGGGAATGCGACAGGCGCACAGTGGCCGCGATACGCTCCGGCGTCATCGGCGAAATCCGTCATGTGTGGCTTTTTTCGACGCGGCGGCCTCTCCCGCCGGCCGATTACTTCCGCTGGCCGCTTCCGGAATCCCCCGTTCCCAAGACGCTCGACTGGAAACTCTGGCTCGGCCCCGCCAAATACCGTCCTTACGCGGCGGGCGCGTACCATGCGAAGAACTGGCGCAAGTGGCGCGACTTCGGCACCTCGTGGCTTGGCGACCTCGGGCTCCACCTGATGAGCCCCGTTTGGCTCGGCATGGGGCTTGGCGCTACGAGTCCCGCGACCGTGACGGCGGAAATCTCCGACGACCGCTGGACGCCGGAGCAGCGCGAGCAGTTCTGGCCGTCGATGTCTCACGTCACGTGGACGTTCCCGGGCGTGAAGGCGAGCGGAATGAAGCCTTTCGAGGTTGAATGGTGCGACGGCTTCGGCAATGTGGCGTTCAGGCTCGAGCCGAAGTTCATGCCGCCGGCGTTTCTGCAGGACATCGCCGCGCTCACGCCCATGAAGCGGCTCCCGCCGCAGGGCCGCGTCATAGAAGGCGCGAGGGGCTGGCTCCTTTCAACGCATTTCGACGTAGAGCCGTATTTCGTGATGAAGGACGGCTCCAACCCGCCGCCGATGCAGATGGTCGGCGCGGCGACATCGCACTATCACGAATACGTGGACGCCTGTCTCGGCACGGGCCGCACGAGAAGCCCGTTCTCCATGGCGGGCCGTCTCACCGAATGGGGATTTGTCGGCAACCTCGCCCAGCTCCGCCCCGGCGAAAAACTCGATTGCGCAAAGCTTGTGAAAGGAGAAAACGCGTGAAAAGCATTTTGAAAAAGTGTGTCATTCCCGCCGCCGCAGTCGCGGCGCTCGGCGCTGTCGCCGATCCTTCCGGCGACCGCCCGAACGCGACCCATGCGTGGGCGGTGCACGACACCAACAGGCCCAACCCAGTCAGAGTGGACGCCCGGCCCGGCAAGCCGCCGTCCGACGCGATCGTCCTTTTCGACGGCACGGAGGAAAGCTTAAATGCGAACTGGAAGAACCAGAAGCCGAAGAGCAAGCGGATGCGCTGGATTGTCGCGGACGGCACGGTGACGTGCGTTCCCGGCAAGGGAAGCATCATGACGAAAGAGAACTTCGGCGACTGCCAGCTGCACGTCGAGTGGAAAGTCCCGGAGAAGGTTGACAAGGATTTCGGCAACTCGGGGATCATGTTCCTCGACGGGCTTTACGAGGTCCAGGTGCTCGAATCGTCGAACGTTCCGGATTCGCGTTCGGTGTGGAAGCCGACAAACTACGCAGACGGGCAGGCCGGCGCCGTCTACGGGCAGAATCCGCCGCTCGTCCAGCCTTGCCGCAAGCCGGGCGAATGGCAGACATACGACATCGTCTTCCACCCGCCGCTTTACGAAGGCAAGAGACTCGTCGACCCCGGTTCCGTCACGGTGTTCTTCAACGGCGTTCTCGTTCAGGACTGCTTCCCGTTCCAAGGTCGCACCGGCTGGTGCCGCCGCCTGCCGCATTCTGACAAGACATCAGGCGGAATCATGCTCCAGAACCACGGCAGCCCCGTTTCGTTCCGCAACATCTGGGTGAGAAAGATTCCTTCGCGCTTCGCCGACACCGTGAACGGCGGCCTCGGGCTCAAGATGGGGGACGTCGCGGCGCTCAGGCATAAGCTCGCGGGCGAATCGCTCGAACTCGCCGCAAAGACTCAAGACCCTGTCGAGAAATACATCCGCCTCTGGGAATCGTATTGCTACGAGCCAGACCGCACGACTGCGGCGAAGATAGAAGCTGCGGAGGCGGCCGCCATCGCAGCCTACAGGGAAAAGAAAGGCTCGATGGCCGACAACCACCACAGGGGGGCGTTCGTCCGTTTCGTGAACATGCTCGTCGCGGGCAAATGGATGTCAGCCTCGTCGCCGGTTGCGAAGGCTTTGTAAAAACCTGAAGCGGGATGCGGCTTCCCGGTGGCCGCAAAGTTGCATGAATCCGCGGCAGAGGATGGAGGCAACGGTTGCAATTCTCGTCTACACGTTCCCCGAAAAGGGGAACGAGAAGGACGCGTTTGGCAAAATCGCGGCCGCGATCGAGAGGACGTGGAAGTTCTGCGGGCGGCTCAAGACCGTGATCGTCGCAAGCCATCCGTTCCCCGCCGTGGAAAATTTCGCCGCCGCGCACGCGAATGTCGAGATCCAGATCGAGCCGTCGCTCGTGTGCGGCGACATAAAGACGATGTCGCTCGACTGCATCACGCGGCTTTGGAAAAGGTTCTCGACGCCGTACGTCCTGATAATCCAGGACGACGGCTATCCCGTGCGCCCGGGGCTCGAAGAATTCGTCGGCAAATGGGATTTCATCGGCGCGCCGTCCGTCCGCGACGAACGCCGCCGCCTCATGAATCTTCTCGGGTTCCCGTGCCTTAACGGAGGCTTTTCCCTCAGGTCGCACCGCATCTGCGTCCGCGCCGCCAACGCGTGGAACAGGTGGTGGCGCTTTTTCCTGAATCCTTCGTCGAGGTTTTTTTCGGAGGACACGTTCTACACGTTCACCGCCTGCCTTGGATGGGGCTACCGGCACGGGCTCAAGTTCGCAGGAGAGAAAGACGCGTTCCGGTTTTCGTACGATCCCCTCAAGGGGCTTGTCACGAGGCCGCAGGGCGTCGATTCCTTCGGCGTCCATGGAAGGGTGCCTGAAGTGACTGTGCTCGCCTACCACTTCTGGAAAAAGGAAGGGTATGAAGAGGCTTTTGCGAAAGTGCGCCATGCCTTCGAGGAGACGTGGAGGCATTGCGGACGGTTGAAGTCGGTTCTCGTGGTGAACGAGACGGCGCCTTGCGTAGAGCGTTTCGCTGCCGAGAACGCGAATGTGGAAGTGCAGGTCGAAGAGTCGCTCGTCCCCGGCAGGATATTCACGATGAGCGCCGACATGAACGGGAGGCTCTGGAAGCGGTTTTCGACGCCCTACGTCCTGATAATCCAGAGCGATGGCTATCCGCTCCGTCCCGGGCTCGAGGCGTTCGTCGGCAAATACGATTTCATCGGAGCGCCCTACGTGGGGCTCCAGTGGTGGAAAACTCTCGTTGCGCGGCTTGCGAACTACCATGTGCAGAACGGTGGCTTTTCCCTGCGGTCGCGTCGCATCTGCGAGGCCGCGGCGGAATATTGGAACGGCAAATATCATTCGCTCGGCGACACGAGGGATGCATCGGAGGATATTTTCTACACGGGGACGCTCGTCAGGAAAGAGCGGAAGTACCGCGAATCGTTCAGGTTCGCGACGAGCCGCGAGTCGCTGAAGTTTTCGTGGGACGCGTCGGTGCCCATCCCCCGCCCCAAGGAGCTTCCCTTCGGCTTCCACGGCAAAGAAACGGCAAAGGCGGTGGAAGGGGGCGCGGCATGGCGATCTTGAAGAACCAGACGAAGTGGGAAGACCTCTACTACTACCGCAAGTGCGTCGTTCTCTACCAGATGACGGTCGCGTTTTGCCGCCGCTTCCTGCCGAAATACGGCGACCGCACGGTGGATCAGATGGTGCAGGCCGCGAGAAGCGGCAAGCAGAACATCGTGGAGGGTCTTGCGGACGGCGTCACGTCGACGGAAATGGAATTGAAGCTTTTGAATGTGGCGCGCGCGAGCATAAAAGAGCTGAAGGAGGATTACATCGACTATCTCTCGGCGCATTCGCTCGTCCGCTGGGAGGCAGGGCATCCGCGCTACGACGCGCTTCTCGGCTATTGCCGCAGACACAACGACCTTGCGGACTACGAGCCGCATTTCGGGAAGTGGAGCGACGAGGAAATCGCGAACTGCGCCGTGACGCTCTGCCACATGGTCGATAAGATGCTGACGACGGCACTGGAAAAGAAGGAGAAGGATTTCACGGAAAACGGCGGCATCCGTGAGAGGATGACGGCGGCGCGCCTTGGCCGCCGCAAGACGCAAAACGAAGAAATAGCCGCGCTCAAAGCCGAGGTGGCGCGACTGAAGGCG
>Ga0310695_10013625_pt1 | contig 11132 bp, 10 predicted proteins | sample RumenRJG_04DNA_FD_203882 | JGI IMG/M metagenome (GOLD analysis project Ga0310695, IMG submission 203882) | Bovine rumen microbial communities from Lethbridge, Alberta, Canada - RJG_04 (v2) (version 2) | ecosystem: Host-associated > Mammals > Digestive system > Stomach > Rumen | place: Canada... | reverse complement strand
TTAGGCGCAACCGCATTGGCGGTTATCTACCTCTTAGAGAATGGTGGTCAAGAACATGGTGTTCACTTCGCAATGGAAGGTATGATGGTTGTTGGCTTATTCCAAGTCGGTCAAATCGTTGAAAAGATTGCCACTAATAGAAGTAAATTAGCCGTTATGAACGCTATTCAGTTAAGAGTGGAATACGCTAACTTATTAAAAGATGGTGAAATTAGTAAAGTTGATCCAGAACAATTAGAAATTGGTGACAACGTTGTTGTCAGTGCTGGTGAAATGATTCCTGTTGATGGTGAAGTTGTCTCTGGCTCTGCCTACGTTGATAAATCTAGCTTAACTGGTGAATTTGTCCCAGTCTTAGCCGATATTAATGATAAAGATGTTTTAGCAGGTTGCCTTGTTAAAACTGGTTCTATCACTATTAAAGTGAATAAGAAATACGAAGATAGTGCAGTCGCTAAAATCATTGAACTTATTAGTAACAGTGGTGAAAAGAAATCTAAAGCCGATGAATTCATCGCTAAGTTCGCTAAATGGTATACACCTGCTATTGTCTTATTAGCGATTGTTGTTCTAGTTTTAGGTGGCTTAATTACCAAAGACTGGAGAGGTTACGTAGTAAGAGGCTTAGAAATCTTAGTTACAGGTTGTCCATGTGCAATTGTCATCTCTGTCCCGCTTGCCTACTTTGCTAGCATCGGTTTAGCGAGTAAAAGAGGTATTGTCATTAAAGGCACTAACTATTTAGATCAATTAAATAACGTCGATAAAATCGTCACTGATAAAACAGGTACTTTAACTCACGGCGTCTTCTCTATCCAAAAGATTGCTAATGAAGATGGTGTTAGTGAAGAAGAATTATTAAATGCTTTATATGCCGCAGAATGTTTATCCACTCACCCAATTGCTAAAGCAATTTGCCACGATGTTGATGTTAAAGCGCTTGCCGCTCAACAAATTGATTATCAAGAAATCGCTGGTTATGGTGTTAAAACAACATATAACGGTGAAGTGATTTTAGCGGGCAACGCTCAGTTCATGATTGATAATGGTGTTACTTCCATTAACGAAGATGCGATGGGAACCATCGTTCACTGTAAGAAAGGCGATAAATATCTTGGTTATATCGTCTTATATGACGAAATCAAGAAAGAAGCCTATGATATGGTGAGACTTCTCCATAAGGAGAAAAAAGGTGTCATCCTTCTCACTGGTGATAAAAAAGATAACGCTGATTACATTCAAAAAGAATTAGGTATTGACCGTGTTTATAGTGAATTAACACCAGATCAAAAGACCGAAATCTTAGAAAAAGAAATGGCAGTAACTAATAAAGCTGTCGCCTTCGTTGGTGATGGTATCAACGACGCGCCAAGCATTATGCGTGCGGATGTAGGTATGGCGATGGGCGCTATTGGTAGTGATATCGCTGTGGAAAACGCTGATGTCGTCATCATGAACGATAATCCTGCTAAAGTTTATGAAGCAGTGAAGATTGCTAGAATTGCTAGACATACCGCCATCTTCAACATTGTCTTCGCCTTATTGGTGAAACTTGCAGTGGCAATCTTAGTGTTAATCCCAGCCTTAAATATCCCAATGATTGTTCCAGTCATTGCCGATACCGGATTAACTGTTGTGTTAGTCATCAATTCATTATTAATTCTTTATCGCAAATTAGCAAAATAAGCGACAAGGTATATAAAAAAGCACGTATCTCTAGCATTTAGGTACGTGCTTTTTTGATGAATAACTTTATTTATTATTTAGCGAACTTTTCCGCGGTTTCAATACCGATTTCAATCATTCTTAATAAACCGTTTTGTCTTTGTTCTGGTGTGAGCTCTTCTTTGATTAAGAACGAATCACTAACGGTTAATAAGCAGAGAGCTTTTTTCTTTAACTTTGCAGCATTGCAGTAAAGAGAGAAAGCTTCCATTTCGACCGCTAAGACATTCATATCAGCCCATTTCTTCCAGCCTTCTTTATCAGAGTTATAGAAGACATCACTGGAAAGAACGTTACCGACGTGAACTGGAACGTTTTTCTTTCTAGCAGCGTTGACTGCAGCTTCCATGACATCGAAGTCCGCGCTAGCGGAATAATGTCCGTTTAATCCGTATTGGTGGACCCAGTTACTATCTGTACTAGCAGCGCTTCCAACAATAATATCAAATAAGTTGATATTTTCTTGATAGGCACCGCATGTACCGACACGGATAATCACATCCACGTCATAACGGCTGTATAACTCATATGAGTAAATACCAATTGATGGCATACCCATACCAGAAGCCATAACGCTAATCTTTTTACCGTTTTTGGTATAACCGGTATAACCGTAAATATTTCTAACACTTGTGACTAATTTAACATCGTGAAGATATGTATCTGCAATTAATTTGGCTCTTAAAGGATCGCCAGGCATTAATACGACGTTAGCAAAATCGCCAGGATTGGCACTATTATGTGGTGTTGGCATATGTTTAAATCTCCATTTCCGTAACTATCATACAAAAAAACATAATGTTTCTCAATAGAGAATGTCTTTGACGTATAGGGTATAAATCGTTACAATATCACCATGAAAGAAGTTAAACTCAATCAAACTTATTACAAAGTTCTTATCACTATCAAGGCATTAAACGACTTACATTATTACCCATTAAACGAAGGTATCTATAAGATTCTTGTTGGCGCTGTGGACGATGAAACCAAACCATTTATTGATATGGATTGTTTCGGCACACTCATCTCTTTTACTAGTAAAAAGGTCTGTCGTTTAACCATGATGCTTTTCCGCTACGGCTATTTAGGTAGAGTGTTTGATACAACTACTAAAAAACTCTATTTCTCTTTAACCGACAAAGGCTTGCAAGCAACAGAAGAATTCCTTAAGAAACATAAGAAACCTTTCGCTAGAAGAAGCAAAAATAATTCACCAACAATTGTCAGAATAGATTAAATTTACTCTACATTTCGTACATAGTGTTGAAAATATATTTGAAAATATAATATCATAATTATGCACTGATTTTTGGAGGTAGGGATATGGTCGATTTTATTTGGAACCAAATGCCAATTGTTAATTTTATAATTGCTTTATTGCTAGTTGTCGCTATTCATGGCCTAGCTTTCTTTATTCTCTTTAAAGTTGCGAAGCGCAAAGTTACATTTGCTTTCTATGGTGTTTGTACCGCTATTTTCTTTATCGGCTTTATTTTCAACCTTCTTACTGTGTGCATTATGATGGGTTTCATCTCTGCTGCTTGTATGTCCGCAGCTTTCTTCGCTAATTTAGGCGACCTTAGAAAATTCATTGCAAATCCATTCTCTCGTCCAGTTGCTAAAGCTGGTAACTTTGGTATTGAAAAGATTTACGATACTCAACTCTTATATAAGAACATTGAAACTGCAGTTATTTCATTAAGTAATGCTCGTATTGGTGCTATTATGACATTTGAAAAGAACACAGACTTAAAAGATATTATGAAAAATGGTGTCCCAGTTCACGCTCCAGTGACACCAGAAATTTTAATGACAATCTTCTATCCAGGTACACGTTTACACGATGGTGCGGTTGTGATTCATGGCAATGAAATCGTGGCCGCTAGTGTCTTCTTTACACCAACTACAAAACCATTCGCTGGTAAATATGGTTCCCGTCATAGAGCAGCTATTGGTGTTAGTGAAGTTTCTGACGCTGTGACAGTCGTTGTTTCTGAAGAAACAGGCCGTATTTCCTTCGCTGTTAATGGCGACTTAGAAGCGGTCAACCAAACCAATTTCCGTCGTGTCTTTGAGACATATATGAGTGACAACTCATCCGAGGAATAATGGACAGTAAAGAACTTTACGACTATATATTGAAAATCCAATCCATTGCGAAAATAGGATTGGTTTTTTCTAAAGACCCATATGCTTTAACTAACTATCAACAGATCAATGATTTGACGATGGAGATGCTAGAAAAGCTCATGGAAATCGAATTCCATAGACCTAATTATTTTTCTAGAGATATTTATCCTACACCAAGTGTGTCAGTTCGTGCGGTAATTGTTAACGAAGACAAGAGCAAAATCCTCTTTGTTAGAGAGGCTAATAGTGGAACTTATTCCTTCCCTGGAGGATGGGCGGATTTATATGATTCCGCTGGTCAAACCGCAATTAACGAATCAAGCCAAGAAGCAGGTGCTGATATTGAACTAGTGAGACTAGTGGGCGTCCTTAATAGAACCCCATTCAAAACCAATGTTAATTCCCCAGAATATCTTGTGGTTTTTGAGGCTAAACTCAAAGGTCAACTCCATGAACATGAATACGAAACAGATGATGTGGAGTGGTTCCCAATTGATCAAATTCCACCTTTATCTAGAAAGGTCATGAAGGAAGAAATTGACCGCATCATTGATGCGATAAAAACAGGAAAAACCATCTTTGACTAAGTAGAATATGTAAAATGTCCTTAATTTATAAGGTCATTTTTGTTATCATATTCTATATGCCAAATCTAAAACTATTTACATCGCTAACAAATATCCAACTCGCCTTTGTCATCATTGTGCCAATCGTGGTGGTTTTATTTTTAGCGATTGTTTTATATTTCCCAATTTCGGCTTCATATAAGCGTCATCATTTCCAAATCCGTTACTATAAGCGTGTCTACAAAGTAGCTTTAGAAAATGATTACTATTTAATTAACCAATTCTATTTCAAAGTTGATTCTAATAAATTGGCCAAAGTTGATCACATCATCTTTGGTGATAAATACATTTATGTCATTATCTGCAAGTATTATGAAGGTGACTTAGTGGGCAAATCTTCTGATAAGTCTCTTATCTTCATTTCCCATAAAGGGAAAAAGTGCTACACAGATAACCCAATCATTCAATCCAAGAACTTAACAAGTAAGCTTTCATCCTCTACAGGATTAGATGCTTCTATGCTTATTGGTATCACTTTAATTAACGACGACTGCAAAGTCGAAGTACAAAGTGAATCTAAACAGTTCTATATCATCCAAAGGAAGAGACTCCATGCTTTAATTAAGGCCATCGAATCTCGTCCAGTGGAAAAGATTAACGAACAACAACTCGCTAAAGCGGTGCAATCCATCGCTAAAGAAAACAAAAGGAAGAAATAATGAAAGATTCATTAAGAAGTGTTTCATTCAATAAATTTAAATCCAATCCGACCTCATACCTCGCTGTTGGTATTATGTGTGGTTTGTTTTTAATCATCGCCACAGTTTTAGCATTTATCGATCCGCTTTTACTAATCATCGCTATTCCATTAATAGCGTTACCATTTTTATTCGCTAGCCATGTAGCCTGCTACTATTTACAAATCAATCAACAAATTAATCCATCAGCGTTCTTTAGATACTTCGTTGGATTCTTTCGCGGGCAGTTTAGAAGCAGCTTTAGAGGACTTATTTCATTCCTTAAATCTTTAGCTCTCTATTTTGGTATGTCACTCCTAGCGGGAATCGTTATGTTTGTTGTCTTTAAAGTGCAATATGGCGAAGCATTTACAGATGCCTTTAATTCACTCATTTATCAATACATTTATAACCCTGAATCTACAAGCGAAGATATCATCGCATTATTGAACGCTAACGATGGTCAATTATTAACCTTCATTATGTATGTCTCAGTTATTGCTATTCCACTCGCTATGTTAGCGTTTATCTATTACATTTCCTTCTCTTCAATTTCTATATATTATCGCACGAACGTGCTCGTCGCGAGCGCATCGCTATTAAAGATGTCAGTCAATAGTACTTACGCTCTTCATCGCAAGAACATGAGGAAAGACTGGTTTGCTTTAAATTGGCCAATGCTTGCCTTATCTTTCTTAGGCATGATTGGCTTTGCGTTATTAGATTTGTTAGTTGTGAGAAGGATAGACCTCTTACCAGCGTTTGTCATCGTCGGTGGTGTGGCCTTATTAATGTTCTATCTTCCACTTTATTTCGCTAATATGGAGACCATCTATAAGAAATACGAACAATATTTCAAAGAAGGTAACCAAAGAGCGATCGAAACAATTCTTCAAAGAATTCAATCTAGCATCGAACTAAGTGAAGAAGAAAAGAAACATCTTGAAGAGTCACTTAGAGGTATTCAAAACGATGACAAAGAACAATAAAAAACCTAGATTTGCATCTAGGTATTAAGCATCTGGAGCAAGTGACGGGAATCGAACCCGCATATTAACCTTGGCAAGGTTACGTTCTACCACTGAACTACACCTGCATTTGGATTTTTCCAAATCGCGCTCAATTATTATATGCAAAAGAAAAAATTCTTGCAACACTAACTTATCAAAATTATTAAAGAGGCAGAAAATATGATTACAAACAAGCAATTAGCAGACCTAATTTTCCCAGAAATTACCGAGACAGTCGATGATTTAGAAAAAAGATATCCTGAAAGGAATTTACCTGAAGGCGCGGAAGTTACACGTTTCGCTCCTAGCCCAACAGGCTTCCTTCATACCGGTTCTTTATTCACATCTTTAGTGTGTCGTAAAGTGGCCAGTCAATCTAAAGGTGTCTTCTATGTGCGTTTAGAAGATACAGATACCAAAAGAGAAATCGCTGGTTCTGGTGAAGAATTATTAAAACAAATGCACATCTTTGGTATTGATCCAGATGAAGGCTATTTAGGTGACCACGAAGAAGGTAACTATGGTCCATATATCCAATCTAAACGTGCGGATATTTATAAAACCGTTATTAAACAATTATTAGTGGATGGTAAAGCTTATCCATGTTTCTGCACCTCAGAAGATTTAGAAGAACTCCGTAAGGAACAAGAAAGTAAGAAATTAAATCCTGGTTACTATGGTGAATTCGCTAAATGCAGAAATCTCACCAACGAAGAAAAATACGAAAGAATCAAAAACGGTGATAAATTCGTCATTCGTTTTAGAAGTAGTGGTAATCACGAAAACAAAATCACTGTCACCGATTTAATTAAAGGCACATTTGAAATTGCCCAAAACGATCAAGACATCGTTATTTATAAGAGTGATGGCTTACCAACATACCACTTCGCTCACGCATGCGATGACCATTTCATGAGAACAACCACAGTTATTCGTGGTGAAGAATGGGTTGCTTCTTTACCAATTCACGTCGAATTATTTGAAGCTTTAGGTTGGAAAGCCCCTAAATACGCTCACTTACCAGTCATCATGAAAGTGGATGAAGAAACAGGTAATAAACGTAAACTTTCTAAAAGAAAAGATAAAGAAGCCGCTGTTTCGTTCTTCATCGAAGATGGCTATTTACCAAAATCATTAATCATGTATTTAATGACTATTGCTAACTCTAACTTTGAAGAATGGATTTTAGCCAACAAGTTTGAAGGCATGGAAAACTTCGAATTCTCATTTAAGAAAATGAACAACGAAGGTGCCTTATTTGATATGGGTAAATTAAACTTCTTTGCCCGTGAATTATTAGTTAAATACAACAAAGATGAATTCACAGATTTAGCTTACGAATACGCCAAGAAATACAATCCAGAACTTCAAAAGACTATTGAATACAATAGAGATTTATTCGCTAATATCATGAACATTGATAGAGAAAAAGCCAATCCAAGAAAAGACTATGAAAAATTTGGTAATATCTTGGATATTATTGGTTTCTTCTATCAAGATAGATATAACGAAGTTATCAAACAACCATTACCATTTAACGAAAAGTTCTCTAAAGATGCCCTTATTGAAGCTTTAACCGCTATCAAAGATAAACTTGAACCAAATCAAGATGAACAAATCTGGTTCAACGATTTAAAAGAAATCGGTGTGGGTTTAGGCTATGCCGCTAATAACAAAGACTATAAAGCTAACCCAGAAGCATACAAAGGCAATATTGGCGATCTAGCGGAAATACTACGTATCACCTTAACAGGCAGAAAGAACGCTCCAAACCTTTGCATGGTAATGTACCTCTTAGGCAAAGAAGAAACACATAGACGTATCAACGCTGTTATTTCTTTACTTAAATAAAAACTCGGGAGTATAATTACTCCTGCTGGTCCTATGGAGAAGTGGCTTAACTCATCGCCCTCTCAAGGCGACATTCACGGGTTCGAATCCCGTTGGGATCACCAACTTAGTTAAATAGGATTGATACAAAGTGTCAGTCCTTTTTTGTTGAGTTGCCTACAATTTGTGGACAACTGAATCAAATGTTTATATCATTAAAAATGATGAATCAATTTAATATTTATTTTAACAATAAACCTATACGAACTATTGTGAGCGAGGATCAAACAATCTTTTACTCTGCTGTTGATATAATATCAATTATAGCGAAACCTAATTCACCTAGAAGATATTGGAATAATTTAAAATGTAGAAATCCAGAGTTGTCTTCGTTTTGTAGACAACTGAAATTATTCTCAAATGATCACAAAAAATATTTTAGTGATGTAATTGATAGCGATGGCATAACTCATTTATTGGTGTGTTTTCCTCCTAAATATCGCAATGATTTATTTGAGTTAATAAAGCTCATACGTTTATCTAGTGGTAATAATAAGAAAGAATCTTTCAATATTTTTGATGAATTGGATCCTAATGTTATCGTTGAACAAACAAAACATGTAATATATCCAAATTCACAATTTAAATCTTTTTGCTATATCAAAAGCGTAATCACTAGACCAAATATTATTGCGGGTGATTATTCATATTATGACGATATGGACGAAGGACCAGAATCTTTTGAAAAGCATGTAACGCATCATTATGACTTTATGGGTGATAAACTTATTATTGGTAAGTTTGTTGCAATAGCAAGAGGCGTGGAGTTTATCATGAATGGCGCTAATCACATGTTAGATTGTTTAACAACTTATCCTTTTGAAATAATTGATGAATTCAAAGGTCTATCTAGACCATTCGAAGATAGAGGAAACCGTGGAGATACAGTCGTAGGTAACGATGTTTGGATTGGCCAGAACGCTACAATTCTTCCAGGAGTCCATATTGGTGACGGTGCAGTTGTTGGCGCTAATGCGGTAGTGGCAAAAGACGTTCCTCCTTATGCGGTTGTCGTAGGCAATCCCGCCGTTATTAAGAAATATAGATTTGATAAAGATACAATTGATCTTCTTTTGGAACTCAAGTGGTGGGACAAAGATATCAAAGAAATCAAAAAACTAATCCCATTACTTACTGGCGATTTAGATCAAAGCAAAAAAGAATTAAGAGCCTTACTTAAAAAGTAGTGTTCGGCCTGTGATTGTGGGTGTTCGGTTTGTATTAAAATCTTTACACCCTGCCAACTTAGTTAAACAGGATTGATACAAAGTATCAGTCCTTTTTCTTATTTGCGAATAAGTTAATTTAATATATAATACTACCAGTCGTTTTTGTGGTTCAAATAAGAACGCCTAATTATTCTTTAGGAGATATGTATTCATCAAAAACGAACATTTTATTAGCACTGCTAATAGGAGGCATATGTTCATGTTGAATCAATTTTCACGAACTCAACTTTTGATTGGCAAAAAATCAATGGATGAGTTAGCAAACAAAACCGTCGCCATTTTTGGTGTCGGTGGTGTTGGAGGCTACACAGTAGAAGCCTTAGCAAGAAGTGGCGTTGGTCATTTCGTTCTTATAGATGATGATTTAGTGTGTATCACTAATATAAATAGACAAATTTTAGCGACCATTAAAACAATTGGCTTACCTAAAGTCGAAGTCGCTAAAGAACGCATTTTACAAATTAATCCTAAAGCCACTGTAGAGACCTACAAGACTTTTTATTTGCCATCTAATCGTGATCAATTTGATTTCTCTAAATATGACTATGTCGTAGATGCAATCGATACCGTGACCGCTAAAATTGATATCATCGTTCGCTGTTATGAGAATAATATCCCTGTTATCTCCGCTATGGGAGCGGGTAATAAAATGAATCCAACGATGTTGGAAGTTAGCGATATATATAAAACTGAAATGGACCCATTAGCGAAAGTCATGAGAAGAGAATTAAAGAAAAGAGGAGTAAAAAAGCTAAAAGTAGTGTACTCGAAAGAAAAAGCAATTACTCCATTGGAACCTATTTTTGACGAAGAAAAACCAGACTCCAAAAGAAGAAGCATACCGGGATCTACTGCTTTTGTTCCTTCTGTTTCTGGCTTAATCATCGCTAGTGAAGTGGTGAAAGATTTAATCCACTTTGATGTTGACCATAGAGAATAGAAAATACATATGCTAGTATAAAACTATGGAAGAAATACAAATCAAATATAATGAAAAAACTCATCAATCTTTAGCGTTCGATAACGATAAGATTATTGGGCATTGTGATTACCAAATTAAAGAAGGCAAATGGTATATTACCCATACTATGGTCAATAGTGAATACGGGGGACGTGGTATTGCTAAACAACTTGTAAAAGAAGTCATTAAACAAGCTAGAAGTAGAAATATCAAAATTGTTCCAATCTGCTCATATGTCCAAAAAATGATGCTTGATAATGACGAATATAAAGACGTCTTATAATCAATCGTAATTTTGTTACAATTAGTCAAGGTTTTGTGATAACATATCACAGGACCTTTTATTTATGAAAAAATCAAACTCCAGAAGAAAAAGAAGAATTGTGGTTTCCATTATTATGGGATTCCTTTTTGTTCTTGCTCTTGCAGTTGTCGTGCCTTTTGGTATTTTAGGCATTAGAACAAATCGTTTAAATAAGGACTATGAGTATTTAAAAAGCGACGCTACTTATGCCCAAAAGGTCGAAGTTACAAATATTAATTTAGTTAAACAACATGTTTCATGTGGTTATGCCTCTATAGAAATGATGTCTGAGCATTATGGTAAAAAAGTTACTGAAGATGATTTGGACGCTAAAAATAATGGTGCAGTTTCTACCGCCTCAACATCTGGTTTCTTAAAAGAAATCAACGCCTCTATTGAAGGAAAAGATTTCGTAAAGAAAACATATCTCGCTAATGATGATTATTTAAAAACTATCCATGATGCATTAGGTAATAACGATCCAGTCGCTATTGAGTGGGCTGCTTTGTTTGAAGATGAATGGACATTACATTTCTCTGTTGTGACTTCTATGGACTTAGCTAACGACCGAATCGTTATT
>Ga0310695_10013624_pt1 | contig 11132 bp, 12 predicted proteins | sample RumenRJG_04DNA_FD_203882 | JGI IMG/M metagenome (GOLD analysis project Ga0310695, IMG submission 203882) | Bovine rumen microbial communities from Lethbridge, Alberta, Canada - RJG_04 (v2) (version 2) | ecosystem: Host-associated > Mammals > Digestive system > Stomach > Rumen | place: Canada... | reverse complement strand
CATACTTGTCGCTTTTGTCTTTAGCATTCAATATGGCAAACGAGTTCCATACAGGAGCGTCGAGCTTACGGAAGTAATCTTGCATAGGCGTAGAATCAACAGTGGTAGTAGAAGTAGTATATACTGTTGTGTATTTTTTGTTGTCGTCACTGGCAATTAGTATCTCGTCAGTTGATTTCGAGAATATACGAGCGCCTTTATAATACTTGTTTACAAATCCATCATCACTTGCCGCCCATCTTTCTATGTAGTGTGTGGCCTTGTTATAAGCGGTACGTATGGTAATATTGTATGGATCATTTCCCTCATATTTGAAGAGGAAGTGAAATTGGGACTTTACTTCTGCCTCAGGATTCTTATTCTCGCCACTTTTCCAGTATGTCTTATCCTTAAGATTTTTAACATCGGAAACATTTACATAGACAAAGTCTTCGCTGACGAGTTGTTCTGCAGAGACATGATCCTTTGGAACGACAGCTACACGGTTGTTTCGACCTCGGTTAAACGCGAGGAAGCCATCGCCTATTGATATATTATAAGACTTTCCGCCACTGAGGTCTATCGGACTGGTGGCATTATTGTAAGAGTAGGTGACATAGATATCGCAGTTCTCGGAAATTGATGAACCAGGTGTCAAGGGCGTAGCTCCACCATTAATCGTATAGGTGTAATATTTTGTAACGTTGTTTTGGTATATAGTCTGTGCAGTACCACTTTTGGTAATATCCGCTGATGCATAGTATGTGTAATCAGTAGCCAATGGACTTTTGAACTGATCAGGCAATTCTACTGTAGAACCATTTGTCACATAAACCCTGATAGCTTCCGTGCGGATATCAGAGACGTTCGGAGTGGTTCCATCATCTTGATACGTTGTAAACGGCAACGTCAGTACATGGTACGTTATGTTATATGCCCATGCCTCGTTTGTTACGCTACCTAAAAGCAGCAGAGTCAGAAGGAATGTGAATACTCGGGTATGTCTATATAATATCTTCATAGTGCTATTGATGTCCATTTCGGCAATTTTTGTATCTTATTTCTTTCCACTCTCTAATATTCACCACTGTTCGGTATATTTGGCGGTGTTCACTATCAGGTCTGCCTCGTTGATGGTGAGGGTATATGTATAGCTATAGCCTGCTGCCCAAGTGGTTGGGATAGTGGTGGAAACCGTTTGTGTACTTGGCAAGCCCCATTTATCCCATGTGGCATTGACCTTAATCTCGCCAGCCCAAGTTTGGGGAACCATGAGAAGGGGAATGCTGGTATGTGCGCTTGCGGCAAAACCGCCTATTGGTTGTGGGGTGTTAGGGTTGTTGTTGAAGGTGGCAGCGTCGCCTGTGAGTGTCATTTCAAAGTCGGTGGCATCGCCACTGGGTGCCCATGTAGAAGTTGTGCCGTTAAGCGTACATGTTCCGTTGTTCTGTATGCCCTTCAGTGTGATGCTGTTGATGATGATGTTAGGGTGCGAAGCTGACAGTTTGAAATCGATGCGGGCGAAAGGGTGGAGGAAGTTGATTGTTACACCCGTTGTGCCTTGTGCGTCTTTGGTCTGATCAATAACGAGGCCATAGACGAATTCTTTGGTACTGGCCTGTCCGTCAGACGTCATGGGCAGACTGGTGCAGGTGATGGTTGGGGTTCGTGCTGTGGTGTAGGAAACGGCAGAGATGTATGCGGGTTTCTCTGCTGGCATATAGGCAAAGAAATCAAGCGAACCTGTTGCTGGCCAGTATTTCTTTCCGTCAGCAAAGGCCCAAGTGTTTTCGCTTTCGATCCAATTAACTGTTGAACTGTTGATAAAGGTTGTTGTCGTTTCGCCATTGTAGGCATAACAAGTGAAATTGCCCTCTGTTTGTAGGGCAGCTTGGTTATCGAAGGTAGTGGCGCGCGTGCCTTCCATCACACGCCACACATCAACATTCATCCGGATATCCTTGTCGCTGATATCCGTTCTTTGTCCATCCTCCGTTTCATCTTTAGAACAAGCTGTTGCCAACAGGAGCATTCCTCCTGCCAGCAACAGTGTACCAAAGTCATATTTGAAAAATCGCTTCTTCATTTGTTACAAATCTCATGCACAAAGTTTATGATACTTTGTGACTCTGATAATATAAGAAGTTAAGGTGTTACAACAGCAGGGCTTCCTTCAGTCCATGTTGATACGTTTACAGAATTGAAGAAAATTTCTGTATTTTCGATCCAGGGCTTAATCGTTTCCGATGCTGTTCCGGTTTCCTTATAGCCTCCTTGAGCAAGGTCGATAATATAGGTGTATTTGGTGCCGTCTGCCCAATCGTTGTTCACAGGCCATACAGCCCAAAGGTTATCACTTGTAGCATCGGCAATGTCTGCATCTCCGTTTGCAGCATCTTCAACGAGCAACTTAATTGCAATAAAGGCGCCAGTTAAATAACCACCTGTACCATAGGTCGATGAACTCGTCAATTTGGTGGTTGTTTGAGGCACAACAATCATGGCATTACCAATTGCTATCGCATTGCCTGATGCATCGTGGGCTCCATCGTTTGAAATTGTGACAGCATCAAACGTCTCAGAATAAGAGAAGGGTACATTGGATGTGGCCTGTGCATAATTAGTATAGTTCCATGAACCCGTAGCAGAGAGGGCAGACGCATCAGCTGTGCTACCTGTGATCGTATAGACACCACCATTATAAAGATAGCCTAATTTCCATCCTGTCACTGTGGTCTTATAATTGTTTGTCGTGTTACCCTTAGAATTATAGACCTTTACCTCAATCCATGAGCCCAGATGTTTGAAAACCAGAGGTACACCAGAATTTGTTTTAGCCTGATTGAGTACGGCGGCTATGACATAGTCTTTTTGAGAAGCGACAGTGGTGTTTGGAACGAAAGTAAAGGTGTTCCAAGCAGCATGTGAGAATATATTCTCTTCTAATGCTGGATACCATGCTACGAAGTCAAGGTTGCCTGTAGCAGGCCATTGAGGTTTCGATGCAGCCACATATGAAGTTCCTGATTTCGTGAATGTTGTAGCCGCAAAATGACTTGAATGACTAGAATTCATCCATCCCTCTGCCGTGAAGCCGTTACTTTCTATTGTTGAGGTAGTCGTCGCTACCGCACGCGTCATCCCATCCATCGTCGAACGGAAGGTGATCTCCTGGGGAGCATTCAGAGTGGTGTTGACCGCAGTGGTAACGTCGTTACTGCAGGAAGCCAGAGCTGCGGCCGTCACTGCCAAGATAAATAGATTTTTTTTCATAATGTTATAATTTTAAATGTTATATATTCTACATATTTATTTCTATCTCAATGTTCTGCCATGTATCGACGGATGGCTGCAGACCAGAGTCTTGGGCAATCGGCTCGGGTATCGGCAACTCTTCGAGGTCGATTTCGATATGGTGTTCCGTCTGCTCCTCCTGGCGCGCATCGTGCATCTTCGAGGTGACATCCGTGTTGTAATACCACTTCGTACCGTCGGAGAGAATGGCGTAGATCGTCAGCAGGTGGTCGTTCAGGATGTCGTCTGGACAGTGGCCGAAGATGCGGAACTTCATCTGGAGCGTTGTCTTGTCGATGACCTGACAGGTGAACGCTTCTGTGACACAACCGCTGCCGATAGCACCGCTGCCCATCATGACTGAGGGCGCGAGGCCAGAGAGGGCACCGCCAAACTGACTGGCATACTCGAGGTTGGGCACGTCGTGGATGGTGATCTCCACTTCGGTGACGCGGGGCACAGGCCGTAAGGTCAGCGTGGCCGACTGGTCGTTGGGGCCCAGTATCAGGGGCTCTCCGATGGCTCCGTAGAGCATGTCGGGCTCCAGGATGACAGGCTCGTCTTTAGCCTTCGAGGCCCGTGGCATCTCGCTGCGGGTGCTGATCTGCGTGCCTTCCTCTATCGTCGATTTGCGGGTGTAGGCCTCGAGGGTAGTGGGCGATTCCTGTCCGCGCAGCAGGATGGTCTCCGTGTCGTTGTTATAGGCGATGGCCGTCCACTTGCCGGGTTGCAGGTTCACCGTGCCGCCGTCGCGACCGAGGTCGTATCGGATAGGCTCGGCCGAGGGGTCGTTGTCGTTATAGAACATGACTGTCATGCCCTCCACATCGGCGTCGGGGGCATCTGTCCAGTCGAATATCACCTTGATATTGGCCGTGTGATGATGGTCGTAACACAGCTCGCGCTGGTCGCAGCCTGTCAGCATCACCGTCAATAGCAGTCCGATGGCCATGAGAGCCGTCTGTCGCAGTGTCCGTGTTTTCATAAGATGTGCCATATCAGTGATATCTCTGCCTTTGAGGGTCCAACGTAATGTCTTTTCTTGTCTGCCGTCCAAACATAGTGTTCGTAGGCATCGTCGATATATTCATAGGTCTTGTAACTGCCGCCCACATAGCCTAAGCCGAGGGTGAAGTCGAGACTGAAGTGCTTGTTGAGGCCGAGCGTGTAGCCGTAGCTGAGGCCTACGCCCCAGTTCTGATCGGCCTGGTCGCCCTTGTGATTGAAGTAGAGGTCGTAGCGGTAGAATCCGCCGTAGAGACCTACATGATGTCCGCGCCGCATCACGTCGAGCGGCTGCGTGGCAATCCAGTAGCGCGCCTCGACATCGGCCGTGACGAATCGGATGTGATTGTAGATGGGCGAGGCTGCCAGCCAACTGGTGGCGAAATGGGCAGCGAGCGTTACTTTCTGGTCGAGTCGCAACTCGGCACCGATACTGGGTGCCACGACGACATCGGTCAGCAGGTTGGTTGACAGACTTAAGAACTGGATCTCTTGGTTCTGAACAGGTGTGTCACTATCCGTTTGGCTCATGCCTTCAATGGGCAGGAGTAGTGTGATCAAAAGGACAGTTATATGTCGTAAAGTCATCGTTTTTAAGGAAGTTGTTTTTATTCTCACGCGTTCTTATTTATTATAATCGGCTGCAAATATACAAAAAATTCTTAAAAACAAAGAAAATATCAAACTTTTTTCGCACCTCCCGCTGGGGCCAGGTCTAAAAACTTAGTTTTGGGGCCTGGCCCTAGAGGGAGGAGACCTGGTGCCCTAGAGTTAAGTTTTTGGGAGGTTATTTGTAAGATAACATTAACTCATAGAGATATGCCGGACTTTGAACGTAAAGTTCGCCTTCTTCGTCTTGGAGGGCTTGCATCAGTGGCGAATTGTACACGCGCTCCATGGCCTGTTCAATTGTACAACCAGTATCTTCCATCACATATTTCACAAGTTCGCTTAGAACATAATTCGTGAGATAGGTGGCTATTTGATGGTGAGTAGGCTCGTTCATACCCCTTCAGATTTTATTTTGTTAAGAAAATGTAGTGAACGCTCTGTTCCGAAGTAGTATTGCTGGTCGAGATATTTGTCTTGCAGCAATTGCGCAGCCTGTTCTGGTGAGTAGATGCCTTCACGATAGTTGGTAAGTTGGAGTACAACTCCGTCATCGGCAATAGGACCAATCACAATATCATAGTCGTGTATAGGCTTATCGTTCTTTTTATCGCGGTTCGCATCCACAAAGAGGAACCACTCTGTGCTGGCTTTCTCTGGGAATACTTTTACCTTTAGCTCAGAATTGTAGGCCGTTTCGTCGAATTCGTATGTAATCAGAACGGGTGTTCCTCCAAACAGACGGGCTTTCTTTTGAGCCATGCGGGTTGCGGTTGTTTTGTCTGGCGTAAGATAGAACCCTTTGCCAAAATCCTTGTATCGCCATCCTTTGGTCAAGTCAATAGTGTCGATGTCGGTATTTGAGCCGTGATATAATATCATGCTAATGTCCCTCCATTCTTTTGGCAGATAATAAGCAGGTCGTCTATGGTCTCGTCCATCGACTGTAGATGTTCCACATCGTAAAACTCGATGAGAAATTCCAATCCTTTATGCTCGTGCAGATATCGGAACGCCGCTTGTCGTGTCATCGAAAAGCGATGTCCAAATGCCTGAATGCATGCTGTCAGGAATGGTATCTCGTACTTGCTCATATCAGAAATGTGTATGTTCTTGCCGCAAAGATACGCAGTTTTGTTGAAACATCCAAGAATTTCGAAAAAAACTTTTTTCGCACCTCCCGCTGGGGCCAGGTCTAAAAACTTAGTTTTGGGGCCTGGCCCTAGAGGGAGGTGAGACCTGGGCCTTGAGGCAAAGAAAAAGCCCCGGCGAGATGCCGAGGCTTGGGTTCAGACGCTGATACAACTGGTGGCGCTGAGTGCTGTGAGGATGGCGCTCGCCACGGAGGCGATGATCTGCACGATCCATTTCATGGTTTCTTTCTTTGTCATAAGTGTTTTAGTTTTTAGTTAGTAAATGGGGGCTGGTCTCGAAATAAAGTTTTCCCCGAAAACTTCTACTTTCGGGACCTGACCCCCAGCACACGCTAGCAAGCCCTTACGGCTCTTCAGTGCCTCCCTGATTAGGCTTGCCGCCATTATCATCTCCACCAGACTGGGTATTATCACCACCCTGATTCTCGGTGCCCGAACCGTTCTGCTCGCCCTCGCCATTCTCCGGATCCTCCACAGTTCCGGCATCGGCCGAGGTGACACGCTTCACGATCTCACCGTCGCGATCGTAGCAGGTGATCTGGATGGCGGTGGCTGCCAGTTCGTTCTTCAGATCCTGAGTAGGGGTGAACACGATGCGGCGGCTCGAGATGAGGCCAGCCTTCACGTCCTCCACCTTCTCTACCGACTTCGCACGGAGGCCGAAGCGCATGGTGCCGAGACCGGGGAGTGCCACGGAGTGACCTTCCGTTGCCCATGCCTTGATCACCTCGCCGGCAGCATCCCAGCAGGCCTTCATCACACCCTGACTCACACCCGAGCGGAGGGCTGCCTCACGGATCACTTTCGACTGATTGAGGGCGATGTAGAGCTCCGGCGTCATCACATAACGGTAGGTGCCTGCGTCGTCCTTGTTGAATTTCACGAGTCGTTCGACTGCTTTAACTTTCAATGCCATAATTTTTCTTGACGTTTTAATGGTTAGTAGTATGTAAAATATTTTCTCTCTTGCCGATGAGAGGCCGTTTTGGGCGCTCACTGGGTTGCAATCGTCCGCGCGCCAGGAAAAATTTGTTCCCCAGTTTGGCCGCAAATCTGTTCTCCCTTTCGACGTTACAAAGGTACGAAATTTATTTGGATTGTGCAAATATTTTTCAATAAAAGGCACGCCAAAAGACACGTCCTCCTACCGGTCTTTTCGGTCGTGTCGGATGGCAGATGTCAGATGGCAGTTTCCTCTGAAACAACTGCCAATCTACGGACATAAATTTTACTATATATATAATATATATATTATATATATAGTAACTAATAATTGTACTTTTATTAGTCTTCACCGTGCAATGGTCTTAAGACTAAACTGCCATCTGCCATCTGTACCAATTGACATTTTTTAATCTTTTATTTCGATAATCATAGTGGCGTTACATTTATTTTTTATACCTTTGCAGTCATTTGTGAGAAATTGCAAGTATTTTGACATGAACCAATACCAAACCATACTAACCACACTCCTCGACAAAATGGCCAGTTACTGCAACGAGACGCCCTCTCGTGGCACGATGGATAGGCTGCGCGGACTGGTGGGCGACATCTGCGAAGTGACGGAGATCATGGCGTGCGACGTGCTCGAAACGCTCCGCCACGAGGCCGTGCTGGGCATCGACGACGATATCAACTATGCCGACGTGAGCCGTCAGATACTGTTGATGAGGCTCTCGCCTAAGAGTCCCGGTCTCGAGGAACTGACCACGCAGGCCAACGAGCGGCTGACCGCCCTGAGCACCGTGTTGACAGCCATCGACAGAGAGTTGAAACGTCCCCATCAGAATGTCGAGTTCGTGCGCCTCTACGAGCGTGAGCGCGACCTCTTTCTAACCCCTGAAAAGATAGAAGAAATCCGTGCGAAATACGACGGTTGGATCAACGAGGGCTGCTATGGCTCGCCGACGATCAGGGATTACCGCGAGTATATCACCGAGCGACTGGTCCACCTGCTCGAGAAAGGTCTGTTTCAGAAGCGCGCCAATCATATCCAGAAGGCCGACGCAGTCGGTGAGTTTGATTTCGACCATCTGCCGAGCGATCATCCGCTGAAACACACGGTCTATAAGCACTATGCCGCCCTGCGCCAACTGGTGGATTATGCCGATGGCGACCTCGTGGTGAGGCCCTGTCGCGTGGGGCAGTTCCTCTATCAGAACCGCCACGATAAGGTGGTCACCGCCCATCGTCAGGAACTGCTGCGCTACCTCTACATGATCGGTCTGGCCCAGGAGGATCGGCGAGCGCTGAAGGCCGAACTCGCCCGTGAGACCGAGGCGGAACGGCTGCGGCAAGAGGCGCTGCGACAGCAGGCAGAGGCCGAACAGCAGCGGTTGGCAGCGGCTTGCGAGACCAACTATTACGCCCCGGCGCTGCATCTGAAACTGCTGCTCCATAAGCCGTGGTTTGCGACGCTCGTCACCGACCGCCAGCGCTTCGATGCGGCCTGGGTCGATACGTTTGTCGAGGCACTGATGGCCTCGGAGTGGCGCGATGCGATTGCCGCCGACTGGGCTGTGAGCGACAAGCGGCTGATGCTGAAGTGCATGATCGTAGGGGTGCTCAAGGATGCGGGTGTCATCAAGGGCAGTTATAATGCGATCTCAAAGGTGCTCGATATCGACAGCTACAAACCGTCTGCCACGCTCGCCGAGTATCTGGGCAAGGGCAAGAAACAGCCCTTTGCCGACTGGATTATTAACTATGTGGAAAGCTGACCGATAGCGGCTTTTCCGATTCAAATCATCCGATTGACTTCCTGAGGTGAGTCAATCGGATTTTTTTTTGCCTTTTTTTCTCCTCAGATTTACAGCGTGTTAGCATCATTCCGACGTTTCCGATTGCGAATCGGATTCGGGTGGATTTTTCAGTCGGAAAATCGGATTCTACTTTTGCAGCGTGATTCGAAATTCCAAGCGATCCTTGAGGCGGCGCCTCGAAAATCGGCGGCGCGATCTTTGAGGCTGCGCCTCGAAAAACGGCTGCGCCTCAGCATAGCTCGAGCAAGCTCGGCTCTGCATTCGGCTTGCGCGTTCTTTGACATGTTGATACAACGATCCTACCGGTAGGCCGGTGGGAAATTTAAAAATTTGACCTCTAGGGTCAGGCCCAAAAACTAAGTATTGGGGCCTGGCCCCAGTAGGGGATAAAAAATGTTAAAACGATGGAAACAAAGGTTTTAAGAGTGGTACGCCAGGGCGAGTCCTTCAGCGTACAGAGTAAGAACAGCGAGTCGGGGCAGCTGATGAAGTGCAACATCGTGTTGCGCGAGCTGGGCGGGTCGAAGTTCGAGAATGAGTATGTGTGCTCCATGCTGGGCAATCTGGCGGAGTGCAGGTTCCACGAAGGCGATGTGGTCGCGGCCACCCTTCGTTTCTCTACCCACGAGTATCAGGGGCAGGTGTTTCAGGAAATCCTTGCCACGGAGATCGTGAAAATGTAAAAAGGTAAAAAAGTAATAAGGTAAATAATTAAAAAGGTATTCAATTAAAAATTATTAGACATGAAAGAAACAAGCGTATTGACACAACCGATGATGACGTCGCTCGAGATTGCCGAGTTGACAGGTAAGCTGCACCGCCACGTGATGCGCTCCATCAGGAATATGGAACCGGGATGGCAAAAAGTCACTGAGTCCAAATTTGGTCTCAGTACCTACATCGATGCCAGCGGCCGCACCTTGCCCTGCTATCTGCTCACGAAGATGGAGTGCCTCTACGTCGCTACCAAGTTTAACGACGAGGCGCGCGCCCGACTGGTGCTCCGTTGGGCAGAACTCGAGCGCGACCAACTGATGGGGCAGCCACCGGTGCGCCAGAAGCCGAAGGAGATCCGGCTGCTCGCCTGCGACGAGGAGGTGCTCGACGAGGCCGACGTGATCATCGGCGACGAACTCGACGAACTGAACGCCGCCAGCGACCACTGCTACACGCCCTCCGACATTGGCCGTCCATTCGGACTCGAGGGGCGCGACCTCAACTCGTTCCTCGCCGACAAGGGCATCATCCGCTGGGTGAAAGGGCAGTGGCGCCCGACGCGTAAGTACCTGCATCAGGGACTGACCGAGAACCGCAGTTTCTACTATCACGGGCGCGACGGCCATCGCAAACTCCAGTCGCGTCTCGTATGGACTGCCAAGGGTCGTGACTTCATTATTGATCTGATCGGTTAGCCTATGAAGAATCCCTATGGAATAGAGGTGAAGGAGTGGTGCGCCTCGTGCAGCTACAAGGAGATGACCCGTGCATTGTCGTTCAGACGATGCACGGTCACCGGCCGGCGCGTCGATCCCCACCACGTCTGCAGCCGATGGCGGATGAGCGACCTGTTGCGTGCGATGGGTCAACCAGAATTAACTAACAAACTAAAAAAGGAGGTGTAAAAGTGATTTACCATATTCAATACGATGAAAACCATCACAAACTGGCGCGGGCAGTCAACAGCCGCGAAGAACTGTTGGCGCTGCGCAACGACCCTGAGAACCTGGCCAACCTGGCCTTGGCACGGCAGGGCGACGAGGCGGCGAAGGCAAGGCTGCTGCAACTGGCCTATAACATCGGTCATGTCGATGGACTGCTCGCTGGCTGTAAGAGTCAGGGCAGTTTCTTCTTCCACGATGTCGATAGTTACGAGCATTCTGACTCGGAGGCGCTCATGGCGACCATCCTCGAGAAGCGCGATGAGATCGGGCTCGTCATGCTCGAACGCTCGGTCAGTGGCGGCTGGCACCTCGTGTGCCGTCGCCTGCCCGGCACGACCATCCTCGAGAATCAGGTGCGCGTGGCCTCTCTGCTTCAGATCGAGATGGACACTAATGCGAAGGATCTGCAGCGCGTGGTCTTCTCGACCAGCGGTTCGTCAGAAGATTTGGTCTATCTCGACGATGCCATCTTCACCGAACCGATGTCGCCCGAGGCCTGCGAGGCTGAGTACCGATTGCTCCGGCAGCGCGAGAAGAAGGGGCTCGAGCAGGTGCCCCCCGAAGCCAAGAAGGCGAATAAACACTTTAGGGTTGGAGATTTGAGATTTGAGGTTGGAGGTTTAAAGGTTGGAGATTTGAGATTTGAGGTTGGAGGTTTAGCCTCATCA
>Ga0310695_10013623_pt1 | contig 11132 bp, 9 predicted proteins | sample RumenRJG_04DNA_FD_203882 | JGI IMG/M metagenome (GOLD analysis project Ga0310695, IMG submission 203882) | Bovine rumen microbial communities from Lethbridge, Alberta, Canada - RJG_04 (v2) (version 2) | ecosystem: Host-associated > Mammals > Digestive system > Stomach > Rumen | place: Canada... | reverse complement strand
ATTTTAATCGCCCGTTTTTTAGGGGCATCTATGGCGGCGGATGCTTTTTTTGTGGCCTTGCGTTTTCCCAATTTATTTCGTAGTTTTTTTGCCGAAGGGACCTTGAATGTGGCATTCGTTCCCTTGTTTTCTGGGGATTATCACACCAAAGGGAAGGAAGTGGCCCTAGCTTTTGCAAAACAAGCGTGTAGTGTGTTGTTTTATGTTTTATTGTTGTTTACGTTTATCGTGGAAATCGCTATGCCTGTAGTGGTTTTTATTTTGGCCCCGGGGTTTGATACAATTCCTGGAAAATTGGCCCTTACAGCCGATTTAACACGCATTACATTCCCGTTTTTATTATGTATTTCTGTGGTATCTTTGCTCAGTGGTATGTTAAATGCTGTGGGGCGTTTTTGGGTGGCGGCCTTTGTCCCGATTATTTTAAACCTGAGTATGATAGGGGCGTTGTTTATTGGGGCAGCTTTTTTTGAAGGGGCTTATGTGCCAGCCTATGCCTTGTCCATAGGGGTATGTGTGGCTGGGGTGTTAGAGGTCTTATTTTTGTGTTGGGCATTGAAACGGGCACAATTAGGGTTTGCGGGATTAGAAAGTCCCCTTATTTTGTTTCGGTTGCCAAAAGAAGTTAAAGAACTCATGCGCAAAATGATTCCAGGTATTTTTGGGGCGGGGGTCTATCAAATTAACCTGTTCTTAGATACGTTTTTTGTTTCCTTTGTGGGGGCAGGCGCGATTTCCTGGTTAAATTATGCCAATCATGTTTTTCAATTACCAATAGGTATTATTGGAACGGCCATAGGGACGGCCTTGCTGCCTGTGTTATCTAAACATATCAAACTAGGGGAAATCAAAGAAGCCAATCATCAATTAAACAGGGGCTTAGAATTATCTATTGCTATGGCGTTGGCCTCTATGATTGGGCTATTGTTTTTATCTTTACCGGTGATTCGGATTTTGTTTGAACGAGGGTTGTTCACCCCCAGTGATTCATACCATACAGCCCGGGCACTCTGGGTGTTTGGATTGGGTTTACCCGCCTATATGATGACAAAAACACTTTCCCCGTTTTTTTATGCCCGTGGGGATACGGCCACCCCTGTTAAAATTGCGGTGGTGGGGGTTATCATCAATGCGATTTTAGCGGTGTCTTTAATGCCGTTCTTAAAGTATGTTGGGATCGCCCTAGCTACCACAATCGCCGTGTGGATCAATGCGCTGCAATATGTGATTATTTTAAAACGCCGGGGGGATTTTTCTTTGGATGCGACCTTTTTATTTCGGGCTAAGGGTATTGGGATATCGGCATTATTAATGGTGGGGGCGTTAGCAATGTGTCGTCTTTGGATTCCCTTGGAAGGGCAAGGATTGATGGCTTTTATGGCCTTAATGCTTGTGATGGGGATCGGGGGCGGTATCTTTTTAGGGGGCTTAATCTGTACACGTGTGATTGATAAGCATTCGTTGAAGTTATTATTGAAAAAAGGCGCTAAGTGAAAAAACGATACATTTTAGGGGGACTTTTTTTGATTGTTTTAGGAATAGGGGGAATAGGTTTTTACCGGGCACAGACTTTTTTATCTGCGGTTAAAGAAGCAGGAAATTGCGCCAATGCAGATATTTTATTGGAAAGAAAAATTGTATTTGACCTTTATCAAAAAGATTTAAAACATCAACAATTGACATTGGCCGAGCAAGCTTTTTTACAAAAAATGGCCTTAAAATATCGTAAAAAATTTTCTAGAACATTGCTTTTAGAACTTTATCAGGATTTAACACCGTTGCCCCCAGCCTTGTATCAAGCACAGGCTTTTTTAATAACTCATGGGGGATGGGGGGGACATACAGCCCCGTTTGGAACCTATTCTTGGGAACAGGGACGGTATCAAAAACAGCATTTTCAGGATCTGTGTGATGCCGCCTTAGCTTTTGCCTATGATATTCAAATGTTGCCAGAATTTAAAGTTATGCGACACATGGTGGTGCGGCTATTAGAAGATGACCGCCCCGTGCAAGCTTCTAAACTTTTGGTTTTAGTCCCCGCAAAAAATGCGGCAGAACAGGCGTATTTGAAACGTTTGAGTGCAGCTGTGAAAAGGTTTGAATAAATGAAAGCGGTGTTTTTTTTATTTTTACTGGGAACGTTTGGGGTGTGGGCTCGGCCGATAAATATTGAAACGGCGAAGGGACCTTTAACGTTTGAAGCCACCGAAGCTAGATCCCCCAAGGAACGGGCTAAAGGGCTAAAATATGTGACGGATTTGCCAGAATTTCAGGGGATGGTCTTTTGGTTTGACCCCCCTAGTTATCCCGTTTTTTGGATGCAAGATACTTTGATTTCTTTAGATATGATTTTTTTTGATGAAACAGGTCGTATTGTGCAGATAGAACCTAATTGCACCCCTTTATCGGAAAAACAAATCCCCGCCAAATTTCCCGTGATAGGGGTTCTTGAAATTGGCGGGGGGTTAACACAAAAGCACCACATCCATGTAGGTGATAAATTAACGTTTTGATTTTTTAATTTCGTAAACGTAATAGGGTAAACCAAAGCCAAAGGTTTTCGCTTCTACTTTATGTTTTAACGCGTTAACTTCTAAGGGAAAAAGCTCGGAAAAAATCAAAGCCCCGGCTGGCATTTCTTTTTGTACTTTCTTTGAAATGCGGGGGATTAATGCTTTGATTAAAAAACAAAAGGCCATATTCATTTTTGATAGGTCCACTTGCATAAAATCCTGACGGTAAATATGCACATTTTTGAATTTACGGGTCCGAATTTTAGCCCAAATATAGGCAACTTGATTCCAATCATATCCATAAAATTCGTGTTGAGGAAATTGTTTGGCCAACGGCACCAATAATGCCCCATTACCACAGCCTAAATCCACAACATATTGACGTGTTTTGGCACGCCGCAAAATATCGGCAGCTTCTTCTAGCAGTTTCTTTTTGGTTTCGCTGAACGAAGACGCAAAAGTTGGATATTGCCCAAAACGTGATTTGCACAGGTCATAAATAGCATAAACAAGCCACAAAATTACCCCTAAGGTAACCAAAAAATTTAAAAACAGTAGAATCCCGTTAATCATAGCATCACCATCCCCCCGTTTACATGAATGGTCTGTCCGGTGATATAGCCCGCTTCGGTGCTAGCCAAAAACGCGACGGTGTTGGCAATATCTTGTGGGGTGCCAAAACGCCCCATAGGAATACGCTTAAACAAGGCCTCTTTAACGGTATCTGGCAAGGCATCTGTCATAGGGGTTTGGACAAACCCTGGGGCAATGCAATTTAACGTGATCCCACGTGAAGCCACTTCTTGCGCAATAGACTTTGTCATGGCCATAAGTCCCCCTTTGGAGGCCGCATAATTGGCTTGCCCAGCGTTTCCGATTGCCCCGACGATAGATGCCAACGACACGACCCGTCCAAAGCGGGCTTTCATCATGGCAGGCAACGCCGCCCGAATGAGCTTGAACCCAGCACTCAGATTGATATTTAAAACCATATCCCATTGATCGTCGGTCATGCGCATCGCTAAAGTATCCCGAGTAATGCCGGCATTGTTAATTAAAACATCTATGCGCCCAAAATCTTGTAAAACGGCCTTGACAAGGGTGGTTGGGGCGTCGGGGTCGCTAAGATTGCAAGGGTAGATAGAAACCCGTTCTTTTAGCTCTTCTTGAAAAGCTTGAAGGGTTTCTTCCTTCATATCGGCCAAAGCCAACGTGGCCCCTAGGGTATGTAGAGTTTTAGCAATCTGCCTGCCAATGCCCCCAGTGGCCCCAGTAAGTAAAACGATTTTATCGGTATAATCAAACATATAACATCCTCCTGATGGGGTCATTATACGAAGAAAAAAATCAAAAGCAAGAGCCCCCCATTTTTTGTGCCCCATTTTTTTAAAACCAAAGAGGAAAAAATGATAAAAATCAAAGAGTTGAACAAAAAATGCCTAAAATTTTTGACAAACGAGAAAAAACAGTTGATTTTTGGAAAAAAAACGTGTACAATATCCCTGTCTTAAACGTAATAAGGAGGTTTTATGCGTTCGGTTTTATTATTGTGTGCGGCGGCATTTTTGGTGGCAGGATGCGCTGGTCCTGAAAAGGAATATCCTGGGGAAGTAAAAACACGTGACAGTTATTATGCTGGGAATACAACGCGCAGTTATAACGCGGTGGCGGCTCAGGCAAAAAAACGGGCCCAGGTGGCGCCCCAAGGGCAGAAAAAAAAAGATGTTGCCCCTGCTCAGCAAACTGAATCTCGGATACAGGAAAAGCGGGTTGTCCTAGAAAGTGAAGGGCTTTCGGCGGAATCACAAGACGTTATCCGCGAAGCACGTGAAGAACAAACCGTTGTTGTGATCAAAACAGAACAAGGAACCCCTGTTTCCATTGGAACCGAAAAAGAAACCGAAGTTCTAATCAAAAAGGAACCTGTGGTAACTTTTGCAGAACCTAAAGAAAAGGAAACACTTTCTGTGAAAGTTGTTGAAAGTGTTACCGAAGAAACCACCGAAGGAAAAGCGGCGACTACAGAAACCAAAACCTCAGAAGACGAAGCGCCTTCCGTCGTGGTCGTGTACGAAGAAAGAAAACCCTTAGAACCGATTGTGCCGGTGGCGGATTTATCGCCGGCTGATACGGAAAAATTGGCCCAGAAAGAGGCCCCAACCCCAGACGCTATTGCGATGGTTTTGGCTATCTTAGATTCTGATGCACAGGCGTTAAATGCCTTGATCAAAGTCGGTGGGGATGCTAAGGCAAAATCCGAAACTGGGGAAACGTTCTTGTTCACGGCGGCTAAATATTCTGTGGATCCGGATGTGATTGATGTGCTTGTAGAAAACGGGGCACAAATTAATGACCAAGACATTGATGGGCGGACCCCCTTGATGATTGGGGCGCGGTACACCACAACACCGGCCGTGGTCTTTAGAATGCTTGATTTAGGGGCCGATCCATCTATTAAGGATAAAAACGGGGATACGGCGTTAGAATATGCCCGAAATAACCCGAACGGTCAAACGATTTACGAAGAACTAAAAAGTCGGCAAAATCCGAAATACTTAAAGATTGCGATTATTGTTTTAAGTATCTTCGTCTTGATTTTGTTATGGCGTCGTAAAAAATAAGATCTAGAAAGACAAAGAAAATCCGTCCTTGAATGCAAGGGCGGATTTTTTTATGGTTGCTCTTGCGAAACAGGAAAAAACTTCTTACATAACGGGTAATGTTTTTTCTCTTTCAGATTGACAGAAAATAAAATCCGTGTTAAAGTCAAGAAAATGTTTTATTTATAAAGGAAAGAAGAATGTTACGTAAGATTTTTGGGTCAATGAATGACAGATATATTAAGAAAATTTCCAAGACCGTGAAGCGTATTAATCAATTAGAACCTACAACCCAAAAATTATCGGATGCGGAATTGCAAGCCAAGACGACTGAATTTAAAAATCGGTTTGCAGGTGGTGAAACGTTAGAGGACCTGTTACCCGAAGCTTTTGCCGTTGTGCGGGAAGCTTCTAAACGTGTTTTGGGACTCCGCCCCTTTGATGTGCAGTTGATGGGGGGAATTATTTTAAATGCCGGTAAAATTACCGAAATGAAAACGGGGGAAGGAAAAACACTGGTGGCCACGATGCCGGCGTACTTGAATGCCTTAACGGGGCGGGGGGTCCATGTGGTGACGGTGAATGATTACTTAGCCAGTCGGGACAGCGCTTGGATGGGCAAGCTTTATCAATTTTTAGGCTTGACGGTGGGCTGTATTGTACACGATATGACCCCGGAAGAACGTCAAAAGGCCTATGCCGCGGACATTACCTATGCCACGAATAACGAATTAGGATTTGATTACTTGCGGGATAATATGTGCTTGGACAAAGCCGAAATGGTACAACGGCCTTTTTCTTATGCGATTGTGGACGAAGTGGATTCCATTTTAATTGATGAAGCTAGAACCCCTTTGATTATTTCTGGGCAAGCCGATGATGCCTCTGAACGATATCAAGCCGTGGATGAAATTATCAAGAATGTGCGCCCAGAACATTATGAAAAAGATGAAAAGCATAAAACCGTTACTTTGACGGATGCTGGGGTAGAATTTGTGGAAGATGCGTTGCATTCGGCGGGGCTGATGCAGGGGGGACTTTACGATTTAGATAACATTTCATGGGTGCATCACACGGAACAAGCCCTAAAAGCCCATACCCTCTTCACGCGGGATGTGGACTATATTGTCAAAGATGATCAAGTGGTGATCATTGATGAATTTACGGGGCGGATGATGGCGGGGCGTCGGTATTCGGACGGACTACACCAGGCGATAGAGGCCAAGGAACATGTGAAGATTCAACCCGAAAATCAGACGCTAGCTTCTATTACATTCCAAAATTATTTCCGGCTGTATCCTAAGTTATCGGGGATGACGGGAACGGCGTTGACCGAAGCGGTGGAATTTGACAGTATTTATCATTTGGAAGTGATTGAAGTGCCGACCAATGTGCCGTGTGCCCGAAAAGATGATCACGATTTTATTTACCGCACCGCCGAAGAAAAATATGCCGCTATTATTGAAGAAATTAAAAAAGCGCATGCCAAAGGGCAACCGGTGTTGGTGGGGACAACCTCTATTGAAAAATCGGAATTATTGGCGGATTTATTGCGCAAAGAAACGGATATTCCGTTCCAAGTATTAAATGCGCGCCATCATGAACAAGAAGCCAAAATTATTGCCCAAGCTGGGGTTCCAGGGGCGGTGACGATTGCAACGAATATGGCAGGGCGTGGCACGGATATTCAGCTAGGGGGTAACCTAGATATGCGTCTTGCCGAAGCGCTTGAAAAAGACCCGTCGGCGGACCCTGAATTATTAAAGAACAAATTGAAAGAAGAAATTGCGGTGGCACGGGAAAAAGTGCTAGCGGCTGGGGGGCTGTATGTTTTGGGGTCTGAACGGCACGAAAGCCGGCGGATTGATAACCAACTCAGGGGGCGTTCTGGTCGGCAAGGGGATCCGGGGCTATCGCGGTTTTATATTTCTTTGCAAGATGATTTGATGCGGATTTTTGGGTCCGAACGATTGAGTTCTATTTTAAAAACCCTAGGGATGCCCAAAGGGGAAAGTATTACCCATCCGTGGATTAGCAAGGCGATTGCTAAGGCCCAACAAAAAGTGGAAACCTATCATTTTGATATCCGGAAGAACCTGTTGAAATACGACGACGTGATGAACGAACAACGGAAAGTTATTTACGAACAACGGCGTGAATTGTTAAATGCCGAATCGGTCAGTGACATGATTGCGGGCATGCGGATGGACAGCATTGAATCTATGGTGTATTCGTTGGCGCCCCCAAAAACAGGACCGGCGGATTGGTCGGCCGAGGCTTTGCAGGAAGCCACTTTACGTCTTTTAGGGATTTCCCCGAATTACAAAGATTGGTTAGCCGATACGGGGTTAACGCCGGAAGATATTTGCACGAAATTGAATAAGCTCGCCGAAGATGATATGCAAGCGCGCTTTAAGGGGATTCCCGAAAATATTAAGAATCTTTTGGAAAAGAATATCTTGGTTCGGACAATAGATCAAATGTGGAAAGAACATTTGCAGATTTTGGATTTTATGCGCACGTCTATTGGCCTAAGGGCGTATGGGCAACGCGATCCTTTGAACGAATATAAGCGGGAATCGTTCTTATTGTTTGAAAACTTGCTTTCCAAGATTCGGGAACGGGTAACAATGGTGCTGATGCGGGCGCAATTCCAATTGCAAGAAACGGCCCCAGCCCCGACGGCTAAGCCGGCCGAACATCCCCCCGTGGAAGGGCAAGAGATTCCCCGGAACGCCCCCTGTCCTTGTGGGTCGGGTAAGAAGTATAAAAATTGTTGCGGTGCCTTAGATTAATGAAGGAAATACTAAAACACTTATTGAAACGGATAGAAGATTTTTTCTTCCCGCCGATGTGTGCTGTGTGTCAAAAACCCTTGGATAGTGATGGGCTTTGTCCAGAATGCTTTAAGAATCTTAAATTCATTACGCCCCCGTATTGTCCGGTTTGTGGACGGCCTCTGCCGTTTGAAACGCCGGGGGATTTAACGTGTGCGGTGTGTTTAAAAAAACGCCCCCCGTATGATAAAATGCGCAGTATCTGTGTGTATAATGACGGGATTAAGCCCTTGTTATTAGGGTTTAAACATGGGCGGCGGTTTGATTATATACCCTTGTTGGTTAGGTTGTTAAAACAGGCAGACCCTAGCTTATTTACGGAAAATGAGGTGTTTATATCGGTACCACTTCATTGGACAAGATTGATGAAACGGGGGTATAATCAAGCGGCCTTATTGGCGGGGGAACTGGCCAAAACCTATCACAAAACGTATGACCCTGGGGTGCTGAAACGTCGGCGTCTGACCCGCAGCCAAGGGCATTTGTCCCTTGATCAACGTCGGCGCAATGTCGCGGGGGCATTTTATGTCCCGAAACCCGCCTTGATAAAGGATAAGAATATTTTATTGATTGATGACGTGATTACGACGGGGGCAACGGTGGCAGGGTGTGTTCGGGCGTTAAAGAGGGCCGGTGCCAAAAGCGTGAGTGTTTTATCCATTGCCCGGGTGGTGAAATAAAAATCACGCCCCTTATATGGGGGCGTGATAGATGTTTTTAAGGATTAAGGTTAAGCCCGTTCTCTTTCCGCACAGGGATTATTTTGATGGGCCACCAAACGGCTGGTCACATCAACAATTTCTGCGGTGCTAAAGAAAAAGCCGATTTCTCTGGCGGCGGATTCTGGGGAATCAGACCCATGTACGGCGTTAAAAGGCAGTTCCCCACCGAATTCGGCCCGAATGGTACCCGGGTCGGCATTGGCGGGATTGGTGGCACCCATCAGCGCCCGATAACCCTTAATGACGTTATCGCCCTCTAGCACTTGCACCACAACGGGGCCACTGGTCATCATGTCCACAAGACCGTCAAAAAAGGGTTTCCCGTCGTGTTCGGCGTAGAAAGCCCGCGCCTGAGGCACCGTCATTTGAATGCGTTTTTGGGCGATAATACGAAAGCCCGCCCCTTCAATCATGGCGTTAATAGCCCCCGTCACGTTTTTCCCCGTGGCATCGGGCTTAATCATAGAAAATGTTCGTTCCATAGGATATCCTTTCATTTTAAACAGATCCAGTAAAGCACATTTTTGGGGAAAAGGCAAGAAGAATGTCATGTTGCCTTGATCCGTCATTCCTCATGGAAGATGCCTGGACTTTCCCTGACGGGAAAGAGGCATGACATTTTTTCTTTTCTGTCATCCCTTTTTTGTTTTTTTGTCATTCCTTTTTTGCGATAGCATTTTATTGTCATCCCTTACCCATGAAAGGGGTAGCAAGGGATCTTCCGTTTTTTGTCATCCCTCGTTGGACGGAACGTCCAACGTCAAGGGATCCCGAACAATCAATGCTGATTGATAATTGTTAATATTTTTTTAAACTTTTTGTGCTAAAATCCTAAAAAAATATAGGGAGATTGTTTTTTTTAAAGGAGTGAACAAATTATGACAATCTTGGAACTGATGAACTTAGGATTAATCACGGATGCTTTAGTGATGAGGGCCGAATCTGAAGATAAAGCCAACGGAACTGATGACGACGATGCTGGAGATTTGGATTATGTGTTTCAGGATGTAGATGAGTGGAGTATTTACGAAAATGGCTCTATAAAAGGTCTGCAACACACTAAGGGAAACGGTCAAGTAGATTTATGGACGACTCAAGAAGATGGGTCTTTAAAAGACGAAAGTAGTGTTTCTCTTACCGAAGATCAATTTAAAGACGCCATGTTGAGAATGGGCTTTCAGGTTGGTAGTAATGGTGAGCTAACGATTAAGAATAAGACATATAAGTTTTTGAATAATGGAGTTCTTGCTGTGAATGAAGGTGGAGAATTTGCCCCAGCTTCTTGGGCTGACTTTTTGGATGCTTGTGCAGAAACCTTGAAGCAGCAAGAAGGAGAAGCAACTTCGGAAGAATCAACACCGGAAGAACCAGAATCGGAAAGTACAGCAACAGTTGTTGGAGAGCTTTCTAACACCACCGTAGAAGGTTCCTCAAACTTTGATCAAAATTTCCAAGACAAGTGGTGGTGGGATAATACGGATAACAAAGGACTCCTTGGCTTTAACCCCGCGGCGTTGAATGATGATGGTGCTTTTGAATGGCCAGATAACACGTGGAAGAGTGCACATACAGATTTTAACTGGAATGCCCTTAAAAATATTCAATTGGGTACTTCGGGACGTTTAGATTTAACAAATGGCCCACAATGGACAGCCTCTTCAGAAAGCCCTAAACATTTGGAAACGATCACATTTTCTCAGACTGCTACGCCAGATACCGGGAACAACAACACCGTGACATCCAATGAAAATATTCGCATTGATCGGATTCAATCCCCCCAAGGGACATTGACCTTAAACGGTGTTAAAAACGATAACTTAAAGGTGGATAATACGTTCCACGGGGTGTTGAATTTAACAAATTGCAATTTCCAAACACTTGATGTTAGCACAATGGCACCGGATGTCAAAATTCAAATGGATGAAGCGACTTATGGTAAGTTAAATAACCAGGGAAGAGAGGTGTATGCACAACTTGTGACACAAGGACGAGTTGCAGAAGGTAGTTTTACCCCTGTGGCTCAAGTAGCACAACCTAATCCGAGCGCGCAACCGACACAGGGGCAAGCAGCACCTAATCCGCCAGATAATAGTCCAATACCGTCAGGGAATGGTAGTAACGATCTAGGGGGCTAAAAAAACAAACAGGGAACGAAAACCCTAGATAATGAATAAGGGTTTGAAATAAAAAAGGTCGGGGTTAAAGCCGACCTTTTTTGTTATTGCCCCCTTACCCGTCATTCCTCGCCCATGAAATGGGCGTTAAGGAATCCCGAACAATGAATGCCTTATTTTATACGTTTGTGTTGTTCTTTGTACGTGGAAAAGAGGTCTTGCTTCGTAATATTCGGGCTTTAAAAAAAAGCCCTCATAAACTTCGCTTCGGTCACTCGTTTTCTACGGCTCACTTCGGGGCGTTTGCACTTCCTTGCTCACACAAGAAAACTTCGCCAATTTCATA
>Ga0310695_10013622_pt1 | contig 11132 bp, 10 predicted proteins | sample RumenRJG_04DNA_FD_203882 | JGI IMG/M metagenome (GOLD analysis project Ga0310695, IMG submission 203882) | Bovine rumen microbial communities from Lethbridge, Alberta, Canada - RJG_04 (v2) (version 2) | ecosystem: Host-associated > Mammals > Digestive system > Stomach > Rumen | place: Canada... | reverse complement strand
CCATTTGCAAATAAAGAGCAGCCGTCCAGGCTGCTCTTTTGCTTCCTAACGAGGCCTCTCAACGCCATCCCGGGAGGCAGCTGCTCGCCTCGGTATCACCGTATGGCGGCGATGCAGTGAATCCAGACCTGACGCGAGAAGTGAGATTCCTAACAGGAGCCCCAGGAATCCGGGCAGATAGAGGTTATCCATTTCAAATACCAGTATTCCGATGAAAGAGATCACTCCGATAGACAGGATAGTGGCTCCGATTCCGGTCAGCACACGAAGCCGTGTGGTCTTCTTCTTATAGGCTTCATCATAACGGTGCGTAAACTTCGTCTCGAAATAATCTATCATCTCCTCATAGTCTTCATAGCAGTTGTCATAGAGATTGAAGGCTTTCTTATATTCATGTTCGCTGCCGTCCATCCATACTGAAAAATGAATTTCCGAACAGTAGCCGCATCTTTTGATCTCGGGCACGGCACTGATCTGATATCCGCACCTGCCGCGTTCCGCAGCGATCTTCTTATCGATGCCGTTCTCCACGATATAACGGAAGCACCGCTCGGCGTCAGCTCCGTAAAGCACAGTATTTACCTTGCCGGCATAATTCTCCCTAATGAGCCTGGGCAGCATCAGATAATAACCGAACTCACGAGCAAGGTCCCGATTAAAATAGTCGATGACATATACGCTTCCGTCCTCACCAAGGACAAATGCCAGATTCTCCGTATGATGCTCTTTATAGGCTCCAAGAGTAAAGGCAAAGGCCATGATGGACAGGAAAGAAAGCAGGAATAAAAGCAGGCCGCCCTGATCTTCGTAAAGCACGATATCGAAGGAAAACATGAGTATCATGGGAAGCACCAGTCCCACAAAGGCACCTGCGATACTTAACACTAAAAAGGTCCATTTCATTGAAGTCTCTTTTCGGGATAAGAGAGGCTTCACACCCCTTTGATACTGCCAGATCTTTTTAACAGGCGCAGAGGGATCACCGGGGAGGCCTGCATTTACGACATCCGAAAAATCAAGCTCCCTCATCTCTTTGCGAAGCTTCTCCTCTTCCTCTGCCACCCTCATCTCGCGCTTACTCTTACAGATACTGATACCTTCAAGGATGCAGACAAGTCCCAATATCCACAGCAACAGGATAAAGAAGCAAAACGGAATAGACATATGCCCGCCGATAAAAACCGCATCAATGCAGAAAGCGCCGAAGCCATCCAGGAGGATTCCAGCCTTCGTGAGCATTATGCCTGGAATAAAGTCCTTCTTTATCAGTCCCGATATGTTCGTGATAAGAAAGGCCACGAACATCGCAGCCACAAGCAAAGCAGACATCGACTCCTTGTTCAAAGGAAAGGATATCAACAGAAAAAGCCCTGTCGCCAGAGCCGAAATAATGATCGTGATAATGTAATAAGCGATTTTCATTGCATATGCTCCTTAGCTTTATAAACCAAACATGTAATCCGGTAAAACATTCCTATATTATAGCAAAATACAGTGCTATAATATGCACCGTTGATCGTTTTATTCAGGGGGAGAAAAATCGTGAAAAAGAAAAATCTATCTAAATCCGTACTTATTGTGTTCGTTTTACTGATGGCTGGAGCGATGAGCGCATGCGCACCGGTCTGGGATCAAATGCAGCTTAATTTTGGAGGATCGAGCGCGCAAAATGTCAGACAGCAGTACACGCAGATGATACAGGATCAAAGAAAACCGCTTCTGGTCTCAGTAACCATGTCGGGAGAATGCGACGGAAATATCGAAGATTATGTCAGCATCGAGAATGTATATATGAAAGATCATTTTAGCAGCGACGCCGCAGGTCTGGTGGGAGTACCGGTCAGAGTAAGCTTTCATGATGTGAAAGATCCCGAGCTGGCATTCGTCTATGATCCGGACAAACTCCACGGAATGCCGGAAAAGAATTTCGTTCTGTTACGCGCAAATGAAAAACAACAGCTCTATGAAACCGTTCGCTTAGACCGGCCGGATGATAATACATATACGGTCACCGCTTCCATCAGAGAGGAAGGTGTCTATACTCTGGTTGATGCTTATGAATGGTATGCGGTATTTAATCAGGATGTTTCGGAATTCGAGTATGAGAAGGAATGAGCTGTCCCTATCCAATCAGTATTTATTCCTTAAGAGTTACTAGATTATTTTTTTGTTGGTAAGTAGAATATTTTTCCATATTTAAAAATAATTCGTGCATCTTCTAAATAAAGATTATTACATTGCTCTTGTAAGTTAAATATCTGCGTATACTTCTGTTCCCGAATAATATCCGATTCTCCTTTTTCCATGCTCTTATACTTAATATCGTCGTTAAACCACGCAAACGGGTAGGCCAAAAGCTTTTCTATTCCTTCCTTTTCATAAACAGCCTTATCAAGCTTAATTCCCAAAGATTCATTATTATCCAGATGCCACTGTTTCATTTTATCAATAACCTTTTTTGTATAGTTGAAACAATCATCATAATAGCGATAACAATACTCTCGAGACATCGCACCAAAATGAAATGTATAATTCAAATCCGCTATAGCAAATAGCGTATTTAGAAGATTTATCTGGAATACCCGCCATTCCTTAATATGAGATGTGTCCTTTGAATACTCTTCGAAATTCTTACACTTTCCGCAACTAACCTGATCAATTTCAATATTGGCAAAGTTCAGTAAGTCCATACAGGTTGTTTCCATACCCTGCAATCGCCTAATAGCTTCCTCGCGTAATAAATCATCCTCCAATATTTCGGTCTTATAATCAGAGATTCCTCTCAACTGAAAAATCAGAGTCATAACCCTACTCTTATAATCATTTTTATAAAACCTTTCCAACCTTGAAACAGTTTCACTTATTTCACTGAGCTTAGAATCTATTCGTTTCATATAATACTGCCCGACCACAAGAGCAGCAGCCCCCATTGCCGCATTAGTAAGATTAACAGTTTTAATTTTTTCCATAATTCCATCAACAGGAATAAGATTAGCATGACCGGCAATTTTACCATTCTCCCTAAAAAATCCTCGAAAAGCCCCTTGCATATCTCTTGATTTTACAAGTTTTGCACCACTTGGAAGTATAGCTTGAAACACTCCGAAATCAGATAACGCTCCTGCTTTTACAGCAACCGCTCCATTAGCAATTATTTTAGCTGCCTCCGGAATTGTACAAATTATTCTGTCAATAACGTCCTCATCTTTGATTTCAACAAGATCAATTTCATTAATTTTTTCTTTAGAATCTAATTCAGTCAGTTTTACAACCGCAAACTTATTCTTTTTATTGAAAAACACTTTTCCTCCTAAAAATAAAACATATAGGTAAATGCTATTTCATCATTTTAAGCATTTTATTTGTTTTGGCACCTATCCATTTGATTTATCAAAAATTGAAGCATTTCTTTGTCCCGCGCAATCACATATCTTTTTTCTCTCTTGCGCTCTTGTTCTATAGCCATTATATTCAAATTAAGAACAAAATCTTCATCAACCTTTAAAGGCGGTGTAGCCGTATCATCAGCCTTACCAATAGCTGGTTCAAATATAATTCCCCTTTTCGGAGTTAATGGGCAAAACAATGATTCTTTACAGAACTGGACTATTCCATTGGCAGGCAAAACAAAATCCAGATTCGAAATATTATCTATTACCCCTGCCTGATAAATATTATCCAAAAGTTTATTTTCCTTTAATAATTCCATTCCATGTAAAGCTATATAATCATGTTTTTCTTGAACTTTTAGTAATTCATCAAAATACGTATACGTTTTCTGATGAAAACTAGGCGAGCGCGAATTAAGTGAATATAAATATAAAAAAACTGTTTCTTTATCTTGAGCTGTTAACAATACATCTTCAATAAATTTTGTTTCCCTAATATTTTTTATCAATTTACCAAGTTTAGTCTCAAGTTCCGAACAAAGACTCTTCTCAGCGTTTTCAGAATAATAATCTTCTTCTGTATATAGTGTTTTTGCATGACCACGTTTAACCCGTTTAAAATTAAAATCATAATAGTAAACCAAATTATTATTATCATTAAATTGCTTTATAACGACTTTTGGCAACTGAATATGCGAATCCATAAAATGTTCTCGCCCCACCTAATCTAATCATCTTTTGCAGAAACAATGCATTCAAACGGAATCTTTTCTAACCGATTCATTAATTCACTTGTTCTTGTTGGAAATCAAAGAAAAATCAACCACATTTCCTATAGCCGAAAAGCTTAGCAGTTTAATTGTTTCCCTCATATTATTCACAATTCTACTCAAGCAATTCTGCCCAAAGTGAAAAGTGAATAAAATTCATCTCCTTTGGATACATATTCAAGAGCGTCACAAACTGTAGTAAAATATTGTTTATCCTGTGCTACATCGAAATCTAACAAATAATCTGCTTTGTTCTCTGCAATTTAATTCTAACCTTTTCAAAAACATTCCTCATATTCACCATTTGAAAAACAATCATATGATTGATAAGGCTTAAAATCCAAGCCTTTATTTGCAGTCGTATAAACCATAGCTTTGTCTGCAAAATTCATCGCGCGGCAATGGGAAACCATAATTATACAGAGATCAGGATTTCGTTTTATTTCTTCAAGAATCAAATCATTAAACACTTTTGAATTCTTAAACGATAAATGATTAAGTGGTTCATCCATAATAAATAACCCGGAAGCCTTCAACTTAAGTATGCGACTTATTATATGAACTATTTTCCCCTCTCCGAAACTCACATTATTCTTAATCTTCTGGTTCTTTTTTTCATATATACCAAAGGCTTTTAGCAAATAATCAAGCTTCTCCTCATCCAAGTCGATGCCCATGCCATTACATGATGTGCGGCACATTTCCTTTATAGTCTTATTCTTATAAAAATCTTCATTTTGCGAAACGTATGCAATCTTTCTGGATGTTATCGGATTTAATAGATTATTTCCATCAGCATCCAGTATTTCGCCTGCAACATTCAATCCTCTGTATCTCGATGCAAGTTCACGGCTATTCCCAAGGCAAATCAATTCCAGAAGAAGAGATTTTCCGATCCCATTAGGTCCGAGAAATATATATCGTTCTCCAGAATTAATTATAAGGTTAATATCTTCGTATAAAACTCGGTCATTTAGTTTTATCGTTAAGTTCTTAAACTCAAGCTGCCTTCCCATACTTGTGACCTCCTACAAATATAGTAATCAAAGCCCCTATAACAAGCATCGCAACAATACATATAAAGAATCCATCAGAATAAATTACGTTCTTATTAATGCACATATACACAATCTGAAGCAAAACAGGTACTCCAAAAAAGATCAAATGATCCGCTATGTCAAAACATTTTACAGCGGATATCGCATAACCATCATAGTAATATTTCAATACTTCTTTATTGATTTCGATATGCATAAGTATTGCTATAGCAATAACCATAATCATCATTATTGCAGCCACGGAGATCCATCTTATGAGAAGTTGGCGTTCCAGACTTTCTTTTTCATCTGACATATCATACTTATTAATATATGAATATTCATCAGAAAGATATTCTTCATATTCATTCGATGAAAGGAAGTAAACCATTGTACCTTTCGCCTGATTTTCTAACACGCCATCATCACCGACTATTACATAAGAAAAATCCTGATTATTAATAGAGTTATACAAGTCCGATGCAAAAGGCAATATCACCTTCACAGAATACTTAATGGGTTGGTCGTAAATCGGATAGTCAGCTACAACAACAGATCCTATAGAAAGATCTAGTTTTTCCGCCATTTTTGCAGATACAGCCATTTCATCTTCTCTTAAATCCAATTCCTCATACAGCCCCATCACATTGAAAACATAAACGTTTTCATTCATTCTTTTACCTTGAGAATTTGTGAAAGTGATGATATTATCCAGTTTCTTCAGTCGCGTAAACGACTCATAATCATTGCTACTTTCTATAACATTTGAATAATCAATTTCTGTGATGTGCCAATACTCACACTGATAGGGATACACGAGAGATTTAAAGATAATATTCCATACAACAAAGCCCATCACCAGCACATAAAAATACAGTGCCAGTGATGGAATCATAGCTTTCAAATGGTTTCTGTACTCATTTCCCATCAAACAATATCTTTACACAATTGGGGATTAATACCACGATTACTTGCCCCCGTCTTGTGCCCTTCTTCGTTTTTCTTCTTCATATTTCTTGTTTTCTACTACAAATCTTTTCTTCAACTTACTGGTTGCTGCTCCGCAAACAATTAATAATAGAATAATTGTTGCACAAACTTCCGCAATATTTATTATCGAAAGAGCATTCATCCATCCTATAAAATGCGTTCCAGAAATAATCAGAGCATTAATAAGAATCATTAAAAATCCCATTGAGAAAAAGTATTTTTTATACATCAGAGACTCTTGCTCTATCGTGAAATTATCTTTGATATCTCTAGGAACATTTACCTTGGTATATAAATTGGTTTTTATCGTCATAAACAGTATTACTATCAGATATCCCAAACCCACACAGGCTATTGTGATTAATATATTTCTAAAAAGCTTACTGTTATTTCTTCTGGATAATTCTTTGATATAATCTGCTGTTACAAATGCATCTTTAGTTGTATCACTCTGTTCTCTCGTATCAAGATATGTTTGGTAAGCATCATCCGAATCGAATTCATCCCTGGATCTAACGTCACCCATCGGCACATACTCATTTGCGAAATAGTTCCGGGTTTCAGACAAGTTACTACTGTCCACAAAAGCCCCGGCAAACTTTGCACTTTTCATTACATTCGAAATCTCATCGGTCATAACAGCTATGAGAGTACCACCCACATGACGATAATCTGATTTATAAATTCCAGATACAGTGAAATTTAAAGATGAGCCGTCTATTGTCAGTTGAAGAGTATCTCCCAGTCCAACGCCAACGTTCTTCGCGAATTCTTCAGTGATATATAAGCAATTACCGCTTCCAGAAGAAAGCTTATCTATTATAAGTGCATCTGAAAGGGTTGTGTACGTAAGATCTTCACCCTTCTCAATAATAAACAAGCCTGAAGAGACATTCCCTTTTTTTCCAGGAACGCTAACAGAGCGATAATAGTATGGAACTATATTATTAATATGTCCCATGTCATTAATTTCAGCAACTTGATCAGCACTTGGTGCCGTAATGATAAAATCAACCTCTGTTTTTTTTATATTAAAGAGATCTTTTACATCACTATATGATTTATAAAAGAAAGCTGAAGTAGACAATAGGCACGCAAAAATAATTAATACTACTATTTCAGGTGCGGATACTCTGAAATCCGTATTCTCATACCTTTTCATGAGTTCCTCCTACTCCTGCAGTGTGTACTCAAAGAAAATAGTTCTTGAATAACCTGCATTGATCTCATTTCCATCTTTGTCATAAATATGTACTGTCATTTTTGCTTCGCCCTCATCTGTAGGAGTTCCGTAGAAAAGAATCTTTTCATCTGTAGCTTCCCTAAATCCCTGCATTGTAAATGTTAGTCTGGTCAGTTCCTCGGCCTCATCCCATTCATTTGAAGTCGGTTCTAAGCCCCCCATTCCCTTTACTTCTACTTCTTTTGTTTTAGGAATCTCTACAACAACATTGTAGTCTTGAGGCTTTTTCTTGTCAGTAATCAATTTAACAGTTATACATGTATAGAATTTTTTCCCTACTTCAAAACTGGTAATAGACTCATCGTAAGCTGAAGCGCCGTCAACAATCTTAAATCCAAAGTTTACGGACGGTGTAACCGAAGCCCCACAAGCTGTCAGCATGCACATCATAGACAACGCCATGACAATTAATAGAAATCTCCTCTTTGCTCTTTTCATAATAGTCTCCTTTTATTAATTGTATTTTGCAACAGGATTTTCTTTCCCGTTACATACTATTTTAATGTTCTGCATTTTACAGTTACTTGCTTCATATACCAAAGTAGTGTCATCATTTGAACTATTAGACACAGAAAAAACAATATTATCAAATATACAATCTGCGCACACACCGGCTAATGCTCCAATTCGTGGATTATATACTCCTCTTGTATAGTCCATACAAATATTGTCAAAATTTATATTTTTGATTTCAGCTCGGTTCATACTGTAGAATAAAGCCAGTGTTTGTTCATCACCCCAAATTTCATCATGCAATATCAAATTCTTGATTATATGTCCTGCCCCATCAATAACACCAGAAAAATCTCCTATGATTTTAGAGATGCTTTTGCCCTCGCAATCAATATCATTCACTATCTCATAAGTCCCTTTTCTAGATATTTTAAGTAACTCATCAATATTATGAATATACTCAGTCATCTAAGGCCTCCTTTAATCCTTCCCTTAATAAATCAGCACCTCCCGTGTGTCGATATGCTTCATGTAATTCTGTAGGGACCAGTATTAATGTCTTTCCATCTTCCAAGTGATGCCATGTATAGCCTGGAATGGACGTTTGTGTACCATGATGCGCCAGATTCGCTCTTGCTATATCATCAGCTCCATTATTCAATCCTGTTAGCCCATCAAGTTCAACTCTTGCTATCGCATAATCATCTAGAATTGCAAACCCTTGAGAACTCATATATATATCGCCATACTTTGCCTTAATTAATGCTGAATCAGTTCCGCTAGGTTCCATCACACATCCAATATATCTTTCATTTCTGATAGTATTTCCTGCATTGCGATATGTTTCCATAAATGAAGATATATAATTACCTCTGATCTCAGCTATTTCTTTAACATAATTACTATACGTTGCGTAATCAGTTAATCTATAATAATCAGCAATAATACTATATATCTGTACTGCCTGAGCATCTGTTATTCCACACTCTGATATTCCCATTCCACCTAATAACGCCTGAATAACATCATCAGAAAAGCCTTGATTCTTAAGAGCATCCGTCGTTACATCTCTAACTAAGGTTTCGTTTACCGATGATTGCATAGCAAGACAATTCATACAGTTATTAAAATTATTTGCAGTTATAGTAATAGTTCCGGTTTGGTTCGTTACAATCCTATCCGCAAAAAGGCTTCTATAAACATCTTCACCATATTTCTCTATTATTGTATTTTTTGTTAATTGATTCTTTATTATGTCTTCGGCATAACTCGAAGTTATTCCTATGTTCTCCAATTGAGTTATGGCAAAATCATCCAACAGACCGGATAAAGCCTTCTCCTTGCCAAGACTTTTAACACACTGTGATACAACTCCGCCAGAGCCACATAGATTTACTGCTATCTGATTATTTATGGTTTTTATCTCATCAATAGAGCTATACGATCCATCTAATAATCCATTTAACACTGTTCTAAGCTGATCGTCAGGAATAGTAGTATTAGCTTTTCGCATCTGCTGATACAAAACGCTAGCATTTAGCAATTTATTAACATTACTGCTTCCATATCTAAGTTGCAAAAGAATAAGATTATTTGAATCAGATAATATTTTTTCTGCAGAATCTTTACCAACCTTTTCAATCAAATCAATATACAGCGTATTAGATTGAGCAATGTCATTCTTTATCAAATTAAAAGCATCATCTCCCATAGATGCTTTTAAACAACCATCTATAAAATCCTTGGACAAAGATCCGCCAAAACACTCTACAAATTCATACATGTTCTTCTCTATGAATTCCCGTGCTACAGTATCCGTTATATCATCCAGACTATTTATGGTTCCATTTTTAATATTCTTTAATAGTTCCTTGCCAACATCATCTGAAAATCCCGCTCTTCTCAAAAAACTATCCTGCATTGCCTTTAAGACATCGCTCGATACATTAAACGGATTAAACTTTCTAACTATTTTCGTTATTAACGATCGATTAGTAAGGATATCTCTTATCAATTCTTCCGATATTTCTCCGGTGATTTCCTCAGAAAGATTATTATACAATTCCTTGATTACATCATCTGTAAGATTATCTGCCGCATCTCCAGACTTACTTAAAATCTCTGAAAGAGCCTCAAATATCTTTCTTGCTTCTTTATCGGATATATTCTCGAATCCCGGAACCTTACGCAAAGCAGCTACTGCTCTAAGAGTCTTTATTCCATCAAAAGCCCCTGCTACCGGTGCCAACATAGCGCTCCATTTAAATCCGTCTGCTACCCCGTTAAGCATATGCCCTATTATATATGAAACATCGCCACCTTCTTGATAAGCCTGATACGCGGATACTGCAGCATCTATTGCAGCGCCAATTACAACTGACGACATCGTAAACTGCGAAGTTATAATAGCTCCAAAATATGTACCAACCGGTCCCGCAACTGTAGATAAAGTCACACATATCAGAATGCATCCGCATCCAATTCCTGCGTCTTTCAGGAACTCTTTCAAATCAAAATCGTCACCGTAAACTGAAACAAAGTTTTGATATGCCAAGTATACAAATTCGTCATTTATAGAAGTGACTTCAACTTCTATACTCTCAATTCCATTGACTTCAATACAATTAACCAATATTTCATCAAGATCAATATCATCTACTGTTATGCCAGCCTCTTCAAGCCCTCTGATTTCCAGCGTTACAAATGAATCATTAACTTCAACACCGTTCATCACGATGCTATCATTTTCATTAGCCACGTTCCCAGAATCCGAACCATTGCCCTTTCCCGTTGAACAACCCACTAATGGTGTCATCATAGATATCACCAGAACAAAACAAATCATCCTTTTTAAAAATCTCTTTATGCTCATATTATCAACTCCCTCGTTCTTTCAGCTATGCCTATACCTTTATCCTATATCCCCACACGTCCATTATTTTTCCCTTGTCTTTAGTCCTACAATATTTATGCAGTTTGCATATAATATAATTCAAATTCTACCACTTATTATGACTTTTTCACAACATTTTTGACGTTTTAATCAAAATTTTATCGCAATCTGCAGCTAATCCGGACGCATGTTTAATATATAATTTTAGCCCATTCCGGGAAGTTCCATCCCCACCGTTTTGGTGGGGATAATGCAAGCAAATCGAGTAGGGATGGTTTGTCCATCCCTCTCACACCACCGTACGTGCCGTTCGGCATACGGCGGTTCAACATAACTTCAAAGCGTGGCGCTCATTGT
>Ga0310695_10013621_pt1 | contig 11132 bp, 12 predicted proteins | sample RumenRJG_04DNA_FD_203882 | JGI IMG/M metagenome (GOLD analysis project Ga0310695, IMG submission 203882) | Bovine rumen microbial communities from Lethbridge, Alberta, Canada - RJG_04 (v2) (version 2) | ecosystem: Host-associated > Mammals > Digestive system > Stomach > Rumen | place: Canada... | reverse complement strand
ATTAATTTCATATTTAATAATTAAAGAAATATTTAATTATTTTTATTTGAAACAATAAAATTTCTTTAATATTTATGTGAAATTATTTTTCTTGAAAAAGAACTTCTACTTTATAAAAAAATATTATTATATATAATTGTTTTAAAGGAAATGAGATTATGGTTATAAAAATATATATATATATTTTAAATTTGAAATATTTTTTCAGATTTTTCTTGTTGGATGAATGGACTGAAAAATTATAAATCTCCTAATTTTTCATATATAAACTATAAATATTAAACAAAATATTTAAATATTTTTTGATTTTTACAATTATTTGAATTTATTTATTTTATGCTTTTTATATAAAATTTGAATAAATAAAATTGCTTATTTTTAGCTTTGAAATATAAAATATATTTTAACTTATTTACTATCCAAATTATTTATTATTAATTATATACATCTAAAAGAATATTATTTTCTTCATATCTTCTAACTGTAATAGGATTTTCTCCTTTTCCAGAAGATTTGCTTTGAAATTCAACTTTAACATCTTCTTTTACTTGATTAAAATAAGCTTCAAATCTTTTTATAAAATTCTCATGAGCTGTCATATTTATTAATAATATATAATATTAAATGTAAATAATATTTATTATCCTAAATTAATTATAATTGGGCCCAATCCCCAATTCCCTCCCCAATAAATAAGCCAAAAATATTAATAATTATTAAAATAATATTTATTATAAATAAAATATTTAATTTTATATAAAAATAAATGGAAGATAACAATAATTCAAAAGAATCATCATCAAAAGAATCATGTACTGAAAATTTTGATTGGGTTCACCACCAATATTTTCCAAAAAAATTGAAAAAATTTTATACCCAATTTCCTTTGAAAAGTTGGAAAAAAATAATATTATCTCCCGAAAATCTTCAAATTCGTGATGAAGGTTTATATTTCCAAGGTACAGTAAATAAAGTATTAAGAAATGATATTTTTAAAGATTTTGATTTTCATGAAGAAAAGAATGGTGCAATAGAATTTGAATTTAAAGAAATTTATAAAATTAATTATACTCAACTTTTCAAAAAGACAATTTCACCTGATTTTTATGTATATAAAATTGAATTTGAAAAATTTTTTAAATTAGTGAAATCCAGAGAATATATGATGATCTTAAAGAATGAGAAAAATATACCTACAAATATAAAGTTTATAAGTATTTTAGGTGAAATTAAATCATCTTATTTATCTTGTCATATAGATGATGAACAAAGACATGACTATGAAACATTTATTAATTTGGTAAATGAATTAAAAACTGACGAATATATTATTCTAATGTATATATATGATAATTCATTTAAATTTTTTGAAAAAGATATTAATTTTAAAGCTGATAAAAAAAGCCCAATTATATATAGTTATATGCCAAAACTATATTATGAAGACTGTTATCGTAATTACAATGAACTTATAGAACAACTAAAATTAAATACAGAAAAAATAGACATTAATGATAAGACAATATTTAAAAAGAAAAGAAAAGAGCTTGAAAATGAAATTGACACACTTACTCAACAAAATAATTTATTAATTCAAGAAAATAATTTGCTTCGTAAACGATTAAATTCCTCCAATATGGGCTCTTTTACTATTATTTCTTTTATTTTAGTATTTATTATTTCTTTTATTATTTCTTTTATTATTTTTAGTAAATAAATATATTTTTAATTAATTTTAATAAATAAATTAAATTAATATATCTATTAAAATATTATTATTTTGGGGATTGGGGATTGGGTTAATTATATAAATATTTTATTTTATCCTAATATAAATATAGAAATTCCCTATACACTTATTTTCTTTCGTGAACACCCTTTCTCCTTGATATAACGTCAAGTGTATTTCACTTTGAGCATCTCTTATCAATTGATATTTGTCAACTTTTTTACATGGAATTGTAGTATTTCTAGGAATTATTATACTCATTTCATCCTTGGATGAAGCTGTTCCTAATGATAATGGATTAACATCTAATAAAACTAAATTTTCTAATCTTTCATCTTCAAAATTATTTATTATTGCACCTTGAATTGCAGCACCAATTGCTACTGCTTCATCAAGATGAAGTGTTTTATTGGGTTCTTTACCAAAATAATCTTTAACTATTTGTTGTATTTTAGGAATACGTGTTGATCCTCCAACAAGAACAACATCATTTATTTGTTCTTTTGTTAAATATGCATCTTTTAATGTCTTTTCAACAATTGGTATACATTTATTAAAATCTTCTTTACATAAATCTTCAAATTTTTGACGAGTAATTATTATATTAAAATCTTTTACACCAGCTAATGCATCTACATTTATTTCAGTCTCTTGCATTGATGATAAATTAATTTTGGCTTTTTCACATAGATTTTTTAAACGAATTTTTGCTTTTTGATTAAAAGAAATATCAATTCCAGTTTGTTCTTTAAATTCTTTTATACAAAATTGTAATAATTTATTATCAAAATCTTCACCTCCTAAATGAGTATCACCACATGTTGAAATAACATCAAGTTTACTGCCATTAATATTTAAAATAGTAACATCAAAAGTTCCTCCTCCTAAATCAAATATTAAAATATTTTTATTTTTTTTATCTTTTTTATCAAAACAATAAGCAATTGCAGCAGCAGTTGGTTTATTAATTATTCTTAATACATTTAATCCTGCAATTTTACCTGCCATTTGAGTTGCTTTTCTTTGAAGAACATCAAAATAAGCAGGACATGTAATTATTGCATCTTTAACTTCATATCCTAAATAATCTTTTGCAATTTGTTTTAATTTAGAAAGAATACAAGCTGATATTTCTTCAGGATAAAAACTTTCTATTTTTCCTTTATATTCAACTTCAATTTTAGGTTTATTATTATCTCCTTTTATTACTTTAAAAGGCCATAATTTAATATCTTTTTGTACTTCAGGATCATCATAATATCTTCCAATTAAACGTTTTGCATCATAAACTGTATTTTGAAAATTTTTAGCAATTTGACTTTTTGAAGCATCTCCTACTAATCTTTCATTTTTAGTAAAACTAACAACAGATGGTGTAATTCTTGCTCCAGTTTCATTTGGTATTACTTCTACTTTTCCATTTCTCCATACACCTATGCATGAATATGTTGTCCCTAAATCAATTCCTAAAACATCATTATTTGCTTCATCCATTACATTATCCATTTTAATATCTAAATTGGTTGTTTCTCCACCAGCTGTATCTTTAACGCTTACTTTTAAAACACCATTTATATCTAAAGCAAAAGTAACTTCAATTCTTACTTTTCCTCTTGGTTTAGGTGGAATATTTATTTGTAATTTTCCTAAAAATTTATTTTCTTTTGCTAATTTTCTTTCACCTTGATATAATTTTAATATTATTAATTCTTGATTATCTTTTATTGTCTTATAATTTTTAACATTTTTAAATGGAATTGTAGTATTTCTAGGAATTAGAATATCCATTTCACCATTATTTAATTCTAATCCTAATGATAATGGAGTATAATCTAATAAAACTAATCTTTCTAATCCTTCATCATCAACATTATTTGCTATTGCACCTTGAATTGAAGCAGCTACTGCTTCATCAGGATTAGGTTTTTTATCCATATAATATTTTTTTAATTTTATTAAATTAAAAATTAGTATAAAAATATTTATTATATATTATTTAATCAAAATTATAAATTAAAATAATTTAATTTTTGATATTTAATTTATTATTGAATTAATTATATATAAAATTTCTAATTATTGATATAATAAAAAAAATTAAAAATGTTGAAAACTAATATTTTAAATAATCCAAAAGAAAAGGAAAAATATATTAATAAAGTATCATCAAATCTTTTTAAAAATTCAAAAAATGAAAATAATAAAAATCAAATATATTCAAATCAAATAATATATTTTAAATTTAATTAATGAAACAGCAAATATGATTTATTATGATGATGATAAAAGTAATAAAGGAGAAAATATTATAAATGAATTTAAAATTCATCCTTTAATATCTTCTTTATATAAAAATGATGAAAAATATAAAATTAATTTTATTCATAAATTCTTAAATCATCCAAATTTAATAATTATAATTCAGATAATAATCTAAAAAAAATTTATATTGAAAATAAAATAAAAACTCCAATCAAATTTTTAAGTAAAAATAAAATAATGTTTTTATCAGATAAAAAAAATGTATTTTCTAATATTAAATTTATAAATGAAAAAAATGTTTCATATATCTTTTTTCCCTTATATAAAGATAATGATATTTTATCTTTTGATAAAAATTTAAATGAAAATTTAATTATTAGTAATATTGATGATGATCAAAATTCAATTAAAAAAGATTTAGAATATGGAATATTATATAAGTATGAATCATTTAAGAAGTGCTTTAAAAAATATTCAAAATAAAAAATAATTATGTATTCTATTTTATAATTTTTTTTTAATTAAAAAATTAAATTTATAAATATTAAATTATAATATACCAAAAAAAAATTTTTTTAATATGTATAAATTATTTATTTAAATTTAAAATTTGATAGTTACTTTTCATGATGACAAACAGATGACGAGTATGAATAATTTCATAATGATTATAATGAGGCATTTGTCTGAAACTAAAAAAATAAATAATAAAATAAAAATAAAAAAAATTTCAATATAAAAATTATTAATTAAAAAAAATAAAATACAGAAAAAAAAAAAAAATAAAAATCTTCAATAAAAAAAATTCATTTAGGTACATAAATAAACTCCTTAGGTAACTTCATTTTTTTTAAACAATCAATAATCTCATTAAACCCAGGTCTTTTTTTTTCATCATGAGCATAACATTTAACCATTAAATCAATCCATTCCTTAGGAACTTTTTTCCCAATATTAGGTCTATAATCAGGATTTCTAACAACTTTCCTAGCAACTTCTTTTTTATCTTTTCCTTGATAAGGTGGTATTCTCATAACTAATTCATTCATAATAATCCCAAAAGAAAAAACATCACTTTTTTCAGTATAAACATTACCTTTAATAACTTCAGGAGCCATCCATTGAAAAGTTCCTTTTTGTTTAGTCATTTGAATATCTAAATATTTAGTATTACCAAAATCAGCTAATTTAACTTGTAAATTTCTATCAAGTAATACATTCATACTTTTTAAATCTCTATGAAGAATTGGTGGTTTAAAACTATGAAGATAATTTACACCAAATGCTATTTCTAATGCAATTCTACGTACATCTTCATATGTAAATTTTTGTGATTGATTTATATGAAGTAATTCAAATAAATTACCATTTTCACAATATTCTGTTACTACAAAAAATTCTGGTCCTTTTGTACATGCTCCCATAAATAAAAGAATATTTGGATGATGTAAATTTTTCATTATATTACATTCATCTATAAATGATTTTATTGATTCTTGTGATGATAACATTGAACTTTTTAAAAATTTGATTGCTACTTCTTCACCTCTCCATATTCCTTTTCTAACTTCACCAAATGTTCCTTTTCCTATTTCTGAATTTTCATCTATATCTAATTCACTTAATGTTATTTCAAAATTTAATTGGTTCATAACCTAAAATAGGATTCATAATATAATCAATATCTTGTATCATAGAAACAGTAGAAATTAAATCTAACCAAAAGAAAAAACTATTTAAATAACCATCTTTTGCTAAAACACTTAAAATTAATTCTAATGAAAAAATTACTAATAATATTATTTCCATTATATTAAATGCTGTGTCTACTTTTTTACTTAACCAAGCCATTTGAATATCTGTCGCAAATAATGCAAATACTGTAAAAACTGACATTGTTACTACTACTGGTGTTGAATCTAAAAATTTTGCTATTTTTCTTTTCCATTTTTTTATTAGTTTTTTTTGCACAAGTCCTAAACTTTTTGACATTGAATTTCTACTTAAACTTCCAAAATCATTGTTCATTTCGTTTTCTATTTTGTTATTTTCATTTTTATCTTTTTCTTTTTCTTTGTCTTTGTCTTTTTCGTTTTCATTTTCGTTTAATTTTATTTCTTTTTCTTCTTGTTTCTTTTCTGTTTGTTCTTTATTCTCAATTTTCTTCTCTGGTAATTTTTTTTCTTCTGGTTTCTTTTCTGGTAATTTTCTTTCTTCTGGTTTTTTTTCTGGTAATTTTCTTTCTTCTTGTTTCTTTTCTGGTAATTTTCTTTCTTGTGGTTTCTTTTCTGGTAATTTTTTTTCTTCTGGTTTTTTTTCTGGTAATTTTTTTTCTTCTGGTTTTTTTTCTGGGAATTTTTTTTCTTCTGGTTTTTCATTAATTGGTTTTTTATCTTCGACTTTTTTTTCTTCAATTTTTTTATTTTCTACTTTTTTTTCTTCTAGTTTTTTTTCAACTATTTTTTTATCTTCAACTTTCTTATCTTCTGGTTTTTTATCTTCAATTTTCTTATCTTCTTGTTTTTTTTCTACAGGTTTTTTTTCAATTGGTTTTTTATCCTCTACTTTTTTATCTTCTGGTTTTTTTTCTACAGGTTTTTTATCTTCTACTTTCTTGTCTTCTACTTTTTTATCTTCTGGTTTTTTTTCAACTGGTTTTTTATCTTCTATTTTCTTATCTTCAACTTTTTTATCTTCTGGTTTTTTTTCAACTGGTTTTTTTTCAACTGGTTTTTTATCTTCAACTTTTTTATCTTCTACTTTCTTATCTTCAGTTTTTTTTTCAACTGGTTTTTTTTCAATTGGTTTTTTATCTTCTACTTTTTTATCTTCTGTCTTTTTTTCAATTGGTTTTTTATCATCTTTATTTCCTTTATCAATTTCCTTTTTGTTTTCTTTTTCTTTAATATTATCATCGCTTTTTTTTATGTCACTTTTTTTTTCATTCTCTTTCTTTTCTTCAGTTTCATTTTTCTTTTTATTATCTATTTTTTGAGTTTTATTCTTCTCTGATTCATTTACCTTTTTATCTTCTTGTTTAGGATTTTTATTTGAATCTTTTATAACATCTTTTTCTTTTATCTTTTCTTTTTCTTTTTTTTCACTTATAATTTTAATATAATTGATGAGAATAAAAGTGAAAAAAGTTCAAAAAAAAATATAAATAATCCTTTATTTAATGATATATTAACTGGAGATCCAAATGATGAAAATTTAAATCTTCCTCCTTTATCATATAATAATAAATATATAAAAACTCCAAGTGAAATAAGTAAAAATTCAAGTAAAAAATTAAAATTAAATAATGAAACTGAAGAAAAAAAATCTGAATATTCAAAAAGTTCAAAATTTAAAAAATCAAAAAAATCAAATTATGAAGAAAAAAAATCAGAAACAAAAATAAAAATAATAAATGAAGAAACAAAAATGAAAGAACCACCACATGAAAATTCAATAAATCCTTATAGAATTCAATTTAATAATGAAAATGATAAAAGTAAATTAAATGATTTATTATGTTATCAATGTGAAAATTTTCCTTTAAATCCAATTTCTTGTTCAGAATGTAATACAATTTTTTGTAAAGAATGTATAAATGAAAATAATAAATGTTTAAATTGTAATTCAATATTTAAACAAGGAGAAATTTTAGAAGATTTAAAAAATTTATATTCAAATATTAAAATTAATTGTAAATATAAAGAATGTGGTTGTGATGAAATTTTATCATCAAATGAATTATTAAATCATGAAAATAATTGCAAATCAAAAATTGGAAAATGTACTTTTTGTAATAATGAATTTAAATATGAAGAATTATATTCTCATATTAAAAATTGTAAAAATAATGAAAGAAAATGTATAATTTGTGGATATAAAGACACATATGAAGAATATAATAAAACAGATAAAAAAATAGAACATATAAAACATATTTTATTACCAGATATAACAAATATAATAAAAAGTGAAATGAATAAATTTTATAAACATTTATTTGAAGAAAAAGAAGAAAAGAAAAAATTACAAAATAAAGGAGAAGAACAAATTGATATAATGAAAAATCAAGGAGAAAAAATAATAAATTTAGAAAATATAATAAATGAAATAAGTGAAAATATAAAAAAAATTCAATCATCTCCTTCACATAATGCAGTTGGTTTATCAATTGCAACTAATGAATTAAAAAATAAATTAAAATCAATTAAATTAATAAATAATATTTCAAATACAATTGATAATGGATTTGAGTGTGATAATAAATTTTGTATAATACAAACATTAACAAATGATTATATAATAGTTTATCCAAATTTAAAATATGGAATTGATATTTATAATTTATCAAATAATCAAATTGAAAATGTTATAAAAAAAGCACATGATAGTAATATTACATGTATGACTTATTCACAAAATAAAAAAAAAAATTTAACTTATTTAATTACTGCTTCTTTTGATAGAAGTATTAATATTTATTCAATTGAAGATGGATGGAAAAAAATAAAAAATTTTAATGAAGCACATAATGATTATTCAATTTTTTCACTTGATTCTTTTTATGATGAAAATAAAGGAATTATTTTAATTTCAGGTAATCATAATTTATCAGAAATTAAAATTTGGTTTTGTGATAGTGAAGAAAATAATAAAATTATTAAAATAAATAATAATAAAATATTTTGTATTAAACATAATCCAAAAAATTTAGATGAAATTTATATTGGAACTGATGAAGGAATTTTATTATTTTTAATATCAAAAATAACAGAAAGTGAAAATAAACCAGAAAAAAATTTACAAGATAAAAATTATGATAAATCAAATCATATTTGTATTACATTTTTAGATAATAATGAATATAATTTAATTGAAGGTGATTCAATTGGAAAAATTAGAATTTGGGGTTTAAATAATAATGAATTAATTAAAATATTTGAAAGAGGAATTTTAACTTTTCAAATTAATACACTTGAAAATTGGGATGATAGATTTGTAATTGGAGGAAGTAGAGATGGGAAAATTATATTATTTGATGTTATTGATGGTGTTCAAGTTAATGAAATTGGAAGTCATAATGGTTATGTTTATTGTGTTAAAATTGCTACTCATTGGAAATATGGTAAAATTATTGTTAGTTCTGGATTTGATGGAGTTTTAAAATTATGGGGAAGTACTGAAAATAATTAATATATATATTATTATTATAACAAAATAAAATTTTTTTTTTATGTTTATTTTTCTTTTAAATTATTTTTTTATTTTTTTTTTTATTTTTTTATTTGTTTTTTTTTTATTAAAATTGTTTTTTTTGTTGTAATTTGTTATTTTTATTTTTTTATTTTTTTTTTTATTTTTTTTGGTATATTTTTTATACATTTTATTCTGAAAAGAATTAATATAAATATTATATTTTATTTTATAAAATTATTAATTAAATAAAAAAATAAATGAGAAAAAAAGAAAAAAGAGGATTTAATTTTATTATAATTTGAATATAATTAACCTAAAAACAAAAAAAAAATTAAAGAAAATAATATCTTTTTTATTTAAAAAATTAAATTAGTACATTAATTGAATTTATATAAAGAATAAATTTTTTTAATATACTTAAAATTACGTCACAAGAATGGAAAATTTAAAATCAAACATAGGAAAATGTTTAAAAAATTTAGAAGAAAAATTTAAAAATACAATAAAAAAAGATATAAAAATAGTAGAAAGTAGAAAAAATATAACATATTATTCAGTCTTTACTTTTGATAAAGATTCCTTTATCAAAATTTTTAATTACATTATTTTAATAAAAGAAAACTGTTTTAAAGAATGTATTGATATATTAAAATTTGCAGTTAAAAATTTTGTTCATTTTTCAACAAATAATACTTTATCAGAAAAAGAACAAGTTTTAATTTTATATTCTGCATGTTTTCTTCATTATTATTCTAAATTTGCATATAACATTTCAAATTGTTTTGAAGAATTTTATACAAATGAATTTAATGAAGTTTTAAAAGATTTTCATATATCAATTTTTAATTATGAATTTTTTAAAAAATTTTCTCAAACTTTTTATGATAAATTAAAATCAGTAATTTTAAAAAGTGAAATTCATTATTCTGATATTTGTAAATATTATAAATATTATAATGCACAAAAAATTGAAATTAAAAATCCAAATAGTGCATTTACGCCAATGAATCAAAATAATCCAATTGAAATATTAAAACAAAGATTAAATCAAAATAATATGATGAAACAAAAAAAAAGTTTATTAACTAAAATGGTTTCTGTAAAAGAACATTTAGTTGATGTTGTATTACAATTTGATAAAAAAAATGAATATACTTATAATAAAAAAAAAGAAATTTCTGAAATGTTAGAACAAATATCAAATAATTCAAATTCTTTAATTAATAATGAAATGGAAATTGAAGAAGAAAATAAAATAAATCAAAAAAATAATATTAATAATAATAATATTAATAATAATTCAAATTTTAATAATATTAATAATAGTAATTATGATAGTGAAGAAAGTACAAAAAGTTCTTCTTTTTATTCAAAAAGAATATTATCAGAATTACAAAAATGTGAATTTTCAGAAGAAATACAAAATAAAATAAATGAAATAAGTGAAAAAGTATTTGATTTATTTTTAGATGTTTTAATTTATTACGGAGAAAGAAGTATTAATATAATAAAACCATTTATATGTTATATAGTAGAAATAAATTCAAATATAATAAAAATTTTACCTGAATATAAAAATTTAGAAGAAAATTTAATTATTAGATTTATTGTTCCTGCAATTGAAATTTATCATAGAGTATTTGAAATTTATGCTTCAATTTATGATTTAAAATTAACAAATTTAAATACTTTTAATAACATTTTAAAATTAAGAAATTTTGAAGTTAAATATTCTTCTCCTTTATTTTTATTTTTTAAAGCTTTGACTAATGAAATGACTTTAAATAGAGATAAAGTAAGATTTCATATGGATGAAATTTTAGAAAGTTGGAATAATAAATTGTAGATTATGTGGGATGATGCAATTTGTACTAGAGGAAAAGAATTAACTCATTTTGTAATATAATATTTTTAATAATAAAAAAGAAAATGGTTTTTTTTATTTTGT